>JAEEGG010002904.1_pt1 | contig 43622 bp, 28 predicted proteins | sample 9134161 | NCBI WGS metagenome assembly JAEEGG01 (sample SAMN16246543, study PRJNA631951) | gut metagenome | biome: gut microbiome; feature: rumen; material: CR-attached | host: Bos | place: Iran: Karaj | collected 2018-10 | reverse complement strand
CTAGAGAAATCTCTAAGACAGGGGTTCATAATGAAAGGAGGAGTGGTACCTCCAGGAATCGAACCGGGGACACACGGATTTTCAGTCCGATGCTCTACCAACTGAGCTAAGGCACCATCATTATGTTATTTCTAGGCAATCCTCTTGATTGCGGGTGCAAAGGTACGAAGAAAAAAACAATCGGCCAAACTTTTATCCATTTTTTTTTTATTTTCCTCTCATTTTGTCTTGAAAACCATATTCTACTCGTTCTCTTCGCGGCTACAACTCCCTATTCTCGTGTGCTACATGCTCAAAAACAAATGTGACTTTTGTTTGTTTGTTCCAATTATATTTTGTATCTTTGCAGCATCTAATCGTATAGCTGTATAAGCTGATGCATTGATAACTAAAAACAATAACAAATATGACTAAAAGAATTCAACTTTTTTGGGTGCTCGTATTTCTGCTATTGCCACAGATGGCAGAGGCGGCTTCTTTCATTAAGGACAAGCAGAACTATACGGCAATGCTGACAGGCAAGGCAACTATTCAATTTTCGTTGCCGACTTTCGACTACTGGTCTCTCTCGGGCAATGTCTATGTAACCGACGATAGTTATATCGAGGCTACCTGTGACGGCTCAACGAAGAAGATATTCTGGTGGAAGAGCGAAGGCGACGAGTGGAGTGACAGGTCGTGGGCCTGGGCTGAAGACTACGGTACGTTCATAGTGATACGTGAACACTATGGCAGTGAATATGACAACAGGACGCTGAAACCAGGCGAATGGTCGAAATTCATGCTTGGTGCCGACCTGTCGGACGGTGACCACAAGACCATGAAGGTGAACTGGGAAGTCCCCTATGAATGGCAGGGTAAGAAGATTCGTCTGCGTGCCAACGTAGTGTGGACAGAGACTACCGGCAATGGAGACCCAATGGACATCAGTCTGGGTGAATTCGCCACATCGGAACCGCCCACTGTCAACGTGATGCTGATGGATCCGATGCTGGCCTTCGAAAAGGGACACGTCAACGAGATTATCCTGCCTTATTCCATTACAGCCAGGAAAGTCAACAGTATCGCTGTCCATTATACGGACCGTATCAGCGGTGAGGACAAGAGTATGGTGCTGAGCTCTACGGCGCTCTCTGGCTATGTTTATATGCCTGCTGACAGAGCATTAAAGGACTTATACCTGAAATGCAACATCGTGGACAATGATGGCAACACGCTGGACATTGAGTCGGAGCGCATCAAGATGCCGCCCCTGCATCAGGCCGTTGACTTTACGGCAACCTTGGAGTACAGTGGTCAGGTGACACTTACATGGAAGGTGGAAAACGCGGAGTTGGAGGATATCGTGGAGACTGATTACTGGGAGATACAACGTAACCTCTCAGGCAACAGTGACGATGACGACAGCGGGTGGATGACAATCGGCCAGATTAGTTACGAAGCGGGTGAGAAAGCGTATTCTTATGTGGACGAAGACTACCTGAACAGTTATCAGGGCAGGGAAGTTTACTACCGCATTCGCCGTATGGCAACCTCTATGTGGGGATGGAGCAAGGATACCGGCAGAAAGCTCTGTCAGCAGACTTCTCCCCTTTACCTGACGCAGATGACCTCCGGAAAGGTAGCGAAAGCTGCCGACTGGGGTGATAACTTCCAGCATCGTGTCAACATATCATGGACGTCTGTTTTGGGAAAGCTGGGCGATGTGCTGGGTAAGGATGGAAAAGTTTATGAAAACGCATCAAATGCCAAGGATCATGGCGGTGGCATCTGGGGTGTTGTAGTATGCGGGAAACCTCTCATCGTATGGACTGCCGATAAATCCGAAATCAAGTCAGCAGACTATGCCACCCAAACCTACAGGCAGTACTATTTAGACCACAGCTCTGGTAAATTAAAATATGTAGTGCCCTCATCTGATTTCCATTTTGTATATCCCGACTATTCGTATCTGACCAAGATAGTCAAGGGCTATGGCGGCCAGATACCTGATGCTCCGAGAAACAATTTTAATTTTACAAGTACCCCGCTACTTGAAGCCCTGGATGACTTGGCGTCCGACGGCGTTGAAGGCATACGAGGGGGAAATTTCTTCCTCTACAAAGACACTATATGGTCATTTAATATGTCGGGTACGATGTACGACCCAATTACCACGGGCTTTGGCGTTTCTTTCATGACAAGAGGTTGGGCGGTCTATGACGAAAAGAGCCGTGATGTCTGGGATTCCCGTGCTAAACTGCTGCTGTATATAGACATGAAGAACGATGCCGGAGAGATTGTGGCTACTGAGTGTCGCGACCTTTCGGGTGACACGGCGGTCATCAACAAAGGTCAATACACGCTGCAACTGACGCGCAAGTGCGTGGATTACGACTTCCGCCTGGTTATGAAGCGCGGCACGTCGCCACTGCATTTCCGTGAGAACGGTGCCGACAGTTTGGAGGTGAAGTTGGTAAAGCAAGAGACTGGAGCCGATGTCGTCTATAAGTTCATGAACAACGACAGTATTGTCAACCTTGTGGCCAAGCAGCAGCAGAGCACTGTGGAACTGTCGTGGAGCAACACGGGCGGTGACAATGACTTCTACCGCGTGCTGCGTCGTGAACATGGAGTATCCGACAGTGAACCGTGGGACACGCTGGCTACCGGGCTTACTCAATTGTTCTTTATTGACAAGAAACCCCGTCCGCAACACGTCTATGACTATCGCGTAGAATCTGTGCTGCAGTGTGAGGGACTGAAAATCAGTGGACAGACCGTCACCGGACAGTGTGCACCGACGGGTATGGTACGCGGCTATGTGCGTCTGGCCGATGGTACTGGTCTGGGTGGTCTTACCGTGACTGCTGAGCCGATAGGCAACATTGTGGGTGCAACTATAGCCACAGCTGTGACAGACTCGACAGGTTTCTTTGAACTCAGCGGACTGATTTATCAGCAGGCGGGCAGCTATCGCATCAGTGTGGCCTCGATGGGTGATGCGGGCAGCTTTGAGCCGCAGACAGTCAGTTTCGACGATGAAGTGAACCTGCGCAACAACTTCATTTTTACCATTAATACCTATTATATATATAGTGGCAACGTCTATTACGAAGGTTCTACCATACCAGTGCCTGGCGTACAGTTCCGACGCGATGGTGTGTTAATGGTCAATGCCAACCAACAGCCTATCGTTACCGACAACCAGGGATCCTTCTCGCTGAGTATTCCTAAGGGTACACACCGTGTGCAGGCAGTGAAGGAAGGCCATCAGTTCAAGAACGACGGATATTTGCAGAATCCTGATTCACAGACGGGCGACCTGCGCGACTACAACTGGACAAAGGACGTCAGCACTGTGCGCCTCTGGGACCAGACACGCGTTGTGCTGCGTGGCCGCTTGGTGGGTGGTAATGAGCAGGGTCAGCTGCCACTGGGACAGTCGCTGTCGAAGAACAACCTCGGTGACAGCTTGAAAATTGTGCTGATGCTAGAGGGCGACAACACATCATATATTACCTATGACCTATTAGACCCCACCAAGAAGGAGCGTACGGATGTGATAGTGCACGGACGTACCGACACGACGAGCGTCCGCAGCAATCGCCGCAGCATTACAATCTGCCCTGACGAGAAGTCTGGCGAGTATCAGCTCTCGGTATATCCAGTGAAATATAAGGTAACCGAGGTGTCGGCAACGGGTTACAGCACGCTCTTCCAGGAAGGAAAGGTTGGTGAGACGCTCGACCTGACCGCATACCAACAAGGCGATACCGCAGTTTATAGCCGTATTTACCACAGTGTTCCTAGCCTTGACGTCATCCAGTTCAATCCCACGGGTGAGAACTATTACGGTGTGAAGCAGTATCAGAGTCAGGACAACATCGGCAACAAGACGATGGTGTCGCTATGGGACAGTGAGGCAGGATACTCCTTCGGCAATCCTGTGTTCATGGCAGGCTCGCCCTATGGATGGGTTCTGCAGGCTGTGGAGCGTTACTACTTTAATAACGACAGCCGTCGTGAGGCTGACGTGGTCAAACTGAAGGGTGGGGAAGTGACGTTCAGCAACGGACTGGTGAGCAGTACCACCATGAACAAGGTCGAACTTGACAGTCTGGGTGGTGGTTCATACGTCTTCACTCCTCAGAACACGACCTTTACCCTCGAAGACGACAAGGCAGTCAAGACTGTCAGCATTACGCTACTCTACGATGGAACCTATTTCGATGTACAACCCATTAAGGGGTATGTAATGGCCAGCATACCTAAGAACAATGGCAATCGCATGGTGGTCAAAGGTATTCCACATCTAATTGACATTCTGCGAGACCCGCCAGGCGGTGGCAGCTCGGCCTATATGGAACAAGGCTCAAAGCTGAGCTATAGCTATTCAGCTAACATTGATGCGTCAGCAGGCTTTGACATTTCCAAAGAAACAGGTAGTGGAGCCAACTATTACACTGGAGTCATCGGTATGGCAGGTGTTACAGGTACTGAGGCAGGCAACATCAATAATGTCAAGACTACGCAAAACTTCTCAGTTACCCTGGCTACCTACTTCGGATGGTCGTGGAACTATAGCTACGCCATTGACCTCAATGAGCGTATCGAGACTTCATCAGGCAAAAAGTGGATTGGTCCCAAGGCAGACCTCTTCATCGGTATGACTGACAATATCGTTCTACAGGATGCTGTGGCCGTACGTGTGATACCTGAGAATATCTATAAGCTCATGACCACCCATCAAGGCGGTACTTTCAATACTTCAAGCGGAATGCCTGTCACTGTGAAGAATGGCACTATGAAGGTATTGGCAACAGGACATGACCCCAATGGCAAGCCTATCTATCTGATTCGTGATGAGGTGTTGGGTGTAAGCATGAATGTCAGTTCTTCCTTCGTTCATTCGCAATACCATATAGAGAATGAGATTCTGCCCAACCTAATGCGTATCCGAAACTCACTCATCCTACCCAAGGGTACAACACCAGACTATGCTCAGGCACTGGCCAACAAGCAAGGCTTCAGCTCGTATGTGAGCAATGTCGATGAAAACGATAAACTCTTTGGACTGAGTGACGCAAATGACAAGCCCACCTACACCCAATACTACCCGGCGGGAATAGGCAAGTCTGCGATGCGTGACAGCATAGCTGCCCTGAATAATGAGGCTGCCTGCTGGCTTCGTTTCCTCATGAAGAATGAAGAGGAGAAACTCACGGCTACCGATCTGGTAAAGAACTATGACTTTGACGGTGCTGCCAGCGTTCAGTATGCCGAAAACTTCTCATTCAGCGGCGATCGTACGCGTTATCTGCGCTGGCCCATCATGAACAACTTCGGTGGTGGATTCTCGCAGTTGCTTGGCCCTATTGGTAACTTGCTCGAAAAAGTGTTCTCTTCAGGCAATGTGAGAAGCGAGCCTTATACGGTCGGATCTGATGATGTTGGCTCTGCTGTTGCCGATATCTCTGTGGTTGGCTCGAGCATCAAGCTGAAATTCAAGCCCATTCTGTCGGCTAACTTCAACGATAAGAACGGCATAAATGAGTCGTGGAGCAAGAAAGTTGGTTTCAAACTCTCGGTAACACCCAAGAGCATGCTGAATGTGGATGTTTACCGTACTAAGAGCAGTTTGCTCAACATCAGTAATGAAGATACAGCTGACAATATCTTCTATAGCCTTACCAAGGACTATTTGGATAAGATACGCAACGGCAAAGTACTTTCCAGCGGCTTTACCAACTCATCGTCGTTTATGGACCAGTTACAGACTCCAGTATATAGTAGCTTTGTCTATAGGACCCGTGGCGGTGCCACTGCCTCGCCTTATGAGGATGAGCGTCTGACCAAGTACTACAATCCTGGTACCGTGCTTGATGCCAAGACAATTGAGTTACACAAACTGCGCATCTGGACGGAACAGGCATCGGTAAGCAATGTGCCTTTCGACGAGCCTGCCCGCTTTACCCTCTATTTGGCTAATGAGAGTGAGATGCCAGATAATACGACACCTTATTTCAAACTGGCCGTTGACAACAAATACAACCAGAAGGGAGCGAAAATCATGGTAGATGGCAACGTACTGAATGGTGACGGTTATACGGTGGCACTCACACCCAACGAGGTGCTGACCAAGCAGATAGAGGTGTACCCCGGCGAGGCTTTCGACTATGAGAACCTAGCCATTACCCTTTATGACCCAGATGATGATCCACGTACATACAATACGTATATCTCTGCTCATTTCGTACCGTCTGCCGGTAAGGTAAAGGTAACAGCCCCAGGGGGTAACTGGGTGGTGAATACCGAGAGCAGCTACGACGCGAAACAGCAGGCTTACTTCCTGCCTGTACGCATTGAGGGTTTCGATGTGAACTACCGTGGCTTCGACCATATTGAGTTGCAATACAAGCTCTCGACGCAGGGCGACAATGACTGGGTGAACATCTGCTCGTTCTATAATGACCGTACACTGATGGCTCAAGCCTCTGGTGTGGTGGACAGCATTCCTTCAAACGGTGCTATCCAGACACGCTTCTTCGGTGAGAAAGACCCGATAGAACAGCGCTACGACCTGAGGGCAGTTGTGTATTGCCGTTATGGTAACGGCTTCCTGACAGCGGCGTCGCCCATTCTGAGCGGAATTAAGGACACCCGTCGTCCAGTACCCTTCGGCACTCCCGAACCTCAGAACGGCATACTGGGTATTGGTGACGACATCAAGATATCGTTCTCAGAGGCTATTGCCGGTAACTACCTCAGTACGATTAACAACTTTGAGGTATTGGGAACACCCGTCAGCAAGGACATCTCACTGTCAACACAGCTTGGCTTTACTGGCAATACATGGGCTATGTCCAAGACCAACTGTAATCTGACTGGTAAGAGCTTCACCGTGGATGTGATGCTTAACCCCGCCAAGACGGACGAGAACATGATTGTATTCTCGCACAACGGCTACTACAATGGCGCAAACTTCGGTCTGACACCTGACCACCGACTCATTGCACGTATTGCCGGAGAGGAGGTCACCAGCCAGAAGCCTATTCCCTTCAACGGCATTCGTCAGGTTGCCTATAGCCTGCAGCAGGAAACTGACTCGATGCTGCTGTCACTCTATGATGGTAGCAGTCTTGTAGGACAGAAGCGTATTGCCGGCATCTACCAGATTAATGATGCACTATGGATAGGTTGCGGTGGCGACGATACGTTTAGCAACTATCAGGGCGAGATGTTGGAGTTCCGTCTGTGGAACCGCAGTCTCTCGGCTGCCGAACTGGGAGAATATGCCCAAAAGACGCTGACAGGCTATGAGTATGGTCTGCTGGACAACTATCCGATGAACGAGGGCACGGGCAGCTATACCTACGACCGTGCAGTTGGTGCCAACGACCTGGAACTCACCGACCACGTATGGAAGCGTCCGGATGGTATTTCGATAGCACTGGACGGCACCGAGGGCGTACGCTTGCAGCCCGATTGTTTCAGTCGTACCGACTATCAGGATTACACGCTGATGTTCTGGTTCCGCACCGACGATGAGGAAGCTACACTCATGGCTAATGGCGAGGCTACGACGGAAGTTGATGCACGTAACCACTTCAACATCGGTCTGCAAGAGGGCGAGGTAGTGTTCCGCTCAGGTAACCGTGAAATTAAGACCAACAGTATCGTTAACGACAACAGTTGGCATCACTATGCCATGACCGTGTCGCGTAGCCGTAATGTGGGTAATGTCTACATTGACAAGAATCTGGTGAAGTCGTTCGCTGTCGATACACTGGGTGGAATAATGGGTAATAACTTGGCTTTGGGTGCTACCTATACCAGCTCTACCACCTGTGAACGCGTGCTCAAGGGTAATATCGATGAGGTGGCTATGTTTGAGAGCGTGCTGCCACTGAACTTGCTCCAGACTTATGCCACACAGACACCGACAGGTAAGGAGACGGCGCTTATGGCCTATCTGGACTTCGGACGTTCTGAACTGCAGGATGACGGCACACAACGACTCATGCCTACGGGTATCAGCCTGAAGCGTTATAAGGATGCTCAGGGCAACGTGATAGCACAGCGCAACGACACCCTCATAGTACAGTCGGTGGTTGAGGCTCATGTGGATCGCAGACAGTATGCACCCATGACGAGTACTCGCAAATTGGACAATGTGCGCTTCAGCTATGTGGCCAACAATAATGACCTGCTGATTAACCTTGACGTGCCTGACTTCCAGATAGAGAAGACTAACGTCTATGTGACTGTGCGTGATGTGCCTGACCTGAATGGAAACACGATGGCCAGTCCGCTCACGATGAACCTCTATGTGTACCGAAATCCGCTTCGCTGGAATGTGAAGCGCGTCAACCGTACCATCGATTATGGGGTGGGGGATGCCTTCACGGTGACTGTACAGAACCTGAGCGGACAACAGCAGTCCTATGAACTGCATGACCTGCCCTTCTGGCTGAGTGCCTCGAAGACACAAGGCACCATTAGCGCGCAAGATGAGGAGACCATTACCTTTGAGGTGTCACCCTATATGAATATAGGAACTTATAATGAAGTGGTGTCACTCATCAGCGAGAGCGACATGAACGAACCGCTGCCAGTGACTGTCACCGTGACGGGCGAGGAACCCGACTGGGCGGTAAGTAATGAGCTGAAAAACCAAAACGGACTGATGCACATCGTTGCCCGCGTCACCATTGACAAGCGTGTCTCTACTGACCGTCGCGACATGCTGTCGGCATTCGGTCCCTCACAAGAGGTAATGGGTGTGGCTCATGTGGAGGTTGACCAGACTGCCAATGCCAACGATGCGCTGACTTATCTTACGGTCTATGGCAATCCGAAAGAGAATACACCGCTCAACTTCCGCTTCTATGATGCTTCTACGGGTAAGATCCATATCCTTTACACGCAAGACAATCAGGACATCAAGTTCTATGCGGACTCAATATTGGGTAGCAGTGCCCAGCCAGTCATACTCAAGAATATACTCGATGAGGTGCAGACCATTGACTTGGCCGAAGGCTGGAACTGGGTATCAGTCAAGGTGGCTCTTGAAGACTCTATTACTGTTGGCAGTCTGCTCAACGGAGCCGCTAAGTGGGAAGAGGGCGATGCCATTGAGGTGGTAAGTCAGGGAAAAGCCAACGTCATCTGCTGCTGGAAGGCTGATAACACCTGGCACTATAAATGGGACAAGGAAGACCAACTGATTGACTTAGATCCGAGAATCATGTACCGCGTCTATTCCAACAGTCCTAAGAAGGTCTGTATTCGTGGTGCCTACTCGTATTGTTCTATCGATGTGAAGCAGGGGTGGAACCGTATCGGTTACCAGTCGCCCATCAATCTGCCCATCTCTCAGGCAATGAGCGAATACACTATGCTGGGCAGTGAAGGTGACGTGCTGAAATCGCAGGACGCCTTTGCCATACTTAGCAAGAACGGTAGCGGACAGCTCATTTGGAAGGGCTCACTGCTTTATATGGAACAAGGTAAGGGCTATATGCTGAAACGCAAAGATGCCAAACCGGTAAGTTTCATGAATCCGCTCTACTATAATGACAATCGTTATGCGGGTGCTGGAGATACGCCCAATATGGCACCTCTGTTTGATAACCGTACGGCTACAACGATGACGATGGTGGCAAAGACCGAAGGTGTAGAACTGCAGGCAGGCGATCGCCTCATGGCCTATGTTGACGGTCAGTTGTGCGGCATGGCAGAGAGTCAGTCTGACGGTTCGTTCTATATGAATATTGGCAGTGCCGATACAGCACCTCTGGTGTTCTGCATAGAGCGTGACGGAAAAACCATAGCAGCTGTCAAGAATGGTATGAACTATACTGCCGATGCGATGGTTGGTTCACCTGCTGAACCTACTGTCATCCGCTTTACCAATATTGACAACTACACGGACGGTCACTGGTACACGCTGGACGGACACCTGTTAGAGAAACAGCCCCAACGAAAGGGATTCTATATTCACAATGGTAAAATTGAAATCATAAAACGATGAAGAAAATCATTTGCATCATAGCAGCCTTCACACTGACGGTGTGGGGCTGCTCCTCAGACAACGATTCGAACACACCCGCTGAAATTGTCATTGCGACAGGTGATGACGCACGCCCTACATGGCAGTCACCAGACTACATGCACTACGAACAATCTATGTCGGTGTTCCTTAACCTGCAGTCAGAGCTGAAAGTCTATTCAAGCAGTCAGGACATGCTCTGCGCCATTGTTGGCGATGAAGTACGTGGAGTGGCCTATGCTGATACTGCTCATGGCGGTTTTGCACTGACCATTGCAGGCAACAGCTCCACCGAGGTTATCACGCTGAGCTACTACTGTGACCGCCTGCATAGGATTTTTACGCTTAAGAACTGGACGACATTCGATAGCGGCATCAAGCCTATGGGGACGGGAGGACTGTATAATCCACGCTTCCCGCTGTAAGGGTACAAAATGCGACAACCTTTTATTCTTGTGGATCCCAGTCAATGGGTATGTTCGCTGTGCTTTTATCAAACTGACCGGACAAATGCCCAGCCAGTTTGAGGTGTCAGAATAATCATGTTATAGCGGATTCCACCCTTGGGCTTTGAGCTCGAACTCCTGGTCATCGCGGGTGACAAGGATGTGTCCGAGGCTCTGGTTGGTGATGTGACCAATCAGCTTCACATCCTCCATGTCCTGAATCTTCTCGTGGTCGCCTATAGGCACAGTGAACAGCAACTCGTAGTCCTCGCCGCCATTGAGGGCGCAGGTGGTAACGTTCATGTTCAGCTCCTCGGCCATGACAGCAGTCTGATAGTCAATGGGTATCTGCTTTTCGAAGATGCGGCAACCCACTTTGCTCTGCTTGCAGATGTGCATGAGTTCGCTTGACAATCCGTCGCTGATGTCCATCATGGCGGTAGGACGGATGCCAGCCTCGCGTAACTTATTGATAATGTCGCCACGAGCCTCCGTCTTCAGTTGGCGCTGCAACAGGTACTCCTTACCAGCGAAGTCGGGCTGAAAGTCGGGGATGCTGGCGGGTGAACCGCTGGACGCACTCTTTTTCTTCGCCTCTTCCACCATCTGGTAGTAGACGGCTTTCTCGCGTTCCAAGAGTTGCAGACCCATATAGGCGGCACCGAGGTCGCCAGAGACGCAGACGAGGTCGGTCTCTTTGGCGCCATTGCGATAGATGATATCCTCCTTGCGAGCCTCGCCGATGCAGGTGATGCTGATGGCCAGACCCGTATAAGAAGAGGTGGTGTCGCCACCAATGACATCGACGCCCCACTTGTCGCAGGCCATGCGCAGTCCGGAATAGAACTGCTCTATGTCCTCTACGCTGAAACGCTTGCTGAGTGCCAATGAGACGGTCATCTGACGTGGTGTGCCGTTCATGGCGAAGATGTCGCTGATGTTAACCATTGCCGACTTCCAACCCAGGTGCTGCAGGTCGATATAGGTCAGGTCGAAGTGCACGCCCTCCATGAGCATGTCGGTAGTGACGAGTACCTCGCTGTCGGGATAGTGAAGTACGGCGCAGTCATCGCCTACGCCGTACTTTGTTGATTCGTTGTTGGGTTTGATATCCTTTGTCAAGCGGTCTATCAAACCAAATTCTCCTAATTTTGCTATTTCCATTTATTATGCTGTTCTCTTAATCATTTCGCGCATGATCTCGGTCATCAGTGGCTGAGCCTTGTCGGCTGCCTCCTGAACCTCCTCGTGGCTGACCTCTACGGGATTGTCGAAGCCGCCCAGGTCGGTGACTACGCTGATGCCGAAGGTGCGGATGCCACAATGGTGGGCTACGATGACCTCAGGTACGGTAGACATACCAACGGTGTCGCCACCCAGGGTGCGATACATGCGATACTCTGCGGGAGTCTCGAACGTAGGACCTGTAACGCCGATATAGACACCATAGACTAGACGAATCTTCTTCTCCTTGGCAATCTGGGTGGCCAGGTTGATGAGCTCGTGGTCATAGGCCTCGTGCATATCCGGGAAACGAGGACCCGTGGGGAAGTTCTTACCACGCAGCGGATGCTCTGGGAAGAAGTTGATATGGTCGGTGATAACCATCAGGTCACCAATCTTGAAGGCAGGATTCATACCACCGGCAGCATTGCTGACGAAGAGGGTCTTGATGCCCAGCTCGTACATGACGCGAACGGGGAAGGTTACCTCTTTCATGTTATATCCCTCATAGTAGTGGAAACGGCCTTGCATAGCCATGATGTCCACACCACCGAGTTTACCGAAGATGAGTGCACCAGCGTGTCCCTCAACGGTAGATACAGGGAAGTTGGGGATGTTGCCGTAAGGAATCTCGAGTTTGTCAGTTATCTCGGAAGCTAATTGTCCGAGGCCTGTCCCCAGAATGATTGCTGTCGTAGGGCTTGTGGTCATCCTTTCTTTTAACCAGGATGCTGTTTCTTGAATTTTTGTGTACATAGTCTATAATTTGTTGGTTAAACAATTGTGCCTGTTCTTGGAGGAAGCAGACGGTAATAGGTAATGCATAGAGATGTTGGCGTACCTCCTCGCTGAGACCGTCAACCAGACGAAGACGGGTAACATCCTTCTCTGTCGTGATAATCAGTTTGGGAGAGGGGAGGGCAGCGTAGGTACTATTGATCAGTTCCACGTCCTTGGGCGTGAAAACATGGTGGTCGCCAAAGGCAAGTGGGGTCAGTTGCGGTATCAGAGGCTCCAGGTCGTGCGTCATCTGCTGGGGCGAGGCAATGCCGGTGAGCAGAAGGGCATGATGGTCCTTCAGTTCATGAAGGTCTTGAGGGGCTTGGGTCTCCAATACTGGCAACAGTTCACCATAGTCGATGGACGTGAAGAACAGTCGCTGGTAGGGATAGAGATTCATGGCCTTGGTGATGACACGATACTCCATGGGTTTCAGGTCCTTCGGACACTTGGTGACGATGACGATGTCGGCACGGTCCTTGCCGCTTAGTGGCTCGCGCAGTCTGCCAGCAGGCAACAGCGTGTCGTAGATAATCAGTCGGTGGTAATCAACCAGCAGAATGTTGATGCCGGGTTTGACATAACGGTGCTGGAAGGCATCGTCCAACAGGATGACGTCGATGTCCTTGTCGTTCTCCACCAGTGTGTCTATGCCGTGACAGCGGTTCTTGTCAACAGCAACGATGACATCCGGATATTTCTGCTTCATCTGGAAAGGCTCGTCGCCAATCTCTGGCATCGTGGATGTAGCCTTGGCCTGTACGAAACCTTTGCTCTTGCGCTTGTATCCTCTACTGAGTACAGCGGTATGGAAAGTGTCTTTCAATAGGCGGATGAGGTATTCCACATGGGGTGTCTTGCCACTTCCACCAACGGTGATGTTGCCCACAGCGATGACTGGCACGTCGAAACTGCGAGTCTTCAGCAAACCGATGCTAAACATCGTGTTCCGAAGATTCACAGCCATGCCGTAAAGCCAGCTCAGTGGCAGCAGCCATTTGTTGATTTTAATGAAATCGCCTTCCATGCGTATCTTGTCGTTATTTCGCTATTACGTTATTACGGTATAACGTTATTACGATATTTCGATTTTATTTAATCTCCAGGAAATAGGGCAGGCGAGCCTGGATAGCCGACTGCTTGTCGATATTCTTCAGATAGGTGAAGGGGGCGTAGTATTCACCCAGCGTTTCGCGCATCTGCTCATCCAGATAGTTGCCGTTATCCATGCTGGCAGTCAGACTCTCCCACCAACTGGGCTCGTCAGGATAGCTGCTGGTGTGATACTCCTTTACTTTGGCAAGTTGGGCAGCCTTCTTGACGGCATCGTCCAGAGAACCAATGGCATCAACCAGCTTAATCTTCAGCGCGTCGTTGCCGACCCACACATGACCCTGGGCAATCTCCTCAACCTGTTCAACGGGCAACTTGCGACCATCGGCCACACGCTTGCGGAACAACTCATAGCCGCGTCCGATATACTGGTCGAGCAGAGCTAACTCCTCGGCATTCAAGGAACGTGACATAGCGCCGAAGTTGGCATGTTTGTTGGTCTTTACCTCGCTGAACTTCACACCCAGCTTCTCTGTCAGCAACTGGCTTACATCGGGGAACATACCAAAGATACCGATAGAACCTGTCAGAGTGGTAGGCTCCGAATAGATATAGTTGGCATTACAGCTGATGTAGTAACCACCGCTGGCAGCATAGCCACCCATCGAAACCACTACGGGCTTCTTAGCTTTCAGGTTGGTAACAGCACGCCAAATCTGTTCAGAAGCGTATGCTGAGCCACCAGGAGAGTTGACACGCAGTACGACAGCCTTCACATCATCGTCGTTCATCAAGTATTCCAAGTCCTTGCAGACGTCATTGGCTACGATGGCGTGGTCTTGTGTCAGCATGCTTCCTGTCTGAGAATCAACGATTTCACCAAAAGCGTAGTAAACGGCGATCTTCTCGCCTTCTTTCTTCTTGTCGGCAACGTTTCCCATGTCACCCAGCGTCAACTGGTTGATATGCTCGTCCTTGTCAATCTTCAGGAGTTTCTTGATTTCGCCCTTTACCTCGTCTGTGTACATCAGTTTGTCGACGAGTTTCATGCGTACCAGTTCCTTCTGCTGGCTAAGTGCTACATAGCGGTCAGCATAGGCGTTCAGCGAATCGACGGAAATCTTACGACTCTTAGATACGTCGCTCAACATCACCTTCCAGATGCCGTTCAGATAAGCCTCCGTCTGTTCGCGATCGTAGTTGCTCATCTGGTCAGCAGTCATCATCTCTACAGCACTCTTATATTTGCCGACCTTCACAGCCGTGAACTTAACACCAAACTTGGCCAGCAGGTCCTTGACGTAGTACATCTCACCGCCTAAGCCGTGCCAATCGACCATACCCTCTGGGTTCAGGAATAGCTTGTCGGCAGCACTACATATATAATAGGTATTCTGGGTATAAGAGTCGCCATAAGCCACAATCCACTTGCCACTCTTCTTGAAATCTAGCAGCGCTTCGCGGATGGCATGTGCCGATGCAGGTGTACCACTACTGAAGGCTCCAGCCTCGATATAGATGCCCTTGATGTCTTCGTTGTCCTTAGCCTTCTTGATGGCGTTGAGGATGTCGTCCAGTCCGAGCGTCTCGCCAACATCTCCTGTCAGCGATGCCAAGGGGTTGTCCTGTGTGCGCTCCTCCACTTGGCCGGAGAGCATCAGCGTGAATACAGAGTTTTCTTCAACTTTTGTCGTGCTGGCACTTGATGCTGCCAGGCCTACCAATGAGATGGCGCCGAGAATGGCCATCACGATGGTCAACAGGATGATACCGGTAATGGTTGCAAAAACATACTTAAGAAAGTCTTTCATATCTTTGTTTGATTAGTTGTTACTATTCTATTCAATTCTGCAAAGGTACAAAAAAAATGATAACTCCAAAAATAAAAGGACAAAAAAATGAAAGAATGGGAATAAATAACAGAAAAAGTTTCTGCCAATGTGTCAGTCTTGCAGATTTGGCACGGTTTTGGCAGAACAACGAGCAGAAAACATAAAAGTTTAATTAAAATAAATAAAGTATTATGAACATCAAACCATTAGGAGACCGCGTGCTGGTAGTGCCTGCACCGGCTGAAGAGAAGATTGGCGGTATTATCATTCCTGACACCGCAAAAGAGAAACCCCTGCACGGAACTATCAAGGCCGTTGGTCAGGGCACCAAGGACGAAGAGATGGTGCTGAAGGCTGGCGACGAAGTGTTGTATGGCAAGTACAGTGGCACAGAACTGGAGTTTGAGGGTGAGAAGTATCTCATGATGCGTCAGTCTGACGTTTTAGCAGTCATTGAGAAATAAATCGTAATAACGAAATAACGTTATAACGTAATAACAAAGAAAGGAAAAACAATTATGGCAAAAGATATTAAATTCAATATTGACGCTCGTGACGCTATGAAGCAGGGCGTCGACCAGTTGGCAAACGCAGTAAAGGTGACGCTCGGTCCTAAGGGTCGTAACGTTGTCATTGAGAAGAAGTTTGGTGCTCCCCAGATTACCAAGGACGGTGTGACCGTTGCTAAGGAAATCGAGTTGGAGGACAAGTTCGAGAATACAGGTGCTCAGCTCGTGAAGAGCGTTGCTTCTAAGACGGGCGACGATGCTGGTGATGGTACTACCACAGCTACCATCCTGACTCAGGCTATCGTTACTGAGGGTCTGAAGAATGTTACCGCTGGTGCTAATCCTATGGACCTGAAGCGTGGTATCGACAAGGCTGTGAAGAACGTTGTTGACTTCATCCAGAAGAACGCTGAGCGCGTGGACGACAACTACGACAAGATTGAGCAGGTAGCTACCGTTTCTGCCAACAATGACGAGGAGATCGGTAAGCTGCTGGCTGAGGCCTTCCGCAAGGTTTCTAAGGATGGCGTTATCACCATCGAGGAGAGTAAGAGCCGCGACACCCACATTGGTGTTGTCGAGGGTATGCAGTTCGATCGTGGCTATCTCTCTGGCTATTTCGTAACCGACAGTGAGAAGATGGAGTGTGTCATGGAGAATCCTTACATCCTCATCTACGATAAGAAGATCTCTAACATCAAGGACTTCCTGCCCATCCTGCAGCCTGCTGCTGAGAGCGGACGCCCCTTGCTGGTGATCGCTGAGGATGTTGACTCTGAGGCTCTGACTACACTGGTTGTCAACCGTCTGCGTGGTGGCTTGAAGATCTGCGCTGTCAAGGCTCCTGGCTTTGGCGACCGTCGTAAGGCTATGCTCGAGGATATCGCTACCCTGACAGGTGGTGTCGTTATCAGCGAGGAGAAGGGTCTGAAACTGGAGCAGGCTACCCTCGAGATGCTGGGTACTTGCGACAAGGTGACTGTTTCTAAGGACAACACCACCATCGTGAATGGTGCTGGCGACAAGCAGGCCATCCAGGATCGTATCGCTCAGATTAAGAAGGAAATCGAACTCACTACCTCTTCTTACGACAAGGAGAAGCTGCAGGAGCGTCTGGCAAAGTTGGCTGGTGGCGTAGCAGTGCTCTACGTTGGTGCTAACAGCGAGGTTGAGATGAAGGAGAAAAAGGATCGCGTTGACGATGCTCTCTGCGCTACTCGTGCAGCTATCGAGGAGGGTGTTGTTGCTGGTGGTGGTACCACCTACATCCGCGCTCAGCAGGCTTTGGCTGACGTGAAGGGCGACAATGCCGACGAGCAGACTGGTATCAACATCATCTGCCGTGCTATCGAGGAGCCTCTGCGTCAGATTGTCAGCAACGCTGGCGAGGAGGGTGCCGTTGTCGTACAGAAGGTTCGTGAGGGCAAGGGTGACTTCGGTTACAATGCTCGTCTCGACAAGTACGAGGACCTCCGCGAGGCTGGTGTCATCGACCCTGCCAAGGTGGCTCGTGTAGCTTTGGAGAATGCCGCTTCTATCGCAGGCATGTTCCTCACCACCGAGTGCCTCATCTGCGACAAACCTGAGAAGGAACCCGCTATGCCAATGGGTGGTGCTCCAGGCATGGGTGGCATGATGTAAGAGACAGATTTTGTAAACCATACTTATCAAAAAAGCGGATATTAGTCTATGGCGACTGGTATCCGCTTGATTTATGTCAAGAAATAGTTAATTTTACACCTATTATATTTGCAGAGTAATGGAAAAGTTTCTACCTTTGCAGCGTCGGAATAGTTAAATGCGACGACAAGAAGATAGAATTTATTTTATAAAAGAGATATTTTTTTGATTTGTTTTAGTAGATTAGTTTTTAAGTAGTTTGTTTTGAAACCGATTGTCGTGATGACAGTCGGTTCCTTTTTTTTATGATGCCAAGATGAAAAAAGGTGCAAAAAACTTTGGCATTTTCCTCGCTTCTTCGTATCTTTGCAACAAGTATGAACAAAATACTGGCTCTGCTGTTATTATTGGCGTGCTGTTGGAATACGATAGACAGCTACAATTATCGCCCAAACGGACGTGCTTTCGTCTGTGTGAATGGTGATAATCGACTGACGCGTACCCTCTATGGACCAACTGCCGATTACGTCCTGCAGACCAGTGACCGCCCTTTTTTTGTGGTGTTGCAGAACAAGGAGTATCGTCAGCTCTCCTTCCGTGTCAATGGTGTTGACCTGGAGAAGGCAGATTACTGCTTGTCGCGCTATCAGGACGGTATGCGTAGCTATGAGGTGAAGCATCCTGCCTGGGGAAAGAAGGCAGTGGTGCGCATCAAGGCAGTAGTGGGTCAACAGCAAAACCGTATTGTCTGGCGACTGCGTGTGGCCAACTTTGACGGACCCGTTCAGTTGGAACTTCCCTATCAGCAGGCCTCTGTCAAGATTGCGGAGGAGAGCTATCTCAGTTGTAATGATCTCACCTTCTCGTTTATGACTGTTCGTCAGGGTGAAGAGGTCTTCGAACGCATGGAGAGTGATATGAAGGAGCTTGCCTCCGAAATCACGATCAATACACCTGATAAGTATATCAATCCGTTGGGTAGCGCCTTGTCGGTGGTACAGGATAAGGTTAAGAACATATCAGTTGAAGAAAAACTCTGGCACTTTCGCTATGATGCTGATCGTGATGATATGCAGCGTCTGTGGCCGTCGCTGGAGAGTTATATCCAGTCGATAGACGATACGCAATTGTCCACACCGATATTGGCCAAGAGCTACTGGCTTAATTCGATGGCAGCACGTATGGCTGCCCTGATTCAGCGCAATGGTGCTCCTTATTATGCCAAAGCCGACGAGATTTATGCGCAACTTTCCTCACAACTATGGATGCCGGATAAAGGTTGTTGGGCAGAGTTCAAAGATAAGGAGGGCATGCAGCGTCTGCACGATACCCCCGCTTTGTGGTCCATCTATACGCCTATAGACTATGATGCCTGTACCCCTGAACAAGCTTATCAGGCAACAAAGTATATGGATCGGGAGATTCCGCATATTCCTGTGACACCCCAGCTCTCTACGCTGGCTACCAGCAACTGGATGCCCTATACATGGGATATGAACAATGTCAATCCCACTGCTGTACTACGTGCAGCGCTGGCTTGTTTCAAGGCAGGCCGTAATGAAGAAGGTTTCCGATTGTTGAAGGCTAACGTCCTCGATCAGCAGTTTGACGGTCCGTCGCCAGGTAACTTCGGACAGACCAGCAAGTATGATGTGGTTAGTGGTGAACAAGGCCGTGATATGGCTGACTGTATCAGCGTTGCGGCACGCACACTCACGGAAGGACTCTTTGGTATCCGTCCTGATGCCTTTAGTCGTCGTTGTATCATCCATCCGGGATTCCCTGAGATGTGGGACAGTGCTTCTATCAGTACTCCCTATGTCACTTACCGTTTCCGTCGTCAGGGTAACCTGCTTACCTATGATATTACCCAGCATTTCAGTGAGGCTCAGCAGATAGTGTTGCGCATCAACTTGGGTAAGGGTGAGTATCGTGATATCGAGGGTACTACTGACGAGCATCAGGTCATCAGTGTTGAGGCGCCGTTGAAGATGCCTGAGATTTATATGTATAGCTCTTACGAGGAGATACCACCAACACCAGAAGGTACTGAGGAACCTAACTTCGACTTGAAGTTCCGGAAGGTGGCGCTGAAGGACTGCTATAATGCCTCCGTTACTGATATCAGCCCCGAAGTGGTTGATACCTTCTTCCGCAAACAAATTGTCAAAGAGGAGTATCTGATGATGGGCGTTCCGTTCCAGACACCTGCCCAAGGTCCGAACATCGTCTGTGCATCGCTGTCCGACCGCTATCCTGATAAGGTCAGCATTCCTCTGAAGGATCGTGCCTCAAGGATGTGGCTATTGCTGGCTGGAACTACCTCTACCCGTGAGAGTCGTATGGTCAATGGCGTACTGGTGGCACGCTATGAAGACGGTACTGCTGACACTTTGCGGCTTGTGAACCCCGACAACTGGTGTCCCATCGAACAAGACTATTTCGTCAACGACTATTCCTTCAAGGTCCTCCAGCCGCGACCTTATCGTGTCAGTTTGGATACGGGTATTGCTAGTCGTAACCTTAGCAAGGCATTGGGACTCAAAGGTGCTAGCGACCTGATGATTCCTGGTGGAGCAGCCCAGATGTTGTGCATGTCGTTAGACCCAGAGAAGAAACTCATTTCCCTCGATATTTGTCCGCTGTCTAATCAGATTGTCATCGGAGTGATGGGACTTACTTTGCAATGAGGGAAGAAGGATAAGTGAAAAGCGTATGCAGAAACTAATAGAACTATACAAGAAATGGAGTGGGGCTGAACCCCAGAACGTACAGCAGTTGACAGCTGGTGGCAGTAATCGTGAGTATTATCGCATGACTTCTTCGGAGGGCAAGAGCGTCATAGGTTGTGTGGGTACCAGTCGTGACGAAAACCACGCCTTTGTCTATCTGGCTAATCATTTTACGGATTGTAAGTTGCCTGTTCCCACTATTCTCGCTGTCAGCGACGACGAGTTGCGCTACATTCAGACCGATCTGGGCTCTATGTCGCTGTTCGATGCCATTCGTGGTGGTCGTGAGGCTGGTGGCCGTTATACGCTGAAGGAGCAGGAACTGTTGCGCCGTACCATCCGCGAGTTGCCTAAGATTCAGCTGGTGGGTGCCGATGGTCTTGACTTTGCCAACTGCTATCCCCAGCCCGCTTTCGATAGCGACTCTGTGCTCTTCGACCTCAACTATTTCAAATATTGCTTCCTGAAGGCTACGGAGATTGACTTCCATGAGTTGAAGCTGGAGGCTGACTTCCGCCTGCTGGCCAAGGACCTGACGAATGCCGACGATGCGCAGGGATTCCTCTATCGCGACTTCCAGGCCCGCAACGTGATGCTGGTCAACAACCAAGAGGGAACAACGAATAGTCCCAAGCCATACTTCATCGATTTCCAGGGTGGTCGTAAGGGTCCTTACTACTACGATCTGGCATCGTTCCTCTGGCAGGCCAGTGCCAAGTATCCTTATAAGGTACGTCGCGAGTTGGTCTATGAGTATTATAATGCCATGAAACAGTTGACGGAGGTACCGTCACCCCACCATTTTGTCGACCGCCTGTCACTCTTCGTGCTGTTCCGCCAGTTGCAGGTGTTGGGCGCCTACGGTTTCCGTGGCTATTTCGAGCGTAAGCTGCATTTCATCGAGTCTATTCCGCCTGCTATGCAGAATATCCGTGAATTGCTCGACGAGCGTAACTTCCCCTATCCGTATCTGACTGATATTCTGCATAAGTTGACGGAGATGCCTCGCTTCCAGCAGGTGCAGACGACGGTTAGTCGTGCCGATGGTTACAAGACAACAGACCTCAACCCCTACAAGCCCCACCCGCAGGATGGTCCGGCAACGTTCTCCAAGTACGATGCCCAGGGTCCGTTGGTGGTACGTGTCTTCAGTTTCTCTTATACCAAGGGTATTCCTGAAGACGAGGCTGGCAATGGTGGTGGTTATGTCTTCGACTGTCGTTCAACGCATAACCCTGGCCGTTATGAGCCGTATAAGCAGTTGACAGGTCTTGATGAACCAGTCATCCGTTTCTTGGAGGATGACGGTGAGATATTGACATTCCTCGACAGCGTTTATAAACTGGCCGATGCCCATGTGCGCCGTTATATCCAGCGCGGTTTCACCAATCTGATGTTCTGCTTTGGTTGTACGGGTGGTCAGCATCGTTCTGTCTATAGTGCACAACACCTTGCTGAGCATATCCACGAGAAGTTCGGCATCGAGGTGCGCATCTGTCATCGTGAACAAAAAATTACCCAGACGCTACCAAGCGCTGGGTAATTGTATGGAAAGAAATCTTCTAATTATTTAAGGAAAGAAATTTCCAGAAATTCATCAGAAATTATTTTATCACGACCTTCCTGCCGTTTCGGATATAAAGACCCTTGGTAGGATGAGTTACCTTGTTACCCTTCAGGTCGTAGAATTGGTCATTGGCCATTAACTGGCTATTGGCAATTTCTTCGATGCCAGAACCAATGCCGACGATGGGATTGATGGTGAGGGAGCCATCGGGCATCTGCAGGGTCAGCTCACTGCCCTGAACCTCCTTGTTGACGCTTCCAGTGACCTTCCAACCAGAGACCATCTTGCCCTCTTCATTGGCAGTGGCACTGAGTGTGATGGTGCGATTCTTGAAATATTTACCATCGAACACATTGTTAGACAGTTTGATATCGTTGAAAGTAATCTCCACATCACTCTTGTTGGTCTTGTTGATGGTCAGCGCTTTGGGCGTACCCAGATTCCATTGATTGCTGATGTGTTTATAGAAGTTCTCAGGACGACCTTCTGCCCAACTCTTGGCGTTGTTGAACTTGTTCTCGATGTCGCCACGATTGTTGGGCTGGCCCCACCAGCCCCAGCCGCCATTGTACTTGTCGCGGTGGGCTACGAATTCCTCCATAGCTTCCTCTTTGATGAGGTCGATGGTCTCGCCAGTGCCCTTGCCGTTCATGAAGTCACCCATGAAGATGCAGCACTTGTCGATGAACATATTCCTCAGGTCTTCGTTCTCCAACATGTTCTTGATGAGTCGTGTGGCAGGTTCCGTGAATGCCCAGTTGTCACCACTATGACTGCTGGGGTTGTAGAGCAGGTCGATGGTGTTATAGTTGTTCTGACGGCCATAGAGACCTAGTCCGAAATCGGTATCCTTCACGATGAAGCGGAATTTCTTGGGCAGGCCGGATTCTGTATCGTCATCGTTCGGACGCCACAGTACGAAATTGTTGCCAGGGAAGTCGATATTACCATAGAACAGGTTCATTGCCATGATGCTCAGATACTCGTTGACGTCCATCCACTCTTCGTATTCAGCCTTGGTGTGGCCCTTCTCGCTATAGAATGCCTTGAAGGCCTCGTAGAAATCACCGGTACCTTCCTTTATTTCCTCAATAAATTTATCGACACCATTCACCTGCTCATGGCTGATTTCCACCATGTCAACATCCTCCAGACCATTATAGTTGCTATAGACATTGTCTGCGTTCGAACGCTCGCGGATGTTCAGCATACCCATGTATTCGCCATTCAGATAGAGTACGGCAGTACGGCAGGCCTGCCAGTCCATGTCGGTATGACTGGCCATGGTGCGCTGGATAATGGCATCACGGAAGTACAGGTCACCGAAGTCGTTACCACCATCGCGCAGGGAGAAAGACTTGAACTTCGTCACGCCAGGTTTCTGGTCGGGGAAGAACTCATAGACAAACTGCTTGTGGTCAGGGTCGAAGCGCTTGTTGGCATAGAGTGCCAGCGACTTCAGGGCATTGCCTCGCGACTGACCACCCTGGATGCGGAACTCACCCAACTGGTTGAAGGCACTCTCTTCGCCTGCTACAGGGAAGAACTCAATGTTCATAGGACGACGCCAGTCGTGGGTCTTCTTATCTTCCTTACTGTTGTTATTGGCGAAAAGACCTATCTCAGTATCGTTCAGGTATTTGTCGTTGGTCTGGATGGAGAAGATGGGGGTCGTCATCTCTCTTGGGTGGAAGATGTATGATTGTGCTGAGCTCATGGGCGACAGCCAGCCGTCGCAGAATACCTTGGCACGAATGGCTGTTGTCTTGGAGATGCTGATGGCACTTGTGTACTTCGTGCTGGTGGCCGTGGGTTCGCTACCGTCCTTGGTGTAGCGGATGATGGCACCTTCAGGAGCTCCTTCTGGCAGACTCAGTTCCAGTTTGATGGTAGCGCTGCTGGTAGTGACATGTCCCTGCTCACTGAATACAGGGGTACCGAGAATGTGCTTAGCATCACAGATGTCACCAGTATTAGCCTTGCCTGGTGTTGGCGTCAGCTGATAGCCCCACTCGTCAGCACCATCGGTCTTACGTCCATAGGCCACATCGGGAGCAGGCATCTTGGCCATTTTCTCCAGCTTGTCAACAACGTTGTCCCCCTTAAAAAGATAGAGGTTTCCGTCCTTGCCAGACTCCAGACGGAAGTTGGTGTGCAGGTCTTTCTCTTCCTTGTCACAGTAGATGATGGCATAACCCTTGGCAGGTACTACCTGATTGGGCAATTGCCAAGCTTTAGCGGCCTTGTTCTTGTTGCTGATTTTGTAATCCTTCAGATTGATGGCGGCATCTGTGGGGTTGTAGAGCTCTACCCAAGAGTCGGGAAACTCCTTGATATCGTCCATGATGCACTCCACGTTCGACTGCATCAGTTCGTTGATTACTAAGTCCTGTGCCTGTGTGCTCAAAGCAGTGGCCAGGATGGTTAAGATTAAGTAAAAACGTTTCATCTTCATGTTAGTTAGTCGGCTTCATCCGAAGCGTTTATTGTTGTTATTTAATGATTATCTTCTTTCCGTTCTGAATGTATATCCTGCCAGGCTGAGGACTCGTCACCTTATTACCCATCAGGTCGTATAATTGGCCATTGGCTTTTGGCTGTCGGCTATTGGCAAACTCGTTGATGCCAGAGGCATCCTCGATGATAGGCTCTATGGCAATATTGCCGTTCGGCATTTGCAAGGTTATCTCATTGCCCTGCACCTCTTTTGATTGTGCTCCAGTAATTTTCCAGCCGGTAACCTCGTTGTCCTCTGTGCCTTGAGCGCTGATGGTCAGTGTCTTGCCAGCATAGTATTTGCCATCGAACACCTTATTACATAGTGTGATGCCGTTGACGGTTATCTTGATGTCGTTCTCCTTCTGCTTGTTAATGGTCAGCGCTCTGGGTGTTCCCCAGTTGTAGTAGTCTGCCAGCTGCTTATAGACGTTGTCGGTGCGCTTGTTCAGCCATTTGCGGGCTGTACCAAGTTCGTTGTCATAGTTGGGCCACCAGCGATTGACGAGTTCACGATGATAGGGATACTCGGTCTTAATCATGTTGTACATAGCGTCCCACACTTCGCGCGTACCTTTTTCATTCAGGAAGTCGCCCATATAGATGGCTGCCCTGCTTAGGAACTCAGTTTTGAAGTCGATATCCTCCATCAGATGACGGAACAGAATGGTGTGCTCAGGCTTGTTGGCCCAGTTCCTGTCATAGTCATACTTGTTGTCGTAGAGCCATTTGATGGTGTTGTAGTCTGCTGCCGAACCATAGAGTCCCAGTCCGAAGTCGGTGTCCTTGGTTATCCAGCGCCACTTGCCACCCTCAGCCTGCGGACGCCAGATGACATTGTTGTTGCCAGGGAAGTCCTGGTTGTTGAAGTAGATATTCTCAATCATCAGGTTGATATACTCCTCCCAGTCCATCCACTCAGCATATTCTGCCAGCGTGTGTCCTGATTCATTATAGAAAGCCTTGAAGGCATTGAAGTTGTCTATTGTGCCCTCTTTCAACTCCTCGTCGTTCTCAATCATGTCGATATCTTCCAACCCTTCATAGTTGGTGTAGATATTGTCCTCGTTCGAACGCTCGCGAATGTTCAGCATTCCCGTGTACTCACCATTGATATAGACGATGACGGGTCGCCAGGCCTGCCAGTCCAGATCCACATGCTGTGCCATCGTGCGCTGAATGATGGCGTCACGCATGAAGAGGTAGTCGAAGTCGTTGCCGGCATTTCGCAGCATGATGCTCTTGAAGTCTGTCATGCCAGGTTTCTGGTCAGGGAAGAACTCGTAGTTGAGGCACTTCTCGCCAAAACGCTTATGAGCATAGATACCTAGCGACTTCCTCATATTTCCGCGTGTGGCACCACCCGTCACGCGCATCTCACCCAACTGGTTGATGACGCTCTCCTGGTTCGATGTCTCAAAGATCTCAATGTTCATTGGGCGTCGCCAGTTATATTCGTAATTCTTCTGCTTGCTGTTGTAGCTGCCGTCCACATAGATGCCTATCTTTGCATCGTTCAGATATTTGTTGTCTGTCATGATGCTCACTACCGACAACGTCAGCTTGCGGTTTGAGGGGAAGAAAATGTACGAGTGGCAAGTAGAACGGGGCGACAGGTAACCCTCGCAGAATAGCTTGGCACGAACAATTTTGGTGCTGTTAAAGAAGAGAGCACTAGTATATTCCTGACTGTTCTCCGTAGGCTCGCTGCCATCGAGCGTATAGCGAATCTTTGTACCTTCAGGAGCACCCTCGGGCAGCGACAGCGTCAGTCGGGTGTTACTGCCTGAGGCAATTTTTACGCGACCTTTCGTGCTGAAGACGGGTTCGCCCAGCACTTTCTGATAGACGGTACCGCAGTTGCTGGCGCCAGGTGTCGGTCTGGCCTGATAGCCCCACTCGTCAGCGCCATCGCTCTTGCGTCCGTAGGCAATGTTGGGAGCGGGCTGCTTGGCCATGCCCTCCAACTGGTCCACGATATCGCTCCCCTTAAACAAATAGAGCTTGCCGTCCTTGCCCGACTCCAGACGGAAGTTGGTGTGCAGGGCTGACACGCCCTCATCCTCACCGGCCTTGTCGCAATAGATGACCACATAGCCCTTGGCAGCAATGGTTTTGTTGGGCAACGACCATGCCTTGCTGGCCTTGTCCTTGGTACCTATCTTGTAGTTCTTCAGATTGATAGATGCATCTGTGGGGTTATACAGTTCTACCCATGAATCGGGAAAGTCGTTCAGGTCGTCCATGATACAGTCAATGTTCGACTGCATCAGCTCATTGATAATCAAAGTCTGAGCTTGGGTGCTGACGGCTGTTGCCAGTATAGTTAATAATAGGTAGAAACGTTTCATTCCGTGTCAGTTAGTCGTGCTTCAGGGAAGCAAAGTGGGTTATCGGGCGCAAAGTTACGAATAAGTTTTCAAAAAACAAGTGTTTTTTCTACAAATTAAATGTTTTTGTTTTGTTTTTCGCATTCTTCTTTGTAACTTTGTAGCCCAAAACGAGGCTTATGAGACAAGCAATGATTCTGGCCGCAGGGCTTGGCACCCGTTTAAAGCCCCTTACCGACACAATGCCAAAGGCATTAGTGCCTGTTAGTGGACGGCCTTTGCTCGACATCAACATCCGACGGTTGATGGAACAGGGTTACGACCGTTTCGTCGTGAATATCCACCATTTCTCACAACAAATCATCGATTTCGTCAAGGAACAGGACTATGCGCCGCTGGTACATTTCAGCGACGAGACGGACCAGTTGCTGGAGACGGGTGGGGGACTGAAGAAGGCCCAAGGGCTGTTTCGTGACGACCAGCCCATCCTCATCCACAATGTCGACATCCTCGACAATGTCAACTACGACTGGTTTGCCCGTCAGCACCAGCCTGACGAGGATGCTGTGCTGTTGGTCAGTCAGCGCAAGACCAAGCGCTACCTCCTGTTCGACAATGCCATGCACCTGATGGGTTGGAAGAACATCGAGACAGGCGAAATCAAGTCGCCCTACGAGTATGTGCGTCGTACTGGTCTGTCGCAACATGGTGAAGAACTGAATATGTTTGCCTTCTCTGGCATCCATAGTTTCTCCCCTCGTCTGTTCCCTCTCATGGAGCGCTTCCCCGATCGTTTCCCCATTATCGACTTCTACCTCTCCGTCTGCCATCGTGCACCCATCGTTGGTCTCGTCAAACCAGACCTTCAACTCATGGATGTTGGCAAACTTGACACGCTCCACGAAGCCGATGCCTTTTTTGAAACGAATTGCCCTAATAAACCATAATTTGGTCATAATAAATATTACGGATTAATTACGAATAATTACGAGAATTCGTTTCCAAGAAAAAACAACAATATCATTTATTTCAAGTATATGCAAAAGATTATCATTTTAGATTTCGGTTCTCAGACCACGCAGCTCATTGGTCGTCGTGTGCGTGAACTGGACACCTTCTGTGAGATTTTGCCTTACAACAAGTACCCCAAGGACGACGATGCCGACGTCATTGGTGTCATCCTCAGTGGTTCGCCCTATTCGGTCCACGACCCCGAAGCGTTTAAGGTTGATCTCTCGCAGTTTGTTGGCAAGGTGCCTGTTCTGGGCATCTGCTATGGTGCACAGTTCATCTCCCACACCCTGGGTGGCAAGGTCGAGAAAGCCGACTCGCGTGAGTATGGTCGCGCCAATCTGAAGACAGTTGACACTACCAATCCGCTGTTCGAAGGCTTCGACCAGCATTCGCAGGTCTGGATGTCGCATGGTGACACCATCACCGCCATTCCTAGCGACTTCAAGGTGATTGGTTCTACAGCTGATGTTACCAACGCTGCCTTTGCTTCTACCAAACAACCCATTTGGGCCGTCCAGTTCCATCCTGAGGTGTACCATTCATTGCAGGGTAAGCAGTTGCTTAAGAACTTCGTGGTCAACATCTGTGGAAGCAAGCAGGAGTGGAGTGCTGCCTCGTTCGTCGATACTACCGTCGCTGAGCTGAAGGAGCAGTTGGGCAACGACCGCGTCATCCTCGGACTCTCGGGCGGTGTTGACAGTTCTGTTGCTGCCGTGCTGCTCAACAAGGCCATCGGCAATCGCCTGACCTGTATCTTCGTCGACCACGGTATGCTGCGTAAGAACGAGTTCCAGCAGGTTATGGACGACTACAAGGTGCTGGGCTTGAATGTCATTGGCGTCGATGCCAGCGAGAAGTTCTTTGCCGACCTTGCTGGCGTTACCGAACCTGAACAGAAGCGTAAGATTATTGGTCGCGACTTCGTCGAAGTGTTCAATGCCGAGGCCAAGAAGATTACCGATGCTAAGTGGCTCGCTCAGGGTACCATCTATCCCGACCGTATCGAGTCGCTCAATATCACGGGTAAGGTCATCAAGAGTCACCACAACGTGGGCGGTCTGCCTAAGGAGATGCACCTCCAGCTCTGCGAACCCCTGAAGTGGCTCTTCAAGGACGAAGTACGTCGCGTAGGCCGTCAGCTGGAGATGCCCGAACACCTCATCACCCGCCACCCCTTCCCAGGTCCTGGCTTGGCTGTCCGCATCTTGGGCGACATCACCCGCGAGAAGGTGCGTATCCTGCAGGATGCCGATGACATCTACATCCGTGGACTCCGCGAATATGTCGACACCGATGGCGAGACGCTATACAATAAGGTGTGGCAGGCTGGTGCTATCCTCCTCTCTACCGTTCGTTCGGTAGGAGTCATGGGCGACGAGCGCACCTACGAGAATCCTGTTGCCCTGCGTGCAGTTACCTCTACCGACGCCATGACTGCCGACTGGGCTCACTTGCCCTACGACTTCTTGGCGAAGGTCTCTAACGAGATCATCAACAAGGTTCGTGGTGTCAACCGCGTCTGCTACGACATCTCGTCAAAACCACCCGCAACCATCGAGTGGGAATGACTTAACCTTTACGTTTTTATATTAAACAATGCGTCACTTTCTCTGATTTTCAGGTCAGGGAAAGTGACGTTGTTTTTCTCCAAGGGAAATTGAAAGTATTTATAGATTTTCGCTTTAAATAATCAATTTTTTCAGTAAATGATGATTCGTTTGCTATTTTTTTGCTATCTTTGCAGCATCAAACTCAAAAGATTCAATGAATGGAAATCATCCTGAACGATTATCACAAGAAGGTGAATGCCGAAATGAGGCAGAAAGTGGCATACTGGAAAGAGCATCCACTTTCGCGCACCGAGTCCTTGAGGAGATTGAGACTCTTGCGGGAACAACGTCTTGCAAGTCAGTCCAACTGGTAAGGCTCAGAAAATGGGCGCAGGAACAAGGCTACTGGTTTAACGACCGCAGCCAATTTGGTGATTACTTTGATCGTGGCTCAGAAAACGAGGTATATTTATCGCCAGACCAAAAGTATATTATCAAGTTGAATGATTTCCGCTATTCTGATGATAACCTCACGTCTTTTTTCGAACGCATCAAGGCACACAACAAATATTTTGACGCTTGCCCATATCGTATGATTGGTTTTGCAGAGAATCGTGATGGCAATGTGTGTGCAGTTCTTTTACAACCATTTATATCAGATTCACGTCTTGCATCAAAAGAGGAAATACACGATGAGTTTATTCGCCTTGGTTTCCATCCAGAGGATAACGACGAATATTATACAAACGGAATACATGACATTTTTGATGCCGTAGACGGCAATGTGTTGATAGATGATGAAGGCCACTTGTTTTTCATCGATACCATCATCTATGAATCAGGCACTGGAGGCGTTGAAACGTATAATAGTTTGTCGCCCAGAGCAAGCTCCAAACAACAGAAGTAAGGTGTCACTTCAGTAGCAGGTATCTGGCATACTGGTACCTGACAAACCTGCACACACTAACTTATTAGAAAAACGAAAGCCGCACATTGATGTACGGCTTTATAAATTGGGTAGTGACGTATGCGGCTTGCCCTCTCAGGAAACTTACCCGGATAGCCAGAACATACATTCTGACGATGCAAAGATAGGAAGTATTTTTGTAAATTCCAAATTTTTGAGTGGAAATCTTCGTTTTGTGCAGAAATTCGGAATTGCACCACCTTTTTACTGAGGCATCTCGTAGCTATATCCTAGCTATATCGTTGGTATATCCAAGCCATATCTAAACTTTTTCCCCTTTTTCTTTGTTTTGTGCAAAATAATCAGTAACTTTGCAAATATTACTAATAGCAGAGCGATACCCTAATGGCAGTAGATAACGATGAAGAACCTGTATCTGGGTTTATCAGACCAGATGACATTCTGACGACCGACAGCTTTACGGAATTTAGGACCATACCAAACAGAGGATATAATTTGTTGGTACGGGCAAAGCGTTATGGTCGATGGTGGATGTTAAAAGGACTGAAAGAACCATATAGAAACGATACTGTTTATCAAATTCTTTTGCATAAGGAGTATGAGATAATCAGCCAAATGCAGCATCCAATGGTAGTATCAGTCTTCTCCTTTGAGGAGGTAGAGAATTTAGGACCATGTATCGTGATGGAATGGATTGATGGACTGACATTAAAAGAATGGCTGACATCTGTTAAGCATTCATTAAAGGAACGACAACATGTGGCAGATATGCTTTTTGAAGCATTGACTTATATTCAGAGTCGGCAAACGCAACATCGTGACTTGAAACCCTCAAATATCATGCTTACTCATGATGGCCTTCATCTGAAACTTATTGACTTTGGACTTTCCGATACCAACAGCCATACTGTTTTGAAAGCTTCAGTGGGAACAGAAGGCTATATGGCTCCCGATGGGCCATCTGATATCTATTCATTAGGTCGCATCCTGCGAGAACTTCGTGTAGGAAGGTTCTCGTGCATCGTTATTAGGAAGTGTTGCGCTCCTAAGAAACATCGATACACCAACATCGCAACCATTCAAAGAGACATGCATCGGTGCTGGCAATGGCCACGACGATTATTTGTCATTCTTTGTCTTGTGGCTTTGATTGCCGGATTCTATCTTTTGAATGTTTCTCGCGCGCAACAGGGGTTGAAAACAGTAAGTGATTCATTAAAGCTCTTTAGAGCAGAGCGTAATGCGGACCTCGTTTCTGAGCAGGCAAAAATTGACTCTCTTCAACTCCAGATTAACGGGCAGCAGAAGACAATACAACCTATTGGACAGAAAACTTTCAATTCTATTGAGGCTAAAAAGAAAGAGATAGACCAGAGAGTACAAGCTTATGGTATAGAGGAAATGTTAGATACCGTACGTTGTCAGACTAATATCACGATTCCAATGTTTAGAATTCTTGATGAATTGGAAAATTCTTATGAAGAGCCGGAATTGAAACAATACATCAGGATGCGTTATCGTATCCCTTGGGAAAAACGAATGTTGGAATTACCTTTTAAATGAATCCATCACATACCTCAATGACCACACCATCTTTTTGTCCTGCGACATAGACCATTGGAGGTTGTCCTATATGTATCACTTCGTCAAGATAGAGCGGTTCGTGTTGTATCATTAGGTGGCAACGGAATGTATCTCCAATACTCAATTTTGTATTTTCTGCCTCTATAACCTCAAACTGACTGTTGCCCGTATGTCTGACAATTATTCTTCGGTCAGGTCGCCAAGTTATAACAAGTCGTTGCCCGCGTCTTATACTTTCTGTATCAATTCTCTCCTCTGCTTTGATACCACTCTGTACTTCGGACAAGCGGTCTGACTGTGTACAGAAGTCAGAATAGTTTTTATATCCCACAAAACGTGCCAAAACATCCAGTGTGTGGGAGCGTGTCTGTACCTCCTCATTTTTCAGGTATCCCCAAAAGCGTTTCAGTGTCGTTGGCGACAATCTCTCGCGCGTATGCGTTAATAATAGGTGGCTTAGTTGCTCAAAGTCATGAGCCACTGTCAATGAATGGCCTAGCGTCCTTTCTACTTCCTGTTTTAGCAAATTCTTTTTCATGCTGCGAAGTTACGAATAATTCATCAATTCTGCAAGTATCATAGCGAAAAGGACAAAAAAGGACTTGCGGTAATACTGTTTATATGCTAATTTTGCGATAATTGTAAAAAAATCGGCTCACAATGTTGCAACTTTCAGAAATATTGCTTATATTTGCGGTGTCGTATAGAAATAGACGACTACATCGAGGAGAGCGATTAAGCTTTGACCCGTCTGAGAACCTGGAAAATTCGAAGTATAAGGGTGAGAAGTCTGAAAGCTGTTTCTCCTGCAGTAGCATATATACTGCCCTCTCCGCTATGGAGTCTGCTCACATATATACCTGCAGGTGTGAGCTGATTTCATTCTTACTTATACGGGTATTCCAGGACCTTCAGACTAAGGATGTCAAGAAGGCTCACACTCTTTGTGTAAAAGTGGAATACCAATTAATTAAAATAGGGCTATATGGAGAATACTGAAAATTTTGAGCCGCGTATTAACATGGGCAAATTAGAAAATGGCGTATTAACTATTGACGAGAGCTTCGAAGAACTTGATGCCGAGAGTCTTGAAGAGTACAATCATCTTCGAAAGATTATTTTCCCTGCCAATCTGAAGAAACTTGATAGTTATGTTATCTGTGATCAAGAAGAGTTAGAAAATGTGGATTTCTCAAAAGTAACACGCTTGAAAGAAATTCCCGATGAATTTATTTCGGGAAAAACATGTCTCAAAGAATTGATCATTCCACAAGGTGTAACAACGCTCGGTCATAGTTTTTTAGGAGAATGTGAAGCTGGTGTCAATGTCTTTGTTCCACAATCTGTCAAGGAAATAGGCTATATAAGTAGTTCGGAGAACAAGGATATAAATGTCTATTTGTTTGCCCCTAATCTTGATATCAATGATTTGGCAGATGATATTAAGACACTTTATGTATTGCCTGCTCATTATGGTTACTATGCTAATCAGTTGAAAGAGATAGATAGTGAAGTTTATTTACGGAAGATACCAGATGCGCTCGTCAATATTTATGGGAATTTTAACACTGAAGCAAAAACTGCATCGAAATCACAACAAGAAGAACCTATTCCAGAACCACATCCAATAATAGAACCTGTTGTGGAGCAAAAGAATGAGATTGAGCAACAACTAACCCCTGCGCCTCAGAAGAAAGAAGCAGTAATAACAGATAAAAACGATAGAACTATGTTTTCAAAAGAATTAGAAAGTCTAATCCAAGCAACGCTTGAAGACGGCGTATTGGAAGACAACGAAAAGGCTGCACTTGTAAAACGAGCCGAAAGAGAAGGTGTTGATATCGCCGAGTTAGAAATCTACATCAATTCTCTGCTGCAGAAACGGGCAAGGGAAGTAGAAAATGAAAAAAATGCTGTAAGGAAGCAAGTTGAGAAAGAGAAGAAAGAAGCATTTGGACGCAAGTGTCCAAATTGTGGCGCTCAAGTGCCACCACTGGCTCTGAAATGCGAATGCGGTTATGAGTTTACGACAGCAAAGAGCGTTTCATCTGTACATATTTTATCAGATAAAATAGATACAATTATGTCAGAAACTTATAAATCAGCACCTAACACGGATGCTTATAAAGAAGAGATCACGCAACGTTATCAACGAGTTAAAGAAGTCATTAATATGTTCCCTGTTCCTAATACAAAAGAAGACATTATTGAGTTCTTATCAACAGCAACAACTAACTCGAAAATTCGCGGTGGCTTTCTTTGGGGTACAAAGTTAGGACGAGTAATTATTCTTTTAGTTGCATGGTCTATTGTTATAATTTTCTCACTTAGCTTTATTGTAGGATTTGGTGGTTATGGTATAGTTCGAATAATGTTGTATGCTGCCTGTCTAGTACCTTCAACCGCACTTTTCAAAATTGACTCTCAACTATTTCTCACAAATGAAATAGCAAGAGCCTGGCGAGCCAAATTTGACCAAGTAATAATGAAAGCTCGGAGTTTAAGAGGTGATTCTGATTTTACCCAACAACTTGATTATTTTGAAGGAATTATAAAGAAGTAGTGCTAATATGGTTACAATTGATGATGTGATAAGAGCATATTATCTCCATCGGTCACAGGGGATGATGAATGCACTAAACAATCTGCATAAAAAGTATTCTATGCAGAAAAAGATAAATCAGACGATGGCGAAAGAACTTCTTGAAGGAGGTCATCAAGAGCGGTTGAAATATGAAAGAAAGATTCACTATGCAGCAACCTTCTGGGAAACATGCGATCGGCTAAAAGCGACATTATTGCTGACAGATTCTAGCATTAAAAACTTTGAAGATTTATATGACGAGGTAGATAGATTATTACTTCAAAAACCGAAAGTAAAAGGTATAGGTAAATTAACAGCATATGACATTGCTTTACGAATAGGATATATCAGACGGAATCAAACACTTCCAAAGGGAAAAATATACCTTTTCGCAGGTGCCAATGCAGGAGCAAACAAACTATTTCAAGACAATCCTACACTCTTTACGTTTCCAGCTTCTATTTCTCGAATTAATGAAGGAAGATATGACATGACTATTTTTAAGTCACCATTACGGGAAATGCCAAGTTTTCTTTTAGAGGATATGTTTTGTGTTTACCATTCATTATTGGGCAAACTGTCAACGATTAACTATGAAAAACTTCAAAAGGTGCCTTCTTATGTTATACAAGTTCAAATTTAATTGATATGGGACTATTTGGTAGAGGGAATGGCGGTGGAATGATGAATGTCATTCGCTGCGACGAAGAAGAATACATCGTGTGGAAATGGCGACCTGAGGGACAGGACGTCAATTCAACAACACGTGAGAACAGTATTAGATATGGAAGTTCGCTGCGAGTGAAGGATGGAGAAGTGGCCGTCTTCGTTTATAAACAGAAGGACGGGTCCATTCAAGATTATATCGTAGGCCCATACGACGATACTATCAAGACGGCGAACTTTCCTGTCTTGAGCAGCATCGTAGGTCTGGCCTTTGGTGGCGAATCGCCTTTCCAGGCAGAGATTTACTTTATCAATCTGGCAGGTAACAACCAGTTGCGCTTTGCTGTGCCATATTTTGATGTGTTCGATCCTCGCCTACCTGATCACGGTGTGCCGATGGCTGTCAGAGGAACGATGACCTTTAACATCACAGACTATAAGGGTTTCATCAAACTGAATCGTCTTATCAACTTTGACCACGAACAATTCAGTAAGCAAATCAAAGATGCACTGATGAAGTATGTGAAGGGGGTGGTAATGAATGTTCCAAGGGAGATGGGTATCCCTGTAGTGCAAATGGAAAGTCAGATTCTGAGCATCAATACGAAGGTGGAAGAATACCTAAAGCCACGTCTTGAGGCAGATTTTGGTGTGAACCTGAAAGGCTTTGATATAGGTACACTCGAAATTGATAAGGAGAGTCCGTATTATGACGACCTACGTGCATTGACAGCAGGCAATACTGCAAAGACGCTGAATGCGCAGACAGATGTGAATATCCAGAATCTTAAAGACACACAGCGTATCAACGCAGCCAATCTGGAAGAGACACTTCGTGTGCAGCGCGAGGAAATGCAGCGAGCTCAACGCTTGCAGACAGAGACGAACTTCATGGGTGCTCATGCTCTGGACCAGCAGACAGAAGTGCTCAAGACGGGTGCTCAAAGCCTTGGCCAGATGGGTAGCATGGGTGGTAACGGAGGTGGAGGAGGTTCGAACCCCGCTGGTATGATGGCTGGCATGATGATGGGCGGTGCTATGGGCCAGCAAATGGCCGGAATGATGCACAACATGGGCCAGCAAATGCAAGGAGCTATGAATACACCTCCCCCAATCCCCAACGTACAATACCATGTATCGGTAAATGGTTCACAAATGGGACCATTCAACATGCAGCAACTGCAACAGATGGCTCAAAACGGGCAACTGACACCACAAACATACGTATGGAAACAAGGAATGGCAAACTGGGACTTTGTCTGCAACGTGCCTGAACTGGCCTCTCTCTTTGCAGCACCAGGAACACCACCGCCTCCACCTCCTCCTCCTCCAACATTGTAGTACAATAAAAAGATTATTACTATGGACGATCAAAGTTGTTTTTATATTGACAGGCTTGTCGATTTTGGTCTAGGAATGGGTATTGCCAACCAGATGGTGGGCATTATGAATCAGTATATGCGTACGATGGACATACCTGGTTCCATTCGGCAGATGCAGCAACCTGTGCCAGCAATCTACTATATAGCCCTTGACGGGAAACAGGTAGGACCGCTCAATGACAGCGAGATGGCAGCACTTATTTCTCAAAAGAAAATAAACAAGGATACGTTGGCTTGGATGCCAGGAATGTTAGGATGGAAGCCTATAGAGCAAGTGCCCGCTATCCTGAAGTTAGTAGCATTAACCCCACCACCATTGAGCGTATGAAGATTTCTGCTTTCCCTACATTGTTGCTACTTATTGTAGCCGTAGCCATTGGTTATTTAGCTTATGATATTGCAGACACCAAAGCCGATCCTAATAACATTATTGTTGGCGTTGGGACTGGTATTTCTATTTTGCAGACATTGGGATGTGTGTTAGGTATCTCGATGGAAGACGGTAGGATGAATGTTAACATGAAAGCATGGAGTATCACAGCTTTTATCATTGTTGTGGCAATTAATCTTTGCTTTGCTTTCTTTGGTGTCACCATGCCCTACTATGTGATAGTACTTGCACTTACATTAGTCATCCATTTATGGGTAGTGTGGAAATTGTCGATAATTAAAAACATATAAAAAGGAGTGTGCCGAAAATCCTTAGAAGAGTAGGCAAAAATCAATTAATCTATGAAAAAATTAAATTTTTTATTAGTACTGATGCTTTCACTATTCATTGCATCTTGTGGAAACTCTGAAAAAGCAGGAGATGGCGAAGGTGAAATTAAGCTAAAAGTAGATGCGGATTTAGGAGAACTTGGAGAATTCTTATCCGCAGAAGATGAAGCCGTGATTAAATTGGAAGAAGCTGAAGAAGATGGGGAACAAGGGTATCTTATAACTTCTTCATTGGGCGTTGATGTCGAAAAAGCCGTCGCTTCTGATTTCTCGTTTGGACTTGAAGCAAAAATTCTTGACAAAAGTCATATAGTTATTGCCGACTTCCCAAGTTTCGATATTGAATCCAAGAACGATTTTGATAATGAAGATTACACGAATGTTCTTTATACTGGTCAAAAATGGGCTATAGTTAAAGAATTTGTTAAAAAAGATGATTGGGATAAGGAAAAACAAGAAATGTGGGAAAAGATAAAGAAAGAAGGAGCTTATATAAGAATTGAGCCCAATTATAGTGGTACTGCGAAATTTGTAGCATATAAAGGGGCTAAGAATTCTTCATCAGATGAAATTTCAAGTGAAGAAAATGACGAAGATGAGATTAGCGATGCTTCTGCAAGTGATTCCGAGGATTGGGACGCACTTTTGGAATCTTATGAGGAATATGTAGATAAATATATCTCATACATGAAAAAAGCAGCAAAAGGAGACATGAATGCTTTGAGCGAATATCCCGCATTACTCGAAAAAGCACAAGAGTTTAGTGAGAAGATGCAAAATGCCCAAGGTGTAATGTCTTCATCTCAATGGTCTAGATATATTAAAATTACAAATAAAATGACAAAAGCTGCTCAAGAAATGAGCAACTAGAAAAACTTTCTGACTCATCCAATAATGATAGTTAAATCATTGTCTGAAGTCCGAAGCAACCGAACTGCCAGCCCGGTTGCTTCGGACTATCAGTTAGGAGCATCCGAACTATTCTCGCAAGGCACGAGAAGTATTCTCGTCGGTCTCGAGAAGTAAGCGCGTGAGGTACGAGCAATAAGCGCGAGACCAATGAGCGATAAGCAAGCGGGCGACGAGCGATATTGAGCTGCTGACGACAGAAATCGTGAAAAGGTTCCACATTCCCCCCAAGGAGTATCAAACGCCGATAAATAAAGGGATTCAGGGAGGTGGAACCTTTCGAGAGGTTCCACCCTGGTCCCACCTTGGTTCCCCCACGGCTTTCTGTTTGTTTGGGTCCACTAGCACTATCGTTGACAGGTACCTGGGTGGAGTCTAGGTGGAACCTTCGTGAAGGTTCCACCCGTCGCAAACGGCCTGTAGATAGGCATTTGAGGGCATAAGGGTGGAATGTGGAACCTATTACGAATTTTGTCTTTTTAGTAACAAGGCTTCTCGCTAACAGTAACTAGACTTATCTCTGATAGCAACTAGGCATATCTCTCATCGAGAAACGACGAGTTACTGTTCGCGAAACGACGTTTCTCTCATCGAGATACGACGAGCACTCGTCTGACAGGTTGTGCCAGATTGGAAAATATTATTCATGGTGAATGATTTTTACGAAAAAGTTATGGCGTTTTCAAATAAAGTTTGTATCTTTGCAAAATAGAAGTAACTAAACTGTGTGTTTGTGCAAACAAAATAATACTAAAACTATAAGAATATGAATAAAAGTCTTCATTGGCTTTATGCCATTATCGCCGTAGGCGGACTTGTGTTCACCTCGTGTAGTAAAGACGATCCGGTATCTGATGGACAATCGGGACAGCCTGGCCAGAACGTTCAGACGGCTAAGGATATCCTTGCCAAGTGTGATCGCGTGACAATCATCAAGGACACGATAGACACGGATGGTAAAAGTGCCTTATATTTCTATTTTACCCAACCCTTGGATCACGAGAAACCTGCTGCGGGTAATTTCAAGCAGTACTGTGTACTCCACTATGAACACCCGGACAGCATCACTGTGCTTCATACGCAGGGCTATTCCATTACAGAGCGTAAATACTTCCGCCAGATTGACCTGTCAAGGATATTCGGGGGCAACTACCTGGAGGTAGAGCACCGTTACTACAAGCGTTCGGAGATAGGCAATTCTGAGGAGGAATATAAGCAAACCAGCTATTGGGATTATAATACGGCAGCACAGTCAACTGCCGACCTGCATGACATTGTGACGACGCTGAAAGCTACCAAGGCTTTTAACGGTAAGTGGGTGAGCAGTGGTGTCAGCAAGAACGGTATATTGACGGCACTCTATGCCTACTACTATCCCAACGAGGTTGATGTCTATGTACCCTTCTGTGCCCCCTTCTGTACGGAACTGGAATCTCCAGGCATAGGCCGCTATGTCAGCCAACAGTGTGCTAAAGGAACAGAGGCTCGGGAGCAGAGCTGGAAGGCCCTGGAGGCTTATCTTGATAATCCGGAGATGCAGGAAGAGGTGGCAAGTTTGTATAAAGAAGAGTTTGCTGACAACCAGAGAGTACAGAAATATACCACGAAGACGATTACCCGTTTGATGACCCGTCGCTTTATGAGGAGTATGTTCCAGAAGTTTGCCTACCATCCTGTTGAAGAATGGTCTGATGTCATCCCCGCTTCGACGAGTTCTGCTAAGAAACACTACCTGTTTGCTTCGTTGGGCAAGAAGAACTTCAATAAGAATCTGAAGGCACTGCGCGAGCTGTATGAGATAGAAAAGGACGAGGAATACTATGACTACGAGGACGACACCTACGACGAGTATGAAGACAATGACGGCGAGGAAGACTACTGGGACGATGAGGACCCAGCAGAGGATGCGCCTGCAAAAGTGGTGTCAGACAAGGTGCTGGATCTGATTTATAGTATTCATGCTGCCAAGGAGTTGGGCTATTTCCTGGACGACTGGCAGTGGCTGTTGGACAAGGAACTCATCACGGAGAAAGATGTGAAAGTATTCAATGGTTGGCAGAGCATGTCGCGTTATACCGAGCAATTCGGCGTGACGTATGATGGTGGTGCACTGATGAACAAGTTCCTGAGTTTTGTCAAGAACAACCGCAACGACAAGAAGTGCCGCATGCTCTTCATCTATGGTGCCAACGATCCCTGGACGGGTGCCGCTATTCCAGACCCTGCTGCTGACGACCCCTACGTCAAGAAGTATGTCGTGCGCAATGGTGTACACAGTGGTCACCTCACCTATGACTCACATTACACCTCCAGCGACAAGAACTATATCATCAGCACCGTCAGGACGATGATGAAGAGCAACTAATGTTGGAAATAATATAAATTTTTGCCCTATGAAACAGTTGAAATATTGGATATTAACCGCTCTGCTTCTGTTGGCTGTTACAGACCTGACAGCTCAGTCGTTTAAACTCTCCGCAGGTTTGCGTGAGATGCTGACAGAAGATGCTACCGTGCTACGTCGTGTGGCTGACAGCCAGTCGCGCATCAGCCTCATTATGAAGGTTAAAGAAGCTCAGCAGATGGCCCAGGTGTGTGCCGACTATGGTATGGAGATGGTGACAGACTTGGGACACATAGCCGTAGTGGCTGTCCCTGTTGACCAGATAGAAAAAGCAGCCAGCGACCCCCGTGTGGTACGCATGGAGAAGGAGGGTGGTTTCCACTATTGTATCGACAAAGCCCGCGAGACGGTTAATGTCAATCCGGTGACCAACGGACAGAGTCCTCTGTCACAAGCCTATACGGGCAGTGGTATTCTGGTGGGCGTGCTGGACTGCGGCTTCCAGTACAACCATCCCACCTTCATCGATGCCAATGGAAAGTCGCGCATTCTCAAGTCGTGGGACAAGGAGAAGACCGATGGTGAACCCAAAGATATCGTGCTGACTACCTCTGACGAGATTCTGGCACATGAGTGCAGTTATGGTTCTCGCTATGGCAAAGACCCCTCTAATCACGGCTCTCATGTGGCAGGCATTGCTGCAGGCTCTGGACGCTACAAAGGCATGGCTCCCGAGAGTGGTATCGTTCTTTCCGATTTTAATGTGCCGATGGTGAAGGAGGGTTCCTCTCAGCTCTATTCCGATGGTGTGCTGACAGGCATGAGTAACTTGTTCAGCTATGCTACGGAGGTGCAAAAGCCAATGGTCGTCAATGCTAGTCTCGGCAATAATATGGGTTTCTCTACTGAGACGAAACTGATGCAGGAAGCCTTTGCGCAACTGACAGGTCCTGGACGCATCATCGTGGCAGCACAAGGCAACGAGGGTGACGAGAAGGAGGGTTGTTGCTACCTGAGCTCGGGCACCAATACACAAGGAGATGTCAACATGAAGTGTGGTGACCTGAAGATAAGTTCCGACATTTATTGGCGCAGTGCCGCTCCACTGTCTGTCGTGTTCGATATCAAGAAAGGCAACGACACAAAGACTGTCACTATCAATAGCAGTGAACTGACGAATGAGGTCAAAGTCAGCGACCAGGGCGACTATGTCGTCAAGAGTCTGCGACTGGACGATGCTCCTGATGGCAAACAGGTATGGAAGGTTAGCTTTGTTCCTAAGAATGAAGGTGGCTTCGACCTGAATATCGTTGCTAAGGTGACGGGGTCGCAGCCTTTTGAGGCTTATGCCAAGTTTCTGAATCTGATAAATGCTCCACAGGGTTTCACGCTCTCTACAGCCTACACCTGCTGTGTCCCTGCAGCATTTCCCAATGTCATTGCTGCAGGTAACTATTGTAACCGCAATTTCCCCAACGATGCTCAGGATAAGGTGGGTGTGATGAACACATCCTCGTCGTGGGGACCTACATGGGATGGTCGCAACAAACCCGACGTCTCGGCACCAGGCACTATCCTCTCTGCAGGTAACTGGTATTGTCCTGAGAATGAGGAAGAGAAGACAAAAGAGACCTATGATATTCCTGGCAAAGAATATAAAGAGACGTGGGTAGGACAGACTGGCTCATCGCAGGCTTCGCCTACTGTGGCTGGAATCATAGCCCTGTGGCTGCAGGCCAAGCCCGACCTTACACCCGACGACGTGCTGGGCATTATCCGTGAGACATCAAAAGCCATTGAGACCATTCCCAACAACCATTCGGGAGCAGGCATCATCAATGCCTATGCTGGACTCTGCAAGATTCTGGGCTTGCCCACTGCCATCCCCACGCTGAGCAAGAACCAGCCTGAGGGTGTCACGTTCCGCCTTGCAGGTGACGTGCTCTATGCCGATGGTGCAGAGGATGGTTGCCCTGTCACCATATATAGTCTCTCAGGCACTGTGCTCCAGAAGACTACAGTGCAACAGGGCAGTATCAGTCTGCATGACCTTCAGAAAGGTGTCTATGCCATCCAGTTAGGCGCTATGGGCTCGACGCTGGTACGCAAATAAGATAGCTATTTCCTGACTATCACACTGCCACTGGCTTGGTGTGTGGCCAGTATCAGCACCTCTGCAATCTGCACATGTGCTGGCGCATTGGCAGCATAGACGGCGACGTCGGCAATGTCGTCGCCTGTCAGGGGCTTGATGCCAGTATATAGTTTCTTGGCACGATCGCTGTCGCCATGGAAACGGATGTTGCTGAAGTTCGTCTCCACCAGTCCAGGTTTCAGGTTGGTCACGCGGATGGCAGTATCCGCTACGTCAATGCGCAGACCATCTGTCAACGCTTTTACGGCAGCCTTCGTGGCACAATAGACGTTGCCACCAGCATAGGCGGCATCGCCAGCTACTGAACCAATGTTGATGATTTGTCCGCGATTGCGCTCTACCATGCCAGGAACGACAAGACGTGTCATCGTCAGCAGTCCCTTGATGTTTGTGTCAATCATGGTCTCCCAATCATCCAAGTCGCCTTGGTACTCAGGCTCCAGACCCAGTGCCAGACCAGCATTGTTCACCAGCACATCAATCTCTCGCCACTCCTCTGGCAGTCCGTCAATAGCCTGCTTTGCCTTCTCGCGGTCTCTCACATCGAACGCCAGCGTCAGCACTTTCGTGCCCTTCGCCTCCAGTTCCTCACGAATCTCCGACAGTCGCTGCTCGTTCCTGCCTGTCAATATCACCTTGTCGCCGTTTTCAGCGAACTTCCTGGCGCAACCCAAGCCTATTCCGCTTGTTGCCCCTGTTATCAATACGATTTTGTTCATAATCAGTTCTTTTTCTTTTGTTTTATAGAATATTATTGCTATCTTTGCGCTCTCTATGAGAAAGATGAAACAGATATACTTGGTGAAGAGGCTGCCTTTGGGCAAAAACTATTATGCCATCTGCCTGTTTGGCTTTGTTCTTTCCGTTCGGCCATTAAGCGCTACGGAACTGAACCATGAACTGATTCATGCTGCCCAACAGAAGGAACTTCTGTATATCCCATTCTTCATGTGGTACGGCATAGAGTGGCTCTTCTTGTTTCTCAAGTACAGGAACTGGGAGAAAGCCTATTTCCACATCCGCTTTGAACAAGAGGCCTATCATCATCAGACCGACCTGGACTATCTGAAGCATAGAAAGCATTACCGTTATCACTAGTCGATGACTTCAAGATAGAAGCTGAACGGACGGAAGCCGTCGTTGCAACTAATCATGGCACTCATC
>JAEEGG010002903.1_pt1 | contig 43629 bp, 30 predicted proteins | sample 9134161 | NCBI WGS metagenome assembly JAEEGG01 (sample SAMN16246543, study PRJNA631951) | gut metagenome | biome: gut microbiome; feature: rumen; material: CR-attached | host: Bos | place: Iran: Karaj | collected 2018-10 | reverse complement strand
CCGTACACTGTATGAAACCATGGCTGAAAGCAATGCCCTGGAGGAATACGCTGAACAGTATGAAGTCGAAGAACTCAGCTATACCGGGGATACCTCTTACCTCGGAGGATATGAACGAGGTAACGGTTATGACGACGGTATCGACATTTCCGGTTTTGTCAGTCCAGAAACGAAAAACGCCCATGACCTCGCCGCCTACGCGATCCAGGCATGGGAGAATAACTGGGGTTACGTTTGGGGGACCTTTGGGACGGTCCTTACGCCATCCCTTTTTGAATACAAGCTGGAACAGTATCCCAAGGGCGTTGGCAACTACGAGGATTTTATCCGGGAGCATTGGCTGAACAGACGCACCGCGGATTGCATCGGGCTCATCAAAGGTTACGGTTGGCTGGATGCGGATAGCCTTACCATCCAATACGGGACACATGGAATGCCTGATTATGGCGCGAATCAGATGCACAGTGAAGCCGTCCGCAGCGGAGCGGAACATGGTCCGATCCTGACCATGCCGGATGTTCCCGGTTTGTGTCTGTGGAAGGACGGTCACGCCGGTGTTTACATAGGCAACGGTTATGCCATCGAAGCCATGGGTACGAAATACGGCGTTGTCAAAACGGTAGTCGCCGACCGTGGCTGGGAGGAGTGGTATATGCTCCCGTATATATCGTATGGGAACGTCGGAGAGGAGTGATTGCAAAATGCTGGTAGCAAAAATCAAACTGTTCAGAATGAAGTACGGCATCTCCCGCGAAGAACTGGGTACAGCCTGCGGAGTATCCAAGCAGAGAATATATGAGCTTGAAAATGAGGAAGCCGCCATCCTTCCGGCGACTGCGGACAAGATGCGCCGCGGCATGGAAACTGTACTCAAAGACCGTCAAGTCTGGATCGACGCATTCCGTTCCGACTTGGAAAAGCACAGAGAAACGCTGATGGATTACGTGGAGGAAACAACCTATGAGCTATGAGAGCTATGTGATCCCGCCGAACTTCACTGATGCCGGCAGGGTGCTGGGCATGTTTGAAACCCGTAATCTCATAGAAGCGGTGGTACTCACCGTACCGATCGCGTATTTCAGTCTGGCATTGCTGCCCTTCAGTCTGACGACGAAGCTCATTGTGACGATCTCACTTGCCGTTCCGATTGGCGGCTTCGGCCTGATCGGCATCGGTGGGGACAGCCTGAGCCGCTGGCTCAAGAGCTGGTGGATCTGGCGCAAGCAAAGAAGATACATGTTTTACCGAGGGGAGGTGGACAAGAATTGAACCTCAAATCTTTGATTTTCGGAAGTGTTGCCGAGGCGGGCGGCGTTGACGGAATTTACCGGGACAGCATCCAGGCATGGCTGCCGATCAAGAACATCATCAGCGGCGTGGTCATTACCAAAGACAACCGTTTCGTCAAAATCCTGGAAGTGCTTCCGGTAAACATCTACCTGAAATCCCCGGCAGACCGCAAGAATATCATCTCGTCATTCGCGGCTTATCTGAAGATCGCACCGGACAGCATGCAATTTGAGGCGAGGACTCTGCCTGCCGATATGACCGACTATATCCGCCAGATGGAGGAGTACGCCAAGAATGAAGAAAATGATTACTGCCGGGAGATGATCGAAGATAACATCAGGGAGATCGGTCACGGGATCGCCAGCGAAGCACTCCGGCATCGATTTTTCCTCGTTTTTCAATATGAGGCCAGAATGCACGCAAAGCGCAACACTGTCCACCATCTGATCGAACGGCTGAACGAAGAGGCGGATACGGCGAGACGTTATCTGGATATCTGTGAGCTGGAGGTGCTGGAACCGAGGTTTACGGATGATTTTGCCCTGACCTTGCTCTATGAGATCATCAACAAAAGGACCAGCCGCCGCGTTCCGCTCCCGGAAGGCGTCTTTGATATGACGACGGCAATCCACGGTATCTATGAAGAATAAACCTGCCGGATGGAAGCACGGGCACAAATACCAGAGCGTCGGCGCGAGTCGTAAAACCTTGTCTATGTGAGAAATAGCGGGATGTATAACAGCACATTCAATTTTCCTTTTCCTCGCATGAGTGAGTCTTCAATTCATATTTGAGCAGAGCGTGTCTTATCTGTTCGGGGTCATAAGAGACCTTTGTCCATGTAAGCATCGCTTCAAGGTCGGCTTGTATTTCTTCTAATGTTTTCGGCTTGCTTACTGCGAATGGCGCTCTTTCCCGAAGCACTGCGAAGGCGTTTAAAAAACTCTCAGCTTTAAACGGGACCTTGTGAGTATCCGGGTCTGCCGTTAGATACTTGAAGATAGCCTGAACGATTGCGGTTTCAAGATTGCTCAGTCCTTCTTTTGTTATTGCTTTGGTATTACCCTCGGAGTATTTATGGTATTGTTCTAAACCCAATACCAATTCCTCCTGTTCATCCAGAGATAGGCTAAAGAAATTGCCTTGATCCCGTTCCATTTGTATTCTCTCCCTCTGTTAAATTTCATCCTTCTATCTATTTATGTGCCCTGAAAGAGTTAAAATGTGACATGTGGCCGAAGAAAAAATAAAACAATGCAGGGTGGTTCTATGAATAAGATAGACATCCAGGATCTGAAATCCGGATAAACAAAAAGAATCCGGTTTCTTGTTTTGCCGCTATGTAATCCTGGCAGCGTCAGAAAGAAATAAAGGTTTCTTTCTGACAGCGCAAACAGAGAGCCATTTAGGATGAAACGTATTTCTTCCCAGGAAAAGAGAGAATTCCTACGTTTAAGTCAATAGTTCTTGAAGCGGTCTGGTTTTGAGACTATAATCAAAGCTAAAGTCATATGTGGTGGTGAACAGGCTTTGGCAGGCATTGATTGGGACAAGCTTTCTTATGACGCGAAGAACCAGCAGCTTTTCTTACAGCAGAAAAGGACGCTGGAATTGTTCCTTGAACGGGGAGCTATCTCACAAGAGCAATTCAACAAAAGCCTGCGGGACTTAACGGCAAAGATGAAGGCCAAGGGCCTTTTGGAATCCGGGAGAACCGGATCATTGGAATAGGGGGACTAAGCGCAGAGGAAGCGTTGGCAGCAATAGCCAGCGCTTCTTCCATGATGTATGGGTACAGACTGAGCTATTAACAGAACTGCTCAGACGATACCAACTCAGTGAAATCATCGCTCGACGCAGAAACACCACCGTAATCCAGCCAGTGGTGTTTCTTTATTACTCCCTGCGTTTTGCGCGATTGATCCTTAATCACGGAAAGGAAGTGAACGGAATGCCTATAGGTAAAAAGCGTACATCCCCAAAGCGCCCAGCCGGAAAACGGCGTCCAGAAAGTAAAACAGCCACGAACAGCAGGCGGCCAAAACAACGGGATGCTGTAGACGGTGAAGGCGTGAATCGGCAGCCTACCCTCAAACGCCTGATTTTCGGAGAGGAAAAGCCCGACCTGCGCGAGCTGGAGGCCGGTTCGACTACGATCCTGGACATCCTTTCTCCAACGACCATAAACACGAAAAGCCGTGACTACATCGTAGTTGACGGCGTTTTTCATGCCTATCTTTATGTGACCGGATATGGCTACGCTACTACTGTCGGCTCTTGTTGGCTGGCCCCCTTGGTGGAAGCCGGGGAAGGCGTCAGCATCAGCTTCAGTTTTGAGCGGCAATCCAGAGAAAAGATCCTCTCCAAGATTTCAAAGGCGACCATGATGAACCGATCACGGATGCGGGACGTGGGAGATACCCGGCAGGACTATGAGGAACTGGACAGCGCAATTGCTTCCGGGCTTTATCTAAAAGAGGCCATGAACCGTCAGGGCGAGGACTTCTACTATATGCACACGCTGGTCGAAGTGACTGCCAATGATCCGGAGACGCTGGAACAGCGCGTAACGGCCGTGGAAAAGCTCTGTGTTTCCGTGGACATGATCGCCCGGCGCTGCGACTATAAGCAGGAGCAGGCGTTCCTTTCCGCGCTGCCACTGCTTACTCTGGACGAAGATATTGAGCGCAAAAGCCGAAGGAACGCTCTTACCAGCGGCGTTGCTGCGGCCTTTCCCTTTGCATCCTATGAGCTTTCTGACCGCAACGGGATATTCCTCGGTCTCAATATGTATAACCGCTCTCCGGCCTTTCTTGACCCCTACAACGATTATAAGTATACCAACGGCAGCATCTGGATGGGCGGTTCCTCCGGCGCGGGGAAGACCTTCACTCTTTGCTGCCTGGGCGGGCGGCTTCGGCAGCAAGGCAAGCGCGTGATCTACATCGCTCCGAAGAAGGGACATGAGTTTCGGCCGCTTTGCGAGTTGATGGGCGGCCTGTATCTGCGCCTTTCACCGTCCTCCAAGGACTGTCCGAACATCATGGCCATCCGGCGCAAATCCCTGGATTCCTATGCCGGACTGAAAAACCTGACTGCCAGGGACGATTCCGTACTGGCGGAAAAGATATCCCATTTGATCATCTGGTATTCACTGCAAAAACGGGACCTTTCCGATGAAGACAAAAACTATCTGGATTCCTCACTGGTGGAGTGTTATCGGCGATATGGAATCACCTTTGACAACGCTTCTCTCGTCCATGAGGACGGCAGCTTCAAGGAAATGCCGATCATTCCCGATTGGTATGATGTTCTGGCCGGCGATCCGGAAACAAAGCACCTGAGCGTGGTGCTGGCCCGCTACGTGACCGGTTCCGCAAAGGCGATGGGGCAGAGAAATGACATCGACCTCAACAACAAGTTCATCGTGCTGGACACCTCCGGGATGCCGGACGACCTCCAACTGCCCGGTATCTTCTGGGCAACGGATGTGGCCAATGACCTGATCGTAAGCTCGGAACGGGAGCTTTCCGCCCTGATCGCGGATGAGCTTTGGAGCCTCGTCGGCGCGAATTCAAACCCTCTGGCTGCGGGTTTCGTACAGGAGATGGTCAAGACCATCCGCGGGCTTGGCGGCATCGCTATCACGTCCACGCAGGGGATGCAGGACATGTTCTCCCTGGATGGCGGCAAGTACGGCAAAAGCATTCTGGATTCTTCCCGAATCAAACTGGTGATGCAAATGGAAGAACAGGAGGCAAGGCTCATCCAGGGCGTACTCAATCTTTCGGAAGATGAGGTTCGGCAGATAACACGCTTCCGGAGGGGAGAAGGACTGCTCTGCATCGGATACAATCATGTGCCCATCGCGTTCCACGCGACCCATCGGGAGTATGACGCCATCACGACATCTTCCACAGACCTCCGGATGAACCGGAATGGAGGTGCAACATGAGCGGTTTCATAGAAGATATGGCGCGAATCCAGGGATTGGTCGAGAAGTCTCTTTCTCAGGCAAGTGTTTGTGCGAATGGAAGCGGGACAATGAATCCGCAGAAACTCCAGCGCACTCTGGAGGAGACACTGGAATCGTTCGAGCAGGCGACAATGGAACTCCGCCTTCTTGCCGAGCGAAACGCTCCCGGTGTCGGCGAATATGGGAAGCATCCTATCATCCCCGCGCGGGAGGTGACGGGCTATGTCAGCATACTGGAATACTCCTGGCTGCACATCGCACTCAAAACGCTGCTTCCTCACTGCCGCTTTCAAGCACCTGGCTGGCTCAGCGATACGATCCGGCGTCTGCTAGACGACTACGAGGCATTGGGAGGAACTATCCCGCGTTTTCGAGACGGAGCGGTACTGTTCATTGATGAAAGAAGCAATTTGGAAGGCCGTCACATCTACGATCAGGACAACAAAGGCTGGAAAGCGGTGAGCAATGCGCTCAAAGGACGTGTCTTTCCCGACGACGATCAATATTCCCTTGGTGTTGCGCTGCTGTCCTCCCGGAGCGAAGAAAACAGAACGCATATAACCGTCGTAAGCGCAGATGAGGCGGGCGAGTTTCTCTCCCTGCGCGGCTGCGCATATATAAAAGATATTTATGCCGGACTATGACCCATCACCCGGAGCATTCAGGCGGATGGGTTTTCCAAGCCGGAGATCCAAGATCCGGCTGATGGGTCAAAAGATAGCCATCACTTGATGCCGGAGCTCATTTTTCAATGCTCAAACGGGCATCGCGGCTGACATCTATGTGAGCCATCATCCGCTTTTTGCGGACAAGAAAAACTGAAGCGCTGAAATCGTCTTTGCGCCGGGATCGGCGCAAGGGCGGTTTCAGCACCTTACAGGAAAGGAGCGTGCAGTTTCTTGCTGTTCAGTAAAGCGGAGATCGAAGCGTTGCTGCTTCTTCGGTGGTGCAGTCTTATTTCTGTTCGGGATATGCAGGCCGCTTTTGCGGATGAATCGCTCCGGGCACTCCGCTGGTTCAGATTCATTGCGGTATACAAAAAGCATGACGCCTTCATACTCACGCGAGAGGGATCACGCTTCCTTGACGAACACTTCGAGAGGCTTCCTTCTTACGTCAAGCCGACCTATAGGGAATCCTATATTCTCCGGCGGCTCCATGTTGCCCGTCTGCTCCTTGCCGCCTATCGCGGAGGAATGTCCGTGTTTACGACGGATACGGACGCCCTGGAACAATGCGGGTCTTTTTATCTCACCTTCATATCCCGTGCCAAAGGGATGAATCCATGGGGCAGCACCCGCATAGCCGCATTAGTCCGGCTGGGCGATATGATCTGCGGCGCTCATTATGTTGAGAGCGGTATCGGCAAGATTTCACTGACCGATGAGATGAACGCACTGAACAACAGTACCGCCCGATTTAAGGACATTACGCGCGGACTGATCTATACCGGGGAGAGCTACGACGCGATCCTGTCGGCACTCGACGAAACGGAGGAGCAGTCGCAATCCAGACTGGTATCCTACGGAGCTGCTTTCCAAAGACTCCAAATGCCGGTGTTCCTCATCCCTTCCGATGAGGTCGGCGCACAACAGCTTCGCATCATGGCACAGCCCAGTTACCGCGCGCGGATGACCCGGCTGGCGCTTGGCCCCACCGGACTTCCGGCCCCGGCAGATCATCCCGAATGGGATGCCGTGTACCAGGGCATACCCTTTGTCATGGCTGCGGACATGGACCTCCGTCGTATAGACGCCGCCGCAAAAGAAGCAATGTCGAGCGGCAAGGGCCCGATATATCTCGTGGGGCTCAAGGGACAGGAAGAGATCCTGAGAACGAGATACAAAGCGACAGGGCTGGCGCAAAAGATATTTACCTTCAGCAGGGAAAAACCGGAAGTGCGCAATGCGTTTGCCCTTTATAGCCCTGCTGAACAGCAGTTCGAATCAGCGAAAGGAGAAGTGATCCGTGTCCCGCCATTATCGAAGCCATGGAAGGATAAAAAGGCTGCTCGCCAATAGGGCCGGAAGCTGGCTTGCCCGGCACAAGAAGAAGCTGCCGGTCTATATCCCCGCAGGGATCGTCGGCTGGTATCTCTACGGGATGTTCCTGAACTCCCTTCAGCGCGGGATCAACGCGACCTTTCATGCCGACGCTGAAGTGATCCAGAGCATTTGGGAATTCAGTCCCGTCAGGAATTGGCTTTCGGTATTCACTCCCTTTGGCCTGAGTGCCACGGCGATCATGCTGCTGCTCATCTGCCTGATTACGAAGAAGGGATATATCTGGTTTTCCGGGTATAAGTTCGTCAAGGACGAGCGGGGCTTCAACATCCTGCCGGACGGCACGCACGGTACGTCCGGATTCCTCACAGAAAAAGAGATGCGGGAATTCCTTGCGGTCGGTCCCGTGGACGAGGTGAAGGATATGCTGGTAGGAAAGTACAAGCGCCATCGTGACGACCCGGACAAATATACATTGTATGTGGCCCATCGCATGAAGGCCGGGGACAACAACAGCCTGCTTTGCATCGGCGCTCCGGGCAGCGGAAAGACCCGCGGGTTCATCATCCCATTTCTCCTTGGCTGTGCGGAGCGTGGAGAGTCCGTGTTCGTGACCGATCCCAAGGGCGAACTCTTCGAGAAAATGTCCCGGCACTTCGAAGAAAAAGGTTATTACGTCAAAGCGGTCAACTTTCTGGATATGGAGCACTCTGACGGTTGGAACTGTCTTTACGGGTTGGACACGGAACGGCAGCTGGTACAGACCGTAGCGAACACCATCATTCAGAACACGTCTTCTCCCAAGGAGGCAGACGACTTCTGGGCGCGTGCGGAGCTGAACCTTCTCATGGCCCTGCTGCACTATGTCTGCAATCTGAAGGATGGGAAAGGGAACTTGCTGCCCATTGAGCAGCGCAGCATAGGGGCGGTCTATCGATTGATCGCCAACGACAGCATCAATGAACTGAACCGGAAGCTGGCAGCACTTCCCCCGGATCACCCCGCGAAGGGACATCACGGTTTATTCCTGAAAGCAAAGGATACGCTTTGGAGCAACATTATAACCGGCCTGGGAAACAGACTGTCTATTTACCAGAACGCCCTCGTGGACAAGATCACCAGCAGCAATGACGTGGATCTGGTCCTGCCCGGAAAGCAGCGCTGCGCTTACTTCGTGATCATCTCCGCCCAGGACAGCGCCTATCGGTTCCTGAGTTCGCTGTTCTTCTCCCTGGCGATCCCGCAGCTCTCCGATTATGCCCGTCTTCACGGCGAGGGCGGCAGGCTTCCCGTCATGGTAAATTTCTGCCTGGACGAATACTGCAACATCGGCTATATGGAGGGCATGGCAGACTCGCTTAATTCCATCCGTGGCTTCAACATGAGTTGTCAGGTGGTGGTACAGAGCCTTTCTCAGTGGCAGGAAAAGTATCCGGGCAAGGAATGGGAAAACCAGCTGGCCACCTTTGATCAGACGCTGTATATGGGCTGCAATGATCTGACGTCTGCAAAGTACATTTCGGAGAAGTGTGGCAAGATCACCATTGCAGTGACCAACAACCAGATGCCCCTGGCGCCGCTGTTCTCACCTGTCTACAGCACGACGCGGCCCTACTCCCAGACGAAGAGCAATACCCAGCGTGATCTGATGCTTCCGGATGAGATCCTGCGATTGGATCGGGAAAAATGTATAGTGCTCTTCCAAGGCCACAAGCCGGCAATGCTGTATAAACTCGCTCCGGAGAACATCCCGGCTTATGCAAAGCTTAAGTCCACACGCATCATTGACTATATACCTGAATGGAAAGGAATAGAATCAACCATTACTAAAATGCCCGACCCTATCGCACCGACTTTAGAAGATAGATATCAAAGATTAACAGATGATGTGCAAGCATCAAATGGCTTGCCTGATAGGCCAATATATACGGACAGTTTAGATTACGACTATTCCAACCTCGAACTGGATTGCGGAGAGGGGGATACTACCGATGAAGTTAACTTACAAGAAGTGCTTGGAATGGATGAAGACAATGAATTGTAGGGCCCTCTTTTAAGAATTGGAATTCAGAGCGCTGTTAAACCTTGCAACAGGGTTTTGACATCTGTGCCATCTTTATATTCCTTTATTTTTTGTGCAAGCTCTTTTTCAATCCGAATCATCCTGAATTCGGTTTCGGAGAGTTTGGTTCCCAAATCAAAAAAAGATCCTTTACCATCATCCTCGTTGATGAAGTCAATGTACCCCCAACAATCGTACAGTTCTCCTGAGTGTCTGCCTTGTACTGAATAGCGGAAACCGTTCCTTGTACTATCGAAAAACATATTTATCGACGAAAACCGAACAGAATCTGTGATGTTGTGCTTGTAATGGTCCCCTCTAAAACTGTACTCGTCAGTATCTGGTGAATACTGAATATAGCACAGAGCGTATTCGTTAGGGTCGCACTGTTTGACTTCCTCCGATCCTTCTTTTTTCCTATAGTGTACCTGAAGCCAGGTGCCTTCATATTTGGCCATAGGATAAATGCACTTCCGCAGGAGATAAATCTTCTTTGGCAAAAAGAGCAAAAATGCTTCAATGAAGATGTTGGAAGCAACAGCCAACAGGAGTGCAAAAACTATCGAAAAAAAGGGGTTGAGACTAGATTTATCAAACCAACCCTTGAAAATAACAACCAGGAATGATGCGGCCAAGGCACCGGCAATATCAACTATTCGGGTGTATTTCATTACTTATCACCTTGTTCATTTTCAGTTTTGTAATGCAAGTGAATTCTGTAATCCTGAGTTGAACACCTCAATGCGTCTCGTCCTGTTTTGATAATAGTATAATCGCAATTATAAATATCTGCGAAGGAATCTCAATGAAGTGCTTGCGCTTACTCAGCGCTCTGCCCTTTTTCATTCAGATGATCAATTCGACTCTTGATACGCCCTGATTGCTTGCTCATAGAACAGAGAAATAGAACTGCAAGAATAAGGCAACCATCGAGAATGGCCGCCTTTCTGAGTACACTGCAAGCTGGAATAAAAGACAGTACCCAATCGAAGAGAATCGTGAAAAACAAGAGTACGGCACCGGAAGCTAGTGAGCGGTACATATTATTTGCCGTAACAAGTTGTTGGAGCTTATGGAGTTTATCCTTTTCTTCAGCCTGAATGAATTCTTTATATGGGGCTCTTTTTAGAAAGAACCAGCACTTTTCGTTCTTGATTTTTCGCAATCCATCCTCAATGAGCAGGGAACCTAGGCGCCCGATAACTACGCCAGCGAAGTAAAACAAGATGATGTCTGCAAGGATGTGCCCTGTCAAAAAGGAAAACGCCGTATAGCGGTCAGTGAGGATCAAGTAAACGGCACCGGGTACGATGTGGTTCAGAATCTCATATGCAGAGACTTGTTCTGCCAGCTTCTCGAAAACACTGTCCATATCAATCCTCCCACTCTTCAACATAATCGGTAAACGGAACACTCGCCATGCTTGTCCAGTTTCGGGTTGGCATATCCCCATGTTGATAGTTGATAGTCGCTCCATCATCGCTTGAAAAAGGTTGAACGCCGCGCCGGATAAACGCATTTGTCACCATTCTACAGGGATGGCGGGAGTTCTTTGCCACCGAAGCTAACGCTGTACGGTCGGTGGAAGTGTTTTCAGGCAAGACATTTCCCAGCAGCCGGTTCAGAATGCTTGGGCTAACATTGTGGCGTCCTCCATGATGCGGAATCTGGAAAAAGCTGATATCAGTTTTCGTACTCACACCGATGCTGTCAGCATAGTCTATTGCCATTTCCAGTGCTCGGATACCCGCATCGCCGGTGAGCAGAAACCTTGATTTGTCAATGGTTGCAAGCAAAACGATGCTGCTTTCATTCTCGGCGGTAGTTCTTACATCCTCATGTAGTTCTTCCCGCGTCCAGGTTTCAGCTAATGACAACACAGCATCTTTCGCTTTAGAAAAGAATGCTTCAATCAGGTGTTTACCCTTTTCCAAAATGCTTATTGGGCCTTCCAAAGGAGTCTTATACGATTCTACCAGAAGCGTCAGATAGAATTCCTTTGTCGGCGACAGAACGCGAAAACAGTCCTCTATCAGCGTACCTGTAAATGCTTCATAAATGGGAATACCTTTTTCATTTGCAACGTCTTCGATTTCGGCAATGTATGGAAAGGCCTCCCGTAATTGCTTTGCCAGATTGAGCCTGTGGTCCGTAAGGTACTCATCAAGATCGTCGGTATACAACCAGGGCCTGTTCATAAAAATCCTCTTTACCGTGAAATTCTCAAGAATCTGCGTTATTCCTGCGGTGTGATCTTGATCCGGATGAGAAACACATACGAAATCAATAACCTTCTGAGAAGACTCTTTTGTCCCATTTGAATCATCGAAATAATACTTGTTCAGAGTCTGCACCATTTCCTTGCCATGTGCTTCAAACCCTCCGTCGAATACTCCTACCTTATATATCGGTTCCCCGAATGAGTCCTGTCCAACTGTCCAGCGGAAGCATATTGCGTCAGCATCATCGGCGGCACGATCTCCAACCCCGATGAAATCAATTTCGTAAGCCACTAAATCCTCCCCTTTCGATCACTTTGCCAAGCCTGTCGAACAAACTGCCAAATAATACCGAATAGGCATTTTCCTGAAGCAAGGCAGTCGTAAGCGGTTGTTTCTTATGTCCTTTATATTACTATTGTTTAAAAAAGCCAAAAGGGGACAATAACCGACGGCTTTTGATGAGAAATCGGAAAACGGAATATCAACGCCGAAGCCTATATGGCAGCGGAAACAAAAACACCAGCCGAGCTCAAAAAGGGCTGGGCTGGTGTGTGGCCTGAGCATATTCAATTGTTCATGACAGACTGGAAAGCGTATTTATCCAGTCGGCAAAATGCTGACATTTTTCAAGAATTCGGTCAACCGTAATCAATTCCAGCCAAAGTGCTGGGGCGGAACCTTTTTTGTAGCCGATAGCGTTCATCAGCCTCTTGGAGGGGGCGGTATTATCGCCGTTGTTGATTTCCTCTGGTGGGATGTTCTGTGTCTCCAGAAGAAGCTTCTTGATAGCTTTTCTGTCATCGACATCGAGATAGTCACATTCAAGAACGCTGAGATCGGTATACAATAAGGATTCAAACTCATGAAGCTGAATGTAAGGGAAAAAGCGACCACGAGATATGACGGGAGCTTTATCCCTTATGTCCTGCAAGAGGCTTTGCTCTAATAGTTTAACACTGTCCAAAGCAAGCTTCTGCCGGCGCGCTTCCTCAAATCCCGGAAAATCGTTTGGCAGGCGATAGAAGTCGAACATCGTGGTTACAAATGCGTCTTTGTCTTCTTTTAACCAACGAATAATATCGTTTCTGGCATGTTCATACGTTTTCATTCCCCCGCGGTACTCGTAGTTGATCCAATTGTCAGTACTCGTTAAAACACATCTGGAATTAACGATCCTGGAACCGTTAAAATATGAATTTAGCACTCTTTTGGCAAAGAACATTTCGCTTTGCCCTTCCGCAACGACGTTGATTCGGATCATAACGGCAACCCTCCAAGCACGTTCTTCTCCCACAATTCGCCCAGAGAATAGTCCTTGATCCATGAAGCCAATTCTACCTTTGAGTGTCTTCGTAGGATGCTCCTTTGGGAAGCGGCATCATAATCGGCGGTGATGACGTCGTCACAGCCAAACTGATTGAGCAGCATTGGAGATTGCGTTGAAACGATCAGTTGTGAGGTTTTGGACGCAATCCGCATTTCGTTTGAAAGAACAGAGATCGCATAGGGGTGCAATCCGATCTCGGGTTCGTCCAGAATGATGGTCATCGGAGCATTGTCTGAAGGCTGCAGTAGAAGCGTTGTCAATGCAATAAAGCGAAGCGTCCCGTCAGAAAGCTGATGAGCTCCGAATACCTCATCACTTCCGATCGCTTTCCATCGCAGTGAAATCGCATTGCCAATATCCGGTTCCAAGAAGAATTCGGAAAACTGCGGCATTACCATACGAACATGATGAAGGATGCGCTGATAGTATGGAAATGATGATTCGTTCTCTTTCATGCGGAACAAAAAAGCTGCCAGGTTTCCGCCGTCTGAACGAAGATAACCGTCGTCGGATATGCTTCCTCCGTTTCGGATGCGAGAACTGATGGTAGTATCATTAAAGTGAAAAACCTTCAGTTGCTCCAGATAACGTCTTAGTGTTCGGATCGTAGGCTCCGTTTCCTCCGGAATGCCGGACTCCTGCCGTCCTATACCGAAATCCTTTCGAAACGGAGAAATGTGCCGTTGGTCCTGATATTCCATCTCTTCTTTTGAGAAAAACAGTTGGTTTGTCGCTGAAGGTTCCAGAGCGAAAGAGTATATGTCGGTTTTTTCTTCTTTGTCATTGGTAATCGTCAGCTTTCCTTCGATCCGCTCGGTTAAAGATCCGAAATACATAAGGCTTTGCGCACCGCCCTGTTTCGCGACATAGGTGCGCAATCCGCTCGTCATCATAAAGGATACCATCTCAAGAAAAGAGATCAAATTGCTCTTCCCGGCACCATTGGCACCGATGACAATATTCATCTCTTTGAGCAGGACACGATTCTGCTGCAAATCATTATTATACGAGCGAAAACCCGCGAGCGAAAGCTCTTTAAGATAGGTATTCATAGCATAGTCTCCAAGCAAAATAATAACTAACTACATTATACATCAACATTATCATTGGTTCAATCTAATTTAGGCGTGATTACGCTTGCTAATTAATGTATAAGTATAAGCAAATGAGTAGTTTATAGCATAGCAATCGCTTGGTTTCAATAGATATTAAAAAAGATATAGAAAGATGGAAAGAATGATATAGAAAGAACAGATCCAAAAAGTCGACATAGAAAACGATTGTAGAAACAGAGTACTTAAAAGCCTTTTGATAGGTAAGGCTTCTATAGAAGTGATACTGCAAAGAAACGCAAACAAAAACAGTATATTCCAGCTTATTCACCAAGGAGGCGCTAGTTATGAGGGCAGCACCATTGAAAGAGCATCCAGGTTTTTCCCTGATGAAGCAGACGGATATTCAGAACCTCTACTACATGCAGATGCCGCGCTGGCTTTTTTCAGATCCTCGTTATTCGGAAATGAGTCTGGATGCCAAAGTGACGTACACCTTTCTCTTGAATCGCTTTCAGCTTTCACGTAGGAAAGGCTGGGTTAATGACCAGGGCGAGGTGTTTGTAATTTTCCCCCGAAAGGCGCTGGCCAAGGAACTGCGTATCTGCGAAAAGCGAGTGATCGCTGCGTTTCATAAGCTGGCGGAGCTGCAGTTGATATGGGAAAAACGCTGCGGTCGTGGGGATGCCAATCAAATCTATCTGGCTTGCGTTGAACCGCAAAACGATCCATCCTATGAGTGCACGCCCTTCAGTTCAGAAGAATACGAGAGCGACAATTCAAGAATAGCAGAATCGGAAGTTCTTGACAATAAAACTGAACTAATGGGAATTCAAGAAGAGCGCTTTCGGCAGTTCAAGAACTGCGAATATCGCGATTCAAGGACTGCAGAAGGTACAACTGCACAGTTGCAGGATATGCAGTTAAGTAAAAAAGAAAAAAGAGAAGAAAAAGAGAGACAGAAAGAAGTCAGTCGAGCAGTCAGAAGCCCGCCAACGACAGACGGACTGACGGATGATGAAGAAGAGCTCATGGGTATCCTGGATGCCTGTGAGCTTTACTGTTTCACGCCAGAAATAGCCAGAGTGTTTGAAAACGCCATAGAGCGGCTTTACTATTCGGACAGTTTCCGGATTGGAAATGCCACCCTGCCGCAAAGCCGTGTCCGGGCAAAGCTGAGGCTGTTGGATGGAATGATCCTTCGGGATGCGGAAGTGAAACTGGCTGCCAACCTGGCGAACAGCGTTAAAAACTCGACTGCCTACACAATGGCGACAGTCTTCAACTGTATCTCGGAGAGCGAGAGCGATTTGCTCGTAGATCCCTATCTTAACGGCTTACGAACAGTGGAACCAAGGGGGCGATGAGGGTGCTTCTGACCAATCAACAAAAGATGCTGATGGAAGCTCTCGAGATCCTTGGAGGCGCCAGGCTGGATCAGTTGGCGGCGCTGCTTAGACCCGTTTTTTGCCTGAATAAGCCGGAAATAGCGTTGCGTCTTACTGAGTCCGCCATTCGGCAAATGCGTTGCGGAAATATTACGATTGATTGGGAAGATGACCTCGTTTTTCTCCCGGGCAGAAAACCTGCGCCGCATTTGCTGGAAGCCATCGATGTGATGCTGGAGCTTTCAGGAGGGAATCCCCAGGAATACTGGTGCGGGACACCGCCAATCTTTCTCCGGTTTTCAATACAGGAGCAAAAGGCGCGGCTTTTTGCCGTGACCATTTCCGGTGCGGACTTAACTGGGGCTGATTTCAACCGTGCGGAGCGGATCATTCTGTTATCGAACGGAAAGGAACAGACGCACCCTCTTCCGGTATCCAACAGACAATTCATTGCCGTCCGGCAAAGGGATGGCTTGCATCGTTTCTTTGCCGTAGACGGACAAGGACAATAGGAGGTAATCATCATGCCAAAAAAGAAGATCGTGGAAGAAGTATCTCAGGTTGCTGCCGAGCAGTTTGCCACGGAAGAACTCACGACACAGCCTGAGAACCCTGCAGCTGGAAGGGAGCGGGAAGTAATGGAAGATTTGGCCCCGCCAAAGCAACTGGATGGAGAAGAATTGGCCGCCCCTAAGGAGGAAAGTGAGCAGCGCGAGTCTGCACAGACTGTGGAGCTTATTCCGGAGGAAGAGACTGAGATCATGGCAGTCAGTTTGGAGGAGAAGTCGATGTCAGCTCAGGTGGATAACGACGAGGAAATGTCGGATACTTTCGGGAGTGCGGTGGACATGGATATCCCCTATGGTGAGGATGTCCTCGAAAGATCGGAAGAAAAATCGGACGCGGACGAACGGTTTGGCGTTGAAGAGTCGGAGGCGAACCTCAAAAAGCCCGGTGCTCGGCTGACGTCAGCATCCGTGGAAAAAACGGCCGGGGAGTCCGCGAGAGAACCCAACGAACGGACGCAGGAAGACGAACGCCGCGCTTTCTATGGCTTGGATTTCAACGAGTTGGACCGTGAACTGACGCCGGAGCAGCGTCAGGAATGGAATTCTGTTTACGCTTCCTACCGCGGTCACAATGTCATGAGCGGGACCGTCATCGGTGTTGACCGACACCGCCTGCGCGTGAAGGATCGGAGAACAGGAGAAATGACCTGGCACCAGCTTTACTGTGCGATCGTTATCCCATTTCGCGTCCGTATCCTCATCCCCGAAACAGAGATGTGGCAGCGGGGAGAAGAACGGCCTGGCTATGTACTCCGAAACCTTCCCGGTGCAAAGATTGATTTCGTGATCATTCATGTGGACAGGCAAGCTGGGTTTGCCGTCGGCTCCCGCCGTCTGGCGCTGTCTTCCCGCAGATATTACTTCTCCGTCCGGCCAGGACTCAATGCGCGGGGTTCCCGTGCAAGCTGCGAGGTGCTGGTGGTCGGTCCCCGACGCTGCCTGGTTTCCTGCCATGGCTTCGATCTTGACCTCACGCAGCGTGAGCTTTCTTACACAGCGATGCCTGACCTGCGGGATGTCTATCACTCCGGACAGACCTTGGACTGTATCGTTAAAGAATATGACCGGGAAGAAGGCCGCCTCTCCGTTTCCGTCAAGGAGACTGCGCCGAATCCTTTTGATGGAGCGGAATTCCGTCATCCTGCCCAGTCCCATCGCCTAGCGGTGATCTCCGGCAAATACGGAGGCGGCGTTTTTTGCAATCTTTCAGACGGTGTGACCGTTATGTGCAACTATTCCTTCCACTATGACGATTCAGTCTTCCGCATCGGAGACCGCGTCATGCTCATTATCCAGCGCTACGACGACAGCAAGAAACAGATCTACGGGAAGATCGTCGCAAAGTGCTGAAGCACGGTAAAAGCCACTTCCGGTCAAAGCGTTGCAAACCGGAAGTGGCTTTTCCATAGGGTATTTATGAGGTTGTTGTGACTCTGAGCACAAGGCTCAAATACGCAACGTATCAGGAATACAATAGCGACATCTGCGGAACTGCGAACAATCGAGCTGAGAATGCAGAGGTGCCAAATGGGGTCCGTTATTTCCAGAAGGTGTAAATCAACTGCCTCCTGTCGAAAGCTTCCTTTCCGCCTTCCATGATGTCAACAATTTGTGTTTGCGTTGTTTTGAGGTCGATATTCCCCTGTGAAACGTCAATTTTCGTATCCTGGTATTCAGCGACCAAAACACGCTCAGCGTCTCCCAGGACGGGGATATTTGCATTATGGGTAGCGAACATAAACTGTATCAATGGTTTTTTCTTTATGATTTCGGATATTACCTCGTCATATATGACTTTGTTATCCAAATCGTCTTCCGGCTGATCGATGAAAATGACTTCATTATTATCCTGGGTCAGAATAAACAGAATCAGGGCAGAAGCGCGTTGACCGATCGAATGCTGTCGCAAGAGTTTGTCATGATAGTAGATGTTTACCTTGTCGGGAACTTGTTTCCTCAATAGTTCATCGTAAAGAGCTGCAAGCTTTTCTGCAAGCTTGTCATACTCTGCTTGAGTAAGAATGCGTCTTGCTTTTTTGCCGTCCTCCAGGATCCAGTCTTCGATCAGGGCTGTATAGTCTGCAAAAGCGTCACATAAAGCCTGATACTTTGTGTCCGTGATTCCTGTTCCGCGCATATCGCTTTTCAACTGTGATTTGAAACTCTCACGATCTCCTTTGAAAAGTATTTCGATCCTTATTTCACTCTGACTGGCATTGATTCGCTCTGTTTCTGCGTGATAAGCGTTGAAAGCTTCGAGCAAAAGATCATTTCTGAGCCTTGCCGCCGTGGAAAAGGCTTGTTTAATCCTCTCCTTCTGTTCATGCTCTTCTTTTAGTTTCTTAATGCTCTCGCTTATCTTTTCATAGTCCTCTGTCATAGTCACAAAACTGTCAACATCCAGCTTCGTGTCCGTAATCTCGCGCTTGATCGCCGCGAATTCATCAGCCAACCCATCGATCATGCCCTTTAGTTTATCTTGGAGCAACCCCAAGGCTTTGGCGGACTCATCCATTTCCAGCAGGGAAGAACCAATGCTCTTTAGTTTCTCTTCCGCTTTATCGAGTTCTTTTCTGGCAAGCACAAACAACTCTTCGTTGTACTGACTCTCGTATCCCTTCAACGGCAGAACAACGGATTTGTTCTTTTCGTAAGCGGCTAGAATTGTTTTTGCCACGTTTTCAACTTTGCGTTTCGCTGAATCCAGTTTCGCCTTATCTGTTGTATATCCGGTTTGCTTTGTGAGTTTTTCTGCGACGCCCTGTTCTTGAAAAACCTTCATCTTGTGTTCCAACTCTGATTTTTTCTGCTCGGCATCGAAGATTAGGCTGGGTATCCGATTCACATCAAGAAGCCGATCAACTGATTCGACTAATTCTTTGACTGGAGTATCCAGCATCGGCGGATTGGCAGCTCTGACATTGACTATTTTTTCCAATAGCCGATTCTCGTGATCCGTGCTATGGGATAAATCCTTTTGACCGAAATACTGTATACCCTCAAGCAAAGTTTTGGGGTCTATGTTTAAGATGGATCCGCTTTGATCGAGAACATATGTTTTTTCCCCAAGTATTCGCCCAACAGAATACCGCTTACCGTGTTTATCTACGACAGAAACGGTCGCTTTTCCACCGGAGCCCATTACGTTTTTGACTAAAGATTCTTTGTACTCTTTATCTGTTTGGGCTGAAAAATCGAAAACGTATCGCAGGATCTCAAGCAGAGCGGATTTTCCGCTGCCCCTAATACCGATAATGGCATTCAGATCTGGTGAAAAACTGATGCACTGACCATTCAGCTTTCCACCCTGAAATGAAATGCTTTCTATGAATCCATGCTTATTTTCGGGGGCGTTCTTTGAAACGCGATAGAGGGAATCTTGCAGTGCAAACTTAACTGATGAATACGTGTATTCTCCTATCTTCAAATAGATTGGGTCGCCCTTTCCAATATCTGCAAGGGACTTCGGATCAGATCCTTCAACCAATGCCGGCACAAAACCGAAACACTCCTTGAATTGGGCAATGTTGTCCCGCTTTCTCGCCTTCTGTAGGCCAAGGACTCTGGGTCTAAATGATACGATGCTGGAAAGGGATCTTAGCAAGCCGCCTTTGCACTCGCTAAAAAGACCGCTATCTTGGTCAACATGAGCGAAAATTATAAAGTAATCCTTACCATATTTGTCCAACTCCTGGAGCGTCTTTGCTAAGTCAAAAATGCATTTTTCGTTTTTGTTCTCAGGATTGGCGATAGTGGCAAAAGCTGAAGTCAAGAAGTTGTGAACAAAGTCATCACCGCTCTGCAGCCATTCCTCTGGGTTAAAAACGATCAGCGTATGAATGCCGTTTGCACCTTCTTTGACCGTCAGTTCAACACCGGGGAGGATGAAGATGTCTTCCCGCCTGGCGGCTTTCCGGATCGCATCATACTCGCCTTTATCGAATTTGTTGTGATTTGTGATAACACCGACTTTGATTCCGGCATTCTTCAGCGTATCCACAAAGCCTTTAACAAACTCGTTCGGATTTCCCTGATAGGAAAACTCTTTGTCCTTGATCGTATGTAGATGAAAATCTGCTCTAACGAACTCTAAACCGGAATCGAACATCTGGACTCCTCCTTATAAACCAGTTGTTTGAATAATCTGTACCTGGTTTCCTCTTTGGCGGCATCTTTCTCGGCATGGCGGAACATAGGAAAATGCCTTTTCAGTATCAAGAAAAAGCTTGCTGCGGCCTTTATCGATCTCAGACTTGCTTATTCTGCTGTTCACTCTTGTGAACGGTGTTTATGATTGTAGCGAAACAGCCTCAACTCGCTCGTTAACTTTGCCTGTTCAGAATGGTATTCAACCAGTGGATTATTAGCTTCAGAATGCTTTTTGGTGAGGTTTCAGAATGGCTGACCCAACGATGACGACACTGCCATTAGAGACAATCCCCGGCCGAGGAGTTCTTCAGCCGGGAATTGCTTTGCGTGTTCAGCGTGATCAGGAGCCGGATCCACAGGAGATAGGCGTGTTCTGGGGAATGGTATCGCTTCCGCCAGCCCTTTCCGCATAGAATCGCACATCGGCGTAATAGCACTTGGAAGCGGAGCCGGAATAATCTACGCCACCGCTTTTAAAGCCGGAATTGTAACCCATCATCTCAGCTGCGTAGTTGGTGTCCGTATAGTCATAGGTTTCAACCAGATACCAGGTATTCCCGGTTTTTTCGTAGAGGTAGATTTTTTTGACCCCGATCATGTCCATAATATTTGTGCCCACTACGTAGAAGTTTACTGTTACGGTATCTCCGTCACGTGAGATCCAAGTGTTCGTTGCAGCGATATAGGCGCTTGCTTTAAGGGTTGCAAAAGCTGTGGTAGAAAGGATCAGCGTTAGGACGATGATGAGGGCTAATAAGCGAAGGTTTCTTTTCCTCATTTTTTCACCTCATAAACTGAGTCGATTATTCTTTTCATTTCTTCCAATGTAATGTTTCCAACGATTAGTGTCGTGTAATTCTCCGTATACCAAACCACTGAAATCTCATTAGTATTATCAAAAATGTAGTGTGTAACATTGCTAGTCAAATACTCTTCATGAGGACTCTCCACTTTTTGATACACTGCTGTATCTGAAGTCTTTGTTGGCGAAATAGTAATCGAAAGGAAGCGGTCGTCTCTGCGATATGCTTCAAAGAATAAGAACCGATCTTTGTCATATGTCGAAGCTGTCAACACCAGATCCTCCGGAATCCAGTTCGGATAAAGAAGCCCCGTAATACCGAGTTCGTTCAATATGGACGGAATACTTTCCTGATATGGCTGCTCCGTAGCTTCCGACACAAAGCGCACATCCTCTTTGTTCCACTTTGGGATCCATCCAAAGAGATCGTAGCCCAAGGCGCTTGCAGTGACGGCAGCTGCCACGATAATGACTGCCATGATCGCCGCAATTACGCCAACGCGGAAAAGCCTGCGGTGCCGCTTTGAATGAACTGCCATGATTTCGGGAATGGCCTGGCGTACATCCGGATCCGCCACAGTTTCTTTGTAGACCACCTCCTCGGTATCTTCCAGTTTGCGGATACCGATGTTGGCTAACGCTTCAGCGTTATCGGCCTTGAACTCCGCCCACATTTCTTCCGCAGTGTGTGGGTGCGGAAACGGCGCCTTCTCCCTCAGCGCAGCCATGATCTGATTCAATTCCTCTACATCGGCTGCACTAAGCTCAGAGAACAGAAACACGGTTTTCAGAGCTTCCTTCAGTTCATCGATGGAATAATCATCATATCTTGACATGATTTCGGTATCCTTTTCTTTAAGCAACGAGTTTCACCTCCCTTCACCCTATTCTTTGAACGAAACAGGGAAAAGGGGACAGGTGATTTTGTTTTTTTTTGAGAGCAAATTCTATTGATTCAGGTTTTCGACATATTTCTTGTAGGCGGCCATAAACCGTGCTTTTGCGCGTTGAATTCGCTTTTTGCAGGCATCAGGCTTGATGTCTAAGTTTGTAGCCAAGGCGGCAACTGACCACTTTTCCACATAGAAACGAATCAGCAATTTCAAATCCTCAGGATCCACGAGGCCGGAGTAAATGACTTCCAACCCGATTTGATCTTCTTTTTTGCCGACGTACAGCGTTTCCAAAGACCGCTGAAGCTTCTGAGCGTACTGCATTGCCCGGTAATTATCCCCCAAACGGTGTTTCAGGGTCAGAACCAGCCAACCTAAGCGATTCTCTGAGTGGTACAGCACCTCTGCCTTCTTTACTGCTACCTGAAAGGTTTCCATTACCATATCCTCGGCAAAATCCGGGCTGCAGCCGGCACTTTGTGCCAGTTCGACAAGGAAAGCGGAATGGTCCTGGAATAGCGAGGCCAGCATGGCGTTGAGATCATCGGAATCTGGATTGTTTTTTCTATATTCCAAACAGGCGCACCTCCCATATGGTATCTCTCTGGGACGGATATCGCTTCCGCGATTGCTTGACACAGTACGGTTCTGAGCGAAAACAGCAGAGATTTCGTAAAGTATCCAGCTTAACGCAGGGAACTCAAAAAAACCGTGAATAGCAAGCCTGCATAGTCATTTGAATACCAGATTTTTGACGGCTTATTCTCTCTCAACCGGCTACCGGAAGTGGAGATATGGCCTCTACGATTTTCCTCTTGTTCGTCATTGTCGGGTGGACATAAAGTTGCAATGTGGTTTTTACATTCTTGTGACCAAGTATTTCGCTCAAAGTTTTGGCATCAAAGCCCTTTTCAATACTTCTGGTAGCAAAAGTATGGCGCAGAGTATGGAAATTGTGATCTCTGAGGCCATGCAGTTGAAGGAATCGATGAAAACGGTATTGCAGGGTACGGGGATCCTGCGGTCTGATTTTACTTCCGGTCAATATATACGTTTCATCTGAATGGGTGTTCCTCACCTCGGAAAGAAGCTTGAGAATTTCCGCCGTCAATGGGATAACTCTGGCAGACGTCTCAGTTTTAGGTGTTTGTACCGTCAACTGCGTATATCTGCCGCACTTTACCCGCAGCACTGTTCTCTTGACAGCAAGTTCCTTCTCCTGAAAGTTAATGTCCGACCATTTAAGACCGCATATTTCGCCGAGTCTCAGTCCAAAGCCCAGAGCGAGAAGGTATGCTGCACCGGACAGGTCAGGCTTTTCAATTACATACCGGGTCAAGGCCTCACACTCCATTTCCCCCATTGTTTCAACTCGCTTCTGTCTGGCAGTCGGTGCCTTTACATCAAAGAGAGTTTCATCTCTGATTGCGTATTTCCTTGCTGCAAGGCGGATCGCGGAACGGAGAATACACATGATGTCGCTGATGGTTTTATCTGAAAGCCCGCCGCCTCCGTCTAATCTCCCATTTTTCTGAAGATCTTTGATAAAACCGACGAGCACCTCTGAAGTCAGGCAATTAACGCGGATTCCTCCCAAGCGTGTCAGGATGTGCTTCTCTATGAGAGTTTCGTAGCGCTGAAACGACGAGGCTTTAACCTCTGTTGCCCGTAAAGACAGCCAGTTTTCCAATAGCACCCTCATCGTCAAACCGCAGGAAGGCAGCGAACGGAATCGCTCGCCCTTCTTTTGATCCAAGAGTTCCTTTACCTCCCGATAGCTTTTGCCATAGACAGAGGCATAGCGAGCTTGGCCGCTGGGTTTTCGTCCGATAATATATCGGCCTTCCCAGCGGCCATCTTTCCTTTTATAAATGTTTTCTCCACGTTTAGCCATTCCGCAATCAGCCCCCTTCCTATGACCATTTTTCTGACGGTTGTTTTTCTCGGTTTATGTTCAGATGAACAAAATGATCTGTCGCTTACAAACAAGTTGTGCTGTCTACTCAGCTAAATAAGCGCGTTTTCCATCTTGTATATACACGATGGCGGTACTTATGATTGACAAGACAAGCGGTTATGCTATACTAATTGTCGTTTTTTGCTGTTTCTTACCATTCATTTCCCTGCGTTAAGCTGGATACTTTGTGAAAAGCCATGCCGTGTTCATTGGTATTCCTGATTCTAGTTTTACCGTTCGAAACCATATTATACACCCTGCAAAAATGGGGGCAACAAAGGGTGCGTTTTCTTGATTGCAGGAAAAGTTCCAGGAGGGTGTCCCTTTTTGTCGGATCCGCGCAATGTATGAGGATGAAAAGGAGCAAGCGCCAAAAGATAAACTCTTTCAGTAGTTCATGATCCATCCATGGCATTCAAAAAACGGGAAAGGTCGCCCAGCCCGCAACGGCCAAACGGTCAGGACTGAGCGTAGACGGAATGGGGTTAAAAGCCCCGCGTACCCGGCGCTGTGAGCGAGAGGGAACCCCGAAGCATCGAAGGATGTGAGCCGAAAGGCTACCACTGCATGACGACTGACGTCATGTGGGAAGGGAGGGAGGTTCCCGCAGACGGTATTGCCGTCCTATCGCAAGTCAGAAGACTTACCACCCGTAATAACGAGAGAACAGCACAAGCAATTTGCATGTGTTTGTTGTCGTATCAAAAAACCGGGTATGCTGTTTTGCGCATTTGCAGGACTGGCATACCCGGTTTTCCTTTTTGGAAAAGCCAGCCCGCACACGATAGTCTCGCATGAAAGAAGCAAAAGAAGCAAAAGAAGACAGGAGGATAATTGTGGTATATCTGCAGCTTGGATTGTTGGACACGCAGGATACTCTTGCGAATTGAGCGGTATTCGATGGTATGTGAGCAACTAGAGACTGAAATTGGACAATGAGCGGCTAATAATGAGCAACTACATTTCCAAAAGTAAGACTATAATTGCATTTGAGGGATTGTCCTATGCGAGAGAGTACAGAGAGGAATATGCACGCTACCGTAAGAGCGTGTAAACGCTATATCGAGTCCCATTTGTGCGAAGAGGTGACGCCGCAGAAACTGGCTGAAATCTATAATTGCTCCTATGGTTCACTGCGAAGGTATTTCAGGGAAATCGGTGGGTACAGTGTTCGGCAGTATACCAATCTACGAAGAGTACATATGGTCGCGCGGCGTCTGCGGGAAGGAAGCAATGTAGAAGATGTGCTGGACGGCAGCGGCTTTGGCTCAAGAAGCGGCTGCGCAGACGCATTTACAGCATATTACGGAATCACTCCCTGGAAGTTTGCAAAATCCCGAGGCATGGAATTGATGCCTGAACCTGAGATCATGGAGCGCTCCGATTTTACCATCGTGGGCTATTTGTTTCCGACCGAAAGGCTGAATGACTGGGAGAATAACGGCGCATATTGGATCCTTCAGAAGTTCCCCGAAGTATCCGAAAGGGAGTGGAACCGCATCGGCGGCGGCGCTGAGATGATTGGTACATGGACAGAAATCGACGGGAAGTTTTATTACATCTTCGGCCCCGGCCTGGAGCGCGTCCAATACATTCCCGTCCCTCTGGGTAAGATGGCCGTTGCCGGGGGCTTGTTTGCGGTCTTCCCGTCAGAAAAGCCGAAGAACAGCAACGATACCACCGTGATCTGTGAGAATATGCAGGTCACTTGGTATTACGCGCTGAATCAATGGCTGCCGGATTCGGATTACTTCCTGGATAAAACCAGGATCGCCTATGAGTATTACTTGAATGGGAACAACTTGGCATGTGTGCCGATCATCCCCAAAATCCAGCCTCCAAAGGAGGATGACACGACCTGAAGCGACGGAACGAACTGCGCTGCATTGCTCGATGCGTTGATATGTAGGTAAGTTTGCTTCCGTGAAAAATGAATCATGACGCCGCTGCAGTGTAGCCGCGCAACCGAAAAGACCTTTATCTGGAGGTCAGGCCGCGGTGAAAAAGGAATGGGGAAGCCCGGATAAAGGGCCAGCCCCGCACGACCGGTGCTGTATGCGAGAGGCCCCTCCGAAACGGGAGACCGTGTGGCGAAAGCCAGCCATTGTGCGTTTGCATGAGAAGGTAGGAGTGGGACGTGGGAGCCTATCCCGGATCGCAAGTCAGAAGAATTGCTCTGCAAGGACCATGCGAATCGCTTGTGCGTTCAGCGGTCTGGCGGCTATTTGGAACAGAGGGCGTTTTCCCCGCTGGGACATCAAATTGCCGCCGCTGTTCCTAAAATCAAGGAGCGGCGGCTTATTGTTGCCCGGCAGTCAGCGCATTCCTGACAGCCATTCCGAAATCAAAGGAGGAGTGGTATGTCAAAAAGGCGAATCAACTGGAACCCTGCCCACAATGTTGATGTGGACGCTTGGCGGGCGCGTCAGATCCATAAGAGTACGCTCCGGATCATTGAGGAACGCAATGCGGTGTTCAGAAAAGACCACGAACAGGATTCGGATGAAGAACTGCGGGAATATGTACGCAGCCGAGCATTGAGATTAGGGTATACGCCGCACCCGCTGGAGCTTCCGGGCGGGCTCTACATTCAAGAGCGTCTGGGGGATTGGGGAGCATTGACGGCCAGCCTTGGCCTGAGACCGGTGGGGCAGGACCGGTGGCGAAAGGTCTATTCCCGTCTGCGGAAACAGGGAGAAGAACGTTTCGCCCAGGAACGCAAGGTGAAAAAGATGTTCAAAGCACTGACGAAGGATCAACAAGAACAGGTCAGGGTCGCAGAAAGAGAACAGAAGGAAGAATAATACCGGACAAGGCCTATATGTTTTTCTTGTTACCTCCCTCTTTGTCCCACTTGCTCGTTGTTTTTTCCTGCGGATCAGCCATGAAGATAACACCAGCTTCTTACAAATCCCAGCCTGGACGGATTTGTCCCCTGCCCGGGCCGAGGGAGAAAAAACCTTTCCCGCTGAACAGTGGGAAGAAGCAAGAATCATCAGCTCTTTCCGTTCAATGGTTTCACCGGCGTATGCCGTTGGGACACTTCTCTCCCGTGAGCTTTGTCCTGGGTGGCGGCCGCCCCCCAGGACTGGGAGGGAAGTTATACTCCGACTCCTGTTCTTCATGATCCGGGCTGCCTGGATCACAGCCCGGATCATGAGGGGGAGCAAAACAGGATTATTCGCGGGCGCTGCCCGTTCTATATGGCGAATCGACGCCGACAAGTGAATACAGGCACCGAGAGATGATATTGCCCTGGGGAAGTATGCCATGATCGGGCAGAGCGGGTGAAAACAGCCTGCATTGACGACAGCATACCAAGGGACGGATAACGCGGTCTTCGTCGCGGCGGGCGGGAGCGTTGGAACGGGTATCGGCTGCCGTTGTGAATGAATAACAAAGCGCCCATCTATATAGATGGGCGAAGAATTGACAAAACGAGGCGCAAAGCCTATAATGCGGGCAGACCTCGAAAGAGGTTACCGGGGTAACCCGGCGAAAGTGTGCGCTGTTGTATATGGCGGTTAGCCACTTCCCTGCGAAGGGAGGTGAGGCTTATGGGAAAAGGTCGTGGGGCGAAAGCCCTTCGCTTCCTGGTATGCTTCATCTTGATCTTTTTGATCTTGATGTACATATCCCCAGAAGCGCGTTAGCCGCCCGGCTGCCACCGAGCGGCTAACATTCTGTTTTCCGTTCTATAGGGCTGACCGTCAAAGCAACAGCGCCCTTTTGTATCTTCATTATAGCACCCGGATACGCTTTGTCAAGGCAAGGCGTATCCTTTTTTGTTGTACGAAACAGGTTCGGGCAGGCGGCGAAGCTCGGCTCCGGCAATGCGGCAAAATGCAAGGCATTTGCGAGCTTGAGCGATGCGCCGCCGCCCATCCTTTTCATAGCAGGGCGTATGCGTCCATTCGGCCCCTGTTAAATTTGACGAGCTTAGCTGCCGTGATCGGCGCCATTACGGATTTGGTCCTACGCCGGAAACATTGCTTGCGGGACAGTCAGGACCGATACGTAAGCGGCAAAAGAATCGTGCGATCCGACCGTGCGTTCACGCAATAACGGAAAGAAACGGATCGTCCCATATATATGACATGTAATTGATCCTCCGTGCGGCTATTGCGTTGTCGAGTTCAGGGAACCGATGGAATGCATATCGGCTCCTTGCTATACCGCAGCCCTGCCGAGCTGCGGCGAAGACCCAGAGGCAAAAACAAATACTAACGAAAAGGAGAAAAGCACAATGAGTAAGACCAAGAATCGCAGCAGAGTCCTGGCGTTGGTCATCATGCTGGCGCTGGTGCTCGCCGTCCTGCCTATGGGTGCGATGGCGACCGGCAGCTATAGCAGCATCGTTGCCAAGAATTTGACGATGCAGTTCGGAGATCCGACCGCCGCGAATGATCCTGTTTCCCCTGAGCAGGACATCTCGCTGGCATTGGATCCGAACGACGACAGTGTAGTTATCGTTACCTACAGCGGGATCGCCAATTACTATCCTGACACGCTGGCATTCTACGTCACGAATAATGAGAATCTCATTTCCTCCTTCTCAACGGATGGCGGTGTGACGGCGCAGCCGACTGAGGTCGTAAACGGTGAACTCCAACCGACCAATAATGTCAATTCCGGTTTTTACATCCTGACTGTCAATACTGTGAATAACGGCACCACGAATATTACCCGCACGCTGACGATCACCAAAACGAACGCCGAAGAAGTTACCCTGCAGTTCACCATCCCTCCAATCGAAGACGCAGACGATGAATTCGGCGTCATGGCTTATCTTCCGGCGGCTGGTCAGTTTACCAACGAAGGCGTGACTACCGGCGGTTGGGGTGATGCGTTCACCAGCAGTGGCGCACTGAAGGCATTTAAAAACTCCTATTCCGCTACCGGCATTTCCCTTGGCGCTTTTGGTGGTTATGCCGTGTTCGATTTCGGTTCTCCTGCCAAGGACGAAGACGATGTTGTTATCAGCGGTATTTTCAATGACGAGGAAAATGAATACGGCGTAGACTTCATTGTTTACGGGAATTCCTTAGGATCCAACGCAGAACCCGGATGCATCCAGGTGGGCGTTGACAATAACAGCGGTGGGATTGACTGGTATGATATCGCCGGTAATCTCCATTACAAGAGCGATACCATCTGGGACTATGAGGTTACATATGAGAACTATTTTCCCAGCGATGATGCATTGACCCCTGCCGCCAACAATTTAGGCCAGTACTCGCATGGCTCAGACTATACCTTTAAGTATCATACGATAGGGGGAGTATATGGAGCTGAAGTAACCGGAAGTGGCACGGTCAATAACAATCCTTTCCATCGGCACAACTGGTTCCCGCTGTACTGCAACTATTTTGTTGCCCGCAACGGTCAGACTGCCGCGCTCGCGAAATATGGGATGTTCCCCTTTGCGGACTATTCTCCCTATCAGAACAATACGGCTGCAACGGTGACCCTCCGCGGTGTCAAGCTCTACAGCCTGACTTATATTCCTAACAACAATGGCAATCCTATTATTGACACGCGGCCGGACACCTTCCTCTTTGGCTATGCCGATTGCCATAAAAACGGCAACACGATTTCCGGTTCTCAAGTGGTGAATCCTTATCTCACAGGGCGCACCGAAGGCGGCGACCCCATCGACATCTCTTGGGCGGTGGATGCTTATGGCAAGCCGGTGAACCTGCCCGCGATTCGCTATGTCCGGGTATATACCGGGCAGCAACTGGTGAATGGCATCAATGGCGAGTGTTCGACTGAAGTAACTGGAATCTACAGAGCGACCAGTACTGGGACGGGTGATGTCACAGATGTTTCTAGCGCAACGTTCAGCATTACCGGTGTGACCAACCCGGAATTGTCTACTACGGCAGCGGGCATCCACACCTATACAGTAACGGCAAACACAGATATTACGGTTAGCTACACGTCCTCCGGAAATAAGGTCTTCGTAAATGAGAATGCCGGTACTGGAAGTGCAACCCTGACTGTCAATCTTGCTCCAAACGTCACGAGGATTGTTCGTGTGATCGTTCACGATGGAACCACTGGGCTGCCTTATATCGGCTATGTGAAGCTCATTGGCAATACCGGCGGTGGCGGTGGCGGCGACAAATAACCAATTAGTTTCAAACGACAAAATCTGAATCAGAACAGCCTCGCCAATGGACTCGTTGGCGAGGCTGTTCTCGTGTTATTTTGCGAAGGAGCATCATGAAAAGAATCATTTCTTTTGTGCTTGCCGTTGTTCTTTTACTGGCACTATTGTCGATTCAAGTCAGTGCATTGCCAACGTCTGAAAATATCCTATATGGCATACAATACACGGTACTAGGGTCCAGTAACACTTATATTGCGGCAGCATCGTTTTTGGGAACATCATACTATTTTAATGAAGCTGATTCGGGGTCAGGCAAGACGCAGCAACACGGGGATTTCAATGATGTATATCTTGTGACCCTGCCAGCAAATGCAAACGTAACGGGTTTCTCATTAAACTGGACTGGTATCGACAACGCGACGTCCGTTACCATAATGAGCAACAATTTATCCACGAAGAATCTAACAACGAACCCCGTTTCAACATCTGATTATGTGTCGGGTGAAGGATTTGCGGATAAAAGCAAAGTAACAGCCGACTCGCAATATTACTATTTCTTGAATCGATTGTATGACAATATTAAAGCAACCGTTCCCTCCGAAAGTGCAGTTGATATTATCAATATGATCCCGACAGATGCGGGATTAACGGGTTATGCGATGCGTTTCAATTGCTACGACAGCTCCGGAAACTGTTATGGAAGGCCAGTCGTGATCGTGCAATTTGAAGCGGAAGCACAAAATGTTGTAAATGGGATCACTTTTACTCTTCCCAATTCAACAGATAACTTTGTTTCCTCAACAAGACTTCTTGGAAAGTCATATTATTTTATCGAAAGCGGCAGAACACAAGAGCATGAAGATTTCAATGATGTGTATATTACCACTCTGCCAACTCATGCAACTGTAACTGGCTATTTAGCGAACTGGACTGGAATTGGAAGCGCTGCTTCTCTCACAATAATGAGTAATAGCACCGAAACGAAGAATCTGACTTCTAAACCCGTTTCGATCTATGATTATGTTTTTGGTGAGCAATTCGTTGGACAGAATATCGCCAGTAATACCGAATACTATTACTTCATCAATCGACTCTATGATAATCAAAAACAGTATTATCCAAATGCTGATGCAGTTGAAATCATGGATATGATTCCAATGGATGATTGTTTGACTGGGTATGCTCTAAGGATTAACGCATATGGTGAGACAAGTGATGTGTGTTATGGTCGTCCAGTTATAATCATCCAATTTGGAACACAAAAGAACGAAAAGGCTGATAAAACTGAGCTGGAATCGCTGTTAATTGAACTGAACAATTCAGCTTTCTATACTACTGGCGACCGATATAATGGCAAAGAATACGATGCGAACGGCTTCTGGACAACAATGCAGACAGTGCTGAACAAAGCACAGACGGTATTCGCCAACCCCAATGCGACGCAGGAACTGGTGGACAGCGCAACGGAAGCCCTCGCTGCTGCTATTGCCAAGTTGATCCCCACATCCCAAGTCAACGCCACTGCTCTTTTTGAAGGCGTTCAAGCACAGTACCAATGGCAAGGAAACAAGATTATTCCATATTCCGCCAACAACGGAGGCCTGGAATTGGTTTCCGAAAGCAACTCCTCTACGGCAAGTTGGTCAGCCTATCAGACGGCTTTGAATACCGCCCATGCAGAGTTGACAAAGCTATTCTATCAGACAGGAGATACAATTCCTACTGGAAAGCAGATTGGCGATCCCACTCCATATAACAGCACGGCAGAGGGAAGCGAAGCTCCGGCCAATGTGGCGGCGGCTGTTGCGGCCCTGGAAGATGCCGTTGCCGGATTGGATCACCTTGCAGAAGAGGAATACCAGGTGCCCACGGGGCAAATTGCTTACGACAGCCTGAAAAGCCTTGCCACCCGATGCTTTGTGCCTCAGTTCATGACCGCTTCGAAGTATTCGAATTGGGCCACCTTTGTCTCGGCGCATGAAGCTGCGCTGGAATTCCTGAATACCCACAAATGTCCGGGGAAAGGCGCGGGCTATAATGAAGTCCAAGCCTGTATCAATGCCTATAACACCTTCTGGTCCGTGTGCTATGAGGGGCTGGAAAGCAGTGACAGCACCATCAACGTTACACTCAGCATCAGTGACGGCTACGCCGTGGTCGCGGGCACAGAGATATCTCCCTATTCCGGCCTTTATGAGTTGAACCTGACTACTGACGGCGCGACGCTGGCGGATGCAATTCAAGCCGCTCTGAAAGAAGGGTACAATTTCCATAACAGCGACGCCCACTATGCCATGCTGATCTACATCAACGGCGTGATGGAGCAGAATATGCGCTATTTTTCTGCCGGCAGCGCGCTTACCGTACACAATCTTCCCGCCAGCTATCAGTCGATCCGCCTGAAGGATGGCGATACCGTTACGATCACCTTTGCGTATACCACGGTGTGGTCTTCCTTGCTGGGCTATGAAACACCCGGCAATTTCGCCGAGCTGCTGCCCAAAGTGGAATATATGAGTGTTGCCCCATCATCTAGCGAAGGGACCTATCCCACGCAGCAAATCGAGGCCGATGGAGGCACAGAAAACATCTGGCAGGTCTCCTACACCCTCGGCGCGCCTTATGGATACAACAGCATCTTCGTTCCGAAGCCTGGAGCCCGCGTTTTCATCAGCGACGTGTGCGCCACACGGGCAGAGGCCCTTACCGCCGTTGCTGACAATGAAGTCGGGGTCACGGATGACGATGGCAAGTTGAAAGTCACCCTTGCCTCCGCAGAAGAACAGACCGAGGGCTGGTATCTCCTGACCGCCATCGGCTCCGGGGACAACGGCAGCCTGGCTGCCAGCGGGAATCTCCTTGTCCATGTGACCGATCCGGAGGACATCAGCGGTTATAAAGCCAAACTCAAAGCCGCGCTTACCGAATTGCTGGATGCTTATGACAGCAGCTTTTATACTGAAGTTCAGCTCACAAGCATCAATTCGGCTTATGAAACCGGAATAGCCGGCATCGACGCCGCGGAAACCACTGGCAGCGCTAAAGCCGCCTATGACACTGCCGAGCAGCAGATCCGCGACATCCAGAGCGGTAACACCGCTGCCCTGGAAAGCAATCTGGAAGATCTCCGCTTCCTGCTTGCCGCCCTTCCCACTGTGCAGGATGCCGAGCTTGGACGATTCTACGGGCTGGATGTGGCATGCATTGCCGCTTTGAAGGAAGTCTATGCCGGGATGTCGGATTATCAGCGGGAGCAGATCCTGAGTGAAGAACAGGCGGCTCTGGATTATTACCTGACCCTTGACACGAGCAACATGGCAGAGAAGGAACAAGCAGTCACCATCGCTCTTCGGGCGGTTGATGCCAACACCGGAGAGGAACTGACGCTTGGCCGGGAGGACGGACAGGTTCCCTTACAGCTTCTTTATTATGCCCTTTATAAGGTCAACGGCATTATGAAGGATGCGGATTCTGGTTACGCCTACGGAGATAAAACCAGAACCGCACTCTATAACGCCACTTTCCCGGAAGACCCGGTCAATCTCACAATCTCAATAGAACAAGGCTATCACATAGGCAACCTTACCTGGGGCTTCCCAAACAGCGCTCATAACGTAAGCGGTGGAAACGCGGAAGACTATATCACCAACGGGTATGAGATCGTGGATTCCGTCCTTAGCGTAGACACCCATTATATTGAAGAAGGTAAGATTACCGACGGCTTCTCTGTAACGCATCTTTCTCTGACAGCGCCCCGTGAAAACGTGGTGATCACATCATATGTCCGCCAGAGGACGGTAGTCGAAGCGGATGCATACGCGAACCAACTCACAGCGGAGTTTAACACGTACAACAAGAACGACTATACCGTCGCAAACTGGACGGCGCTGCTGGACGCCTACAACGACGGGCTGGACGCCATCAGAGTCGCGAAGACGGACACTGAAAAGCAGACTGCCCTTGACAAAGCAGTTGCCGCAATGGCGATCGTGCCGAAGAAAACTGCTTCCGAAGACGAGATCATATGCGGCAGCTTCAATGCGGGGAAACAGGTGGGCACCGTTACCGTTACGGTGGAAAACAACACCTTCCCCGGAGGCGCTTTTACCGGCATGATCGTCAACAAGACCGATTATCCCCTGGGCGAAAACGACAATATGATGACGGTCATCCTCCGGGCCCTGTATGAGGAAGGGTTCACCTGGAACGGAGGCAGCAGCACAGCCTTTGGGATCGGCTACCTGAGCTCCATTGAAAAGGGCGGAGAGCGCCTGGGCGAATTCTCCGGTGAATCCGGCTCCGGCTGGATGGGCTGCATCAACGATTTCCTGGTCAATGAGGGCTTTTCCCAGTTTGACGCGGCCAGTGGGAAGATTTCCGACGGGGATATCGTCAGCGTCATGTTCACGCAGAATATGGGCGTGGATCTTGGCGGCACCTGGGGAAATCAGGATACCACACTGAGAAGCCTGGCGATCAGCGGCGGGACTCTGGTGCCCGAATTTGCCTCCGGCGAAGCGGGGAACGAATACGATTTTGCCCTACTGGTTTCCGGAAGCGGCAGGAATATCAAGCTGACGCCTACCGCCGCGAACAAGAATTATCTGGTCAAGACCTTCTTGAATGAAAAGGTTACGAGCGACACCGAAGGCAACAGCTTCTACAAGCGCACCGAGTATATCCCGGTAAGGCCGGGGGACGTGATCTATGTGGGCGTCGGCGAATATGCCTGGCCCAGCATGAACAAGCAGGCCGGGAATACGACGATGTACTACGCCACCTGGTACGCCCTCCATGTGATAAGCGCGGATGACGGCGCGGACTATGTCAATGAGCTCATCGCCGCCTTGCCAGCTATCAAGCTGATCAACTCTTCCAATTCTGAGACTGTGCAGCAGCAAATCAAAGCCATTGACTCCGTGATCGAAGAGCTGAGTGATTCTGAACAGGCGCAGGTCAACACCGCAACGCTGGAAGCCGTGCGAGAGGTCGTGGAAAGCCTCTCTATCTTACAGAAACTTAAGGAGGCTATCGCCGACCTGCCGAAGAACATCACCGAAGCGGACAGCGATGCAGTAGAGACCGCCAAGGCCCATTATGACGCTCTGACTGCCGCACAGAAAAATCTCCTCACCGTGGCGGAGATCAACAAGCTCCTGAAGGCCGTGAACACCCTGACGCTGATCGATGAGCTGAAAGCCATCGGCGCGACCAAGGATTTCGTTTCCACGGAGGCCAACACGGAGGCTGATGTAATGGCGGCCCTGCGGACATGGCTCACGGGCAAGACCAGCGCGAAGGATGAAGACGTCATTATCAGCATCACCGGCTTCACCGACGCCAACAGCAGCCGCGACGGTAGCTATACCGCCACCGTTTCCTTCACTCTTGGGAGCGGCTCACAGGCGGCTACGCAGAAAAAGGCCATCAGCGGCACGATCAAGCGCAGCAGTGATGCCGGGGTGAGCAAAATCGTCATAAACGGCAAGACCACCGCCTCCGGTTCCGGCACCAGCTGGACCGCGACCCTGCCCTACGGCAGCGACCCGACAAAGGCAACCTTCGCCATCACCGCCGCAGAGAAGGCAACATCCTCCGATCCGGTAATGGCGAAGACGGACGGCTCTGAATGGATCTTCACCGTCACCGCCGAGGATGGAACAAAGAAGGATTACACGGTCAAACTCAGCATCAGTGAAGTGAAATTGACGGTCCTGGACTCTAATGTATACGATGTGTCCGACGATACCGTCGTGACTGCCCTCAGCCCCGTGGCTGTCAGAGGTCTCGACGCGATCGTCGCGGACGACTTGGATTTGCCGGAGGGCACGAAGGAAGCCTCCGTCTGGCTGATGCTGAAGATCAAAGCACAAAGCAGCGATGAACTGACCCTGGCCGTCACCGCGTGGTACGCAGCAGATGGCAAGGAAGCCGACAAGATCCCCGACGACGTACTGAAGAACGTGGAGCTGACCTTGACCGTGCCTCTGGCTGGGACGGAATATGCCAAGGTCCTCTATGACAGTGCATATCTCGATGCCAAGGGGAGCAGCAGCGGCATTACGTTTGACATGGCTGCGGCAGGGGACTATACACTGATTCCCGACGCCCATATCGCCATCGTGACCTTCCATGAGTTCGACGGGGTTAGTGACCGGCAGATCGTCTTCTACCGAGGGGACGCGGGCAAGGCCCTCCCCGAAGCGTCGAAGAGCGGCGCTGCTTTCAAGGGCTGGTACGCCAAGGTGGACTGCACCGGCGATAAGTACACCACCGTTTCCACCACGCTTCCCACGGACCTTTATCCCCTGTGGTCCTACGGCGTCAAGACCGAGGAAGTAGGGGACATTGAGGACCGGGTGGAAGTCAGCGCCATCGTCCAGGGCGACGTCGCCACTATTACGGTGGAGTCCAAGAAGCCCTGCGCGGTGATCGTGGAAAAGCCCGACGGGAGCTTTGAGCGCCTGGAGGCCGTCGATAACGGGGATGGTAGTTGCAGCTTCGTCCAGGAGGACTACGACGCGGATATGGTGTTCTATGTTGCCGCCCTGGGCGACTACGACGAAAACGGCGTGTTGGAACCTGCTGACCTGACCGCCGCGAACCTGACCATCATTGGCGACGTGGACCTTGAGCCCCTGAGTGCATTCATCATGGGGGCGAAGGACGGAAAGCTGCGGACCGTCGATCTTGCGAAGCTGTTCCTGCATCTCGCAAGAAACGATGTGGAGTGGTAAAGGAGGATGACGAAGATGAAAAAATGGATTTCTTTGCTCCTTTGCCTCGTCCTCTGCCTGGGCTTCGCCCTTCCCGCGCTGGCTGCGGCGGACAGCGGAAAACCCACCGTCACCACCGCGCTGGACCCGGAAGAACTAACCTACGACGGGACAAATGATCAGACGGTGACCCTCACCGTCTCCCTATCGGAGGCTGTGGAGATCTACAGCCTCCACCTGGAGGCGGACCTGCCCGAAGGCTGGACCCTGACGGGGGTGAAAAGCGCCTCCTCCGGGATCGCCCTCGAAAAGGACAAGCATTATTCCCTGGACACCGGCATCGTCAGCTGGTTCGACAGCAAGAATACGACCGTAACGGACCTGGTGACCCTGACGGTCACGGTCCCCGCGAAGACGGCAGCGGGCGATTACAAGCTCGGCGTCAGGGAGATCGAGTTGGCGACCGCCGGCGAGAATGACGACGACAACTGGATGGAGGGCGGTTCCGCTTACGCCGCCCTCACCATCCTCCCCAGCCAGGAGAAGACCCCGGATTACGTCATTGCCATGAACGGCGCGGAGGATTACCTGGCCTCCAAAGTGACGAATCCGGCGGTAGGCTCCACCTTCGGCGAATGGGCGGTCTTTGCCCTGAACCGGGGCGGCGTCGCCAAGCCCGGCTGGAACGACACTTATCTGGAAAACCTGAAGAAGTATGTGGACGACACAAAGGGCGTGCTGGCGGAGAGGAATTATACGGAGTATTCCCGCGTGATCCTGGCCCTGACCAGCATGGGCGTGGACGCCTCCGCCTTTGAGACGGAGAAGGGGACCTATGACCTGGTGAAGCCCCTGCTGGACAAGCAGGCGGACGGCGCATACCAGGCCGAGTGGCAGGGCAACAACGGCACCGCCTTTGCCCTCCTGGCGGTGGATTCCCACGACTACCTGGATAACGCCGAGGGCAAAGCGCTACGGGCGGGGCTGATCGCCTCCCTGCTGGCTAACCAGCAAGCCAACGGGGCCTGGCCCATCAGCGGCGACGACGCCGGAGGCCTTCCCGACGGCTTCGGAGATTACGACGTGACCGCCGCGGCGATCTATGCTCTGGTGCCTTATTACCTGGATTCCTCCAAGCTCAGCGCCCTGGGCGGCAGCGTGACCTATGCCCAGGTGAAGACCATGGTGGACGATGCGCTGGCCTTCCTCTCCAAGTCGCAGGACAGCAACGGCGGCTTCGGCAGCGTGGAAGCGGATTCCTGGGTCGTGATTGCCCTCAGCAGCGTGAAACGCGACGCGGATACGGATCCGGAATTCGTGAAGAACGGCAACAGCCTTCTCGCTGATCTGCTGCGCTATCGGGATGAAAAGACCGGCGGCTTCCGCCATCTGATGAGCGGCGGCGTGGACGAGATGGCGACGGAGGAGGCGGCTTACGGCTTGGTGGCCTATGACCGCTTCGTGAACAAAAAGAACACCCTCTATGACATGTCCGATGTGCGCTTCGCCCAGAGCCAGGAAGACTCGAACGAAGACCTGGTGACCGTCGTCTTCCATCTGGAGGGCGGCAAGGCCGATGGGATCACGGACGGCGAAGCGAAAACCTATACCAAGGGAGAAGATGGCAAGCCCCTGCCCAAGCCCACGCGGGATAATTACAGCTTTGTCGGCTGGTTCGACAAGACCGACGGCGGCACGGAGTATAAGAGCGTGTCCGCCGATCTGCCCGCTGACCTCTACGCACAGTGGAAATCCAGCAGTTCCGGCGGCGGAGGCGGCTCCGGCAGCAGCGACGATGAAGGCAAGATCAAGGTTTCCTTCCGTCTCATCGGCGCGCGGAAAGCGGACAAGGACGTGGATCTGGGCAAAGAGGAATACATGCCCGACTACGTGACCTGGATCGCCACCACGACCTATAACATGGAAGAAGGCTCGACGGTCTACGACCTTTGGGTCAAGGCCACCGGCGACGCGGGTATCCGCAGCGTCGGCGCGGAGCAGAACTATGTGAAAACGGTATACGCTCCCGGCGACGAATATGCCCTCAGTGAGTTTACCAACGGCAAACGCTCCGGCTGGATGTATACCATCAATGGGCGGCATCCCGGTTTCGGCCTCAAGGAGCAGGAGCTTCATGACGGCGACAGGGTCATCTGGCACTACGTGAACGACTATTCCTACGAAGTCGCGGACTGGTTCGAGGATGATTCCCGCTGGCCCTCCCTGGGCGACGGGCGCTATTACACCCGCTGGCTCAAGGCCCCGGACCGCGTTGGCGGTTACGGCGGCGGACTGGGCGAAGGCGCGAAGTCCGGCGGAGGCGGCGGAGATTCCGGCAGCACGGAAATCGCCCCCAGCTTCGACGGGGATACCATTTGGATCCACGCGGATGTGGACCACAGCGAAGGCGGTATGGCCTATGCCGCCGACGCAACGCTGGACAAGAAGACCGTTGCTGAAGGGCTGGAAAAAGCCGAGGACAAGAGCAAACTGAAGGTCTGGGTGGATATGGAGGATTCCAACCGGCTGGTCCTTCGGGTCGAGGCTGAGGCAATGAAGGAAATCGCCGACGCGGGCGCCGGTCTGCGCGTGGGCTGCAGCAAGGGCGTGATCAGGTTGGACGCCGAGGCCGTTGCACTTTTGGCAGAAAGCGGCCGGGAGGCTCGTTTGGTCATCTCTTACGATGATTGGTACATCAAAACGAGCGTGAGCGTCCGGCCGTTCCCCCAGAGGGATACGGATCCTGATGTGGCGATCAAGCTCGAACTGCCCGCAACAAAGGAAGGATATGCGCTGGCGATCGTCAATGGCGACGGTACCGTGACGCCCATCAAGAAGTCTGCAATCATCGGCGACATTGCCTATGCAGAGATTACCGGATCTGCAACCCTTGAGATCATCGAACTCCGCCGTTATTGGAATGACGTCAAGGAGGGCGACTGGTTTGAAGGTGCAGTGAGATTCGTGGTCAGCCATGAGTTGATGAACGGCGTGGACCGTTATGAGTTTGCGCCGAACGATCCCATGACGCGAGCCATGCTGGTGACGGTTCTGTACCGTCTGGAGGATGAACCGGAGTTCACTGGCGGCCTGGACAGCTTCGGAGATGTGGACGTCAAGAGCTGGTATGCCGAGGCGGTGGCCTGGGCCTCCGAAACGGGGCTGGTCAACGGCACGGATCGGGGCTTCGAGCCCAATGCCAACGTCACCCGTGAGCAGATCGCTACGATCCTATACCGGTATGCAAAGCACATCGGCCTGGTGAGCCAGGATACCGCCGCTTCCGCCGATATGAGCGTCTTCGGTGACGGGAACAAGGTTTCCTCCTGGGCGCAGGAGGCCATGGCCTGGGCGGTTGAGGTCGGCCTGTTCAAGGGCGACGACACCGGCAGCCTGAATCCGCAGGGCAACGCCACGCGGGCCGAGGTCGCCACCCTCCTGGAGCGGCTCATCAAGCTCATCGTTACGAGCTGAGGAATTGAAAACAGAGGGGCAGCTGCCATGTCCGAAAGGGCATGGGGACCGCCCCCACGGACGGAAATATGCCCTTGGGGCGCGGTTTTTATCGCGTCCCAAGTAGGCGTTTTATGGAGGTTCGGAGAAAATGAAAAAAATCCTGTCTTTGGTCCTTGTCCTGGTCTGCCTGGCGGCGCTGGCGGTCCCCGCTGCCGCCGCAAAGGAGCCGGACTTGCAAGCCCTGGTGGACGGCAGCGCAAAGTATATGCTTTCCACCGTGAAAGCGCCAGACCATGCTGACGTGGGGGGCGAATGGGCCGTGTTGGGTCTGGCTAGAAGCGGCTATACTGTGCCGGATGGGTATTTCGAGGGTTACTATGGCAAGCTGGTGACCTATGTAAAGGAATGCGAGGGCGTCCTGCATGAACGGAAGTACACGGACTATTCCCGTGTTGTGATCACGCTTTCGGCGTTGGGGATCGACGCGCGGGACGTGGGCGGGTATGACCTGCTGAAGCCCCTGGGAGATTACGACAAGACGATTTGGCAGGGCCTGAACGGCCCCATTTGGGCGCTCATCGCCCTGGACAGCGCAGATTATCCCGTGCCGCGGAATGAAGAGGCCGAGACCCAGGCCACGCGGCAGATGTATATTGACTGCATCCTCTCCGAAGAACTGAACGAGGGCGGCTGGACCCTAAGCCGCCGCACCGCCGCCGACCCTGCCGACCCGGATATCACGGGGATGGCCTTGCAGGCCCTGGCGAAGTACCAGGATCAGCCCGCCGTGGCCGCCGCCATCGACCGGGCCCTGACCTGCATGAGCAATAAGCAGGACGAAAATGGCGGTTACACCAATATGTGGGGCGATTCCAACAGCGAAAGCGTGGTGCAGGTGCTGGTGGGCCTCTGCGAGCTGGGGATCGGCTGGAGGGACGAGCGATTTATCAAGAATGGGCACAGCCTTCTGGACAACCTGCTGACCTATCGAAAGCGTGACGGCGGCTTCACCCACATTGCCGACGGCTCTGATGGAGATAACCAGATGTCCGCCGAGCAGGGCTTTTATGCGCTCATCGCCTGCTTGCGCTTTGAGAAGGGGATGAACAGCCTCTACCGCATGACGGACGCCATCACCATCGGTGACGCCGTCATGGAAGAAGCGCTGGAACCGGGCACCGGCCTGGCCGGAAAAAACCCGGACGTGCAGGTGAGACCAATCACCAAGCCGGGGATCACCTTCGGGGATATTGCCGGCAGCCCGAACAAGGCGGCGATCAACGCCCTGGCAGCCCGCGAGATCATCAACGGCATGGGGGACGACAGCTTCGCGCCGGAGGCCACCATGACGCGGGCACAGTACGCTACGATCATTGTAAAAGCCCTGGGCCTGACGCCCAAGGCGAATGGGAAGTTCACCGATGTGGCGGCAGACAAATGGTATGCGCCGTATATCGGCACTGCAAATGCTTATGGCATCGTGAACGGAGTATCGGATACGGAGTTCAACCCGGAGGGGACCATCACCCGCCAGGAAGCAGCCCTTATGACCGTCCGTGCGGCCAGGCTCTGCGGCCTGGATACAGAGATCAGCGAGGCGGAGCAGGGGGACGTCCTGTGCGATTACATGGACTACCGCAGCATTGCAAGCTGGGCAAAAGAGGCGATGGCCTTCTGCTATAAGTATGAACTGCTGGATACTGCCGCCATGGACGCGGAGCCGAAACGGGAGATCCTCCGTTGTGAGGTGGCTGAGATGCTGTATCAGATGCTGGCGCTGGCGAATCTGATCGCGTGAGGGGGGCTTTTGAAATGAAACGCATACTGCTGATTCTTCTTGCCCTCCTGCTTATGTTTGCCTTAGCGGGCTGCGGCGGGAACGGAAAAAGTGCGCCGCCTTCTCCCAGCCCCACCTTCGCCCAGGAGAATATCGACTATTCCGAAAGCCAGGGCATGGAGCTGGACCCGGAAACGAAGCTGGACAAGTATAACACCGAGCCTGTCCCGGAAGGGAAGCCTCTGCCCGTGGAGCCTGAAAACGCCACCGTGACGGAGACGGAATACCACTGCACCCTTTCCATCTCCTGCGCTACCATTCTGGACAATATGGACAAGTGCAAGAAGAACAAGCGGGAGCTGGTGCCGGAGGATGGCTGGATTTTGGAGCCGACGGAAGTCGTGTTTTTCGAGGGCGAGAGCGTTTTCCAGGTGTTGAAACGGGAGTGTAAGCGTAGAAGCATCCACATGGAGTTTGAGAATACCCCCATCTACAACAGTGCCTACATCGAGGGGATCAATAATCTCTATGAGTTTGATGTCGGAGAGCTTTCCGGTTGGATGTACTCGGTCAACGGCTGGTATCCCAACTACGGCTGCTCCCGCTATGGCTTAAAAGACGGAGACATAGTGGAATGGCGTTATACCTGCGATCTGGGATTTGATGTAGGCGGCGGCTACGCCGTGGGCGGTACAATCGAATCAGATGAACAGAAAGAAGAAAAACGATGATTCAGAGTACGAATTTCCCTCTCTCAACCTACAGTGTGGAGCCCTATGGGGGCTGGGAGGAGATAAGCAATAAAGTGAAGATGCTGGGCCTGGACGGCCTGGAACTGATTGCCGATCCGGACAACCTGGCGGACGACGTCCCCCTCTCCCTGGTTGCGGGATACCACATGACCTTTTATGTGGACTGGCTGGATTTCTGGCGGCAGGACGAGGTTGCGCTCACGCGCAAGTTTGGTTCCTGGGACACTGTCCGTGAAGTATATCGCGGGACAAAGCCGGAGGACCTGCTGCGGCATTTCCGGGAGGATCTGGCTTTGGGTATCCGACTGAAAACACCCTACATGGTATTCCATGTCTCGGATGTATCCTTAGAGGAAGGGTACACTTACCGTTGGCTCCATTCCGACATGGAGGTGTTGGACGGGGCGATCGAGTTTATCAACCTCCTGTTGGACAGTGTGGAGCCCACCTTCGATTTTCTGGTGGAGAATCAATGGTGGCCGGGATTCAAGTTCACTGAACCGGAAAAAACCGAGTACCTCCTGTCCCATATCCATTACCCCCGCGTGGGGATCATGCTGGACACCGGCCATCTCATGAACACCAACTGGAAGATCAAAAGCCAGTGGGACGGCATCAAGTACATCCTGGAGATGGCCGAAAGGCATGGGGAGCTTTCCAAATCCATATACGGCCTTCATTTCCACCAATCTGTCAGCGGAGCCTACTGCCGCAAGAGTGTGGGCAAGCTGCCGGAGGACTTTCCCCTCCCATACAACGATGAGTTTTCGCGCAGCTATGCCCATATCCTGCAGATCGACCGGCATCGCCCTTGGACGGCAGAAGAATGCACTATGATCCTGGATCACATTCAGCCCAAATATCTGACCCATGAAATCAGCGGCAGTGTCTATCGCGGCAGGATCAGCGCAATTCGGAATCAGATGCGCGTGATTCGCAGGGGCTATGTGCTTGAACTGGACAAACTGACCGTCCCTGAAATGGAAGAACGCAGAGGAAAAGCCAGATGTAAGCCGGAGCCAACAGGAAACTGGTTTCTGGATCACGTGATTCGGGGAATCTGCTGAAACAATCAAACGAGATATGATAAACCGTGATTCTTTTTCAAGCTATCACCCGCTGG
>JAEEGG010002902.1_pt1 | contig 43638 bp, 26 predicted proteins | sample 9134161 | NCBI WGS metagenome assembly JAEEGG01 (sample SAMN16246543, study PRJNA631951) | gut metagenome | biome: gut microbiome; feature: rumen; material: CR-attached | host: Bos | place: Iran: Karaj | collected 2018-10 | reverse complement strand
CTATGAGATTGTTGCGACTGCCAACAATGCACTGTTCGGTTCAGTGAGTGGAGCTGGCACGTACAATCATTTTGAGACATGTACATTGGTTGCCACTCCAGCAACTGGTTATCATTTCGTGAACTGGACAAAGGCTGGTGAGGTGTATTCCACAAACACAACCATCAGCTTTGAGGTGACACAATCTGAATCGTTTGTTGCTAACTTTGAAATTAACAGCTATGAGATTGTTGCGACTGCCAACAATGCACAGTTCGGCTCGGTGAGTGGATCTGGAACGTACAATCATTTTGAGACATGTACATTGGTAGCCACTTCAGCTACTGGTTATCATTTCGTAAACTGGACAAAGGCTGGTGAGGTAGATTCCACAAACACAACCATAAGCTTTGAGGTGACACAAGCTGAATCGTTTGTTGCCAACTTTGAGATCAACAGCTATGAGATTGTTGCGACTGCCAACAATACACAGTTCGGCTCGGTGAGTGGAGCTGGCACGTACAATCATTTTGAGACATGTACATTGGTAGCTACTCCAGCTACTGGATGTCATTTTGTGAACTGGACAAAGGCTGGTGTAGAGGTTTCAACAAATGCCACTTATCAGTTCGAGGTAAGCGAAGCAGGCGATTATGTTGCCAACTTTGCTATTAACACATACGAGATCACCGTGGTTGCCAATCCAACGGCTGGCGGAACAGTAACTGGCGCTGGCACATACGAGCATTTTGCCACATGCACTTTGACAGCAGCTCCAGCCACTGGTTATCATTTCGTGAACTGGACCAATGGAGGAGAAGCGTATTCTACGGAACAGACCATTAGTTTCGATGTGACACAAGCAGAATCGTTTGTCGCCAATTTTGCCATCAACAGCTATGAGATTGTTGCGATAGCCAATAATGCATTGTTCGGCTCGGTGAGTGGATCTGGAACGTACAATCATTTTGAGACATGCACATTGGTAGCTACTCCAGCTACTGGATGTCATTTTGTGAACTGGACAAAGGCTGGTGAGGTGTATTCCACAAACACAACCATAAGCTTCGAGGTGACACAAGCAGAATCGTTCGTTGCCAACTTTGAGATTAACGAATACGAAATTACTGCTATCATCAATCCAGCTGATGGTGGTACTGTAATAGGTGCCGGAACATATAGTTATGGTTCAACTTGCACTTTGACGGCTACAGCTGCTGATGTTTATCTGTTCGTGAATTGGACAAAAGACGGAATGGAAGTTTCAACAGAACCCAGCATAACATTTACGGTATACAATAATGATACTTATGTTGCTAACTTCATTTACAATAATTATGAGATCACAGCATCAGCATCTCCAGAGTATGCTGGAACGGTGACTGGTGCTGGCGTTTATTTCCATAATCAGTCATGTACATTGACAGCAGTACCGGCAATGGGTTATCATTTTGTTAATTGGACAAGTAACGGCATAGAGGTTTCCACTGAACTTGTTTACACTTTCACAGTGCTTTCATCTGCTGAATATGTAGCTAATTTCGCCCCTAATATTTATCAGGTGACGTTGTTCGGTACTCCTTATGCCGCTGTTGCCAGTTTGACCGGTGCAGGTACTTATTATTATGGGCAAACATGCGAATTGGATGCTGAGCCAAATGAAGGTTACGATTTTGTGCATTGGAAAAAGAATGATGTGGAAATCGTATCTACAAACTCATCCTATCTCTTCAATGTAACTGAAAATGTGGCATATGTGGCCTATTTTGCTCTTAGAAACTATGAAATTACAGCAACTGCTAATCCTATTGAAGGAGGCACAGTTACAGGTTCTGGCACTTATGGACATGGATCTACATGTACTTTAAATGCTATTGCAGCTGAAGGATATACCTTCGTTAACTGGACGTTGAATGGTAATGAGGTGTCGACAAATGCCACATACACCTTTAATGTTACTGAAAGTAATGATTATGTTGCTAACTTCAGTATTATTGTTTATAATATTACTGCAGTGGCTAACCCAGTCGAAGGCGGTACAGTTGAAGGTGCAGGTGCTTTTGAACATGGATCGACTTGCACTTTAACGGCGACAGCATCTGAGGGATATAACTTCATCAATTGGACAATGGGTGGCAACGTGGTTACAGATGAAGCATCATTTACAATCACTGTGACGGAAAATGCAGACTTTGTTGCTAACTTTGAAGAGATTGTAATCAACACTTACGAGGTAACTGTTTCTGCAAATCCAGATGGATACGGTACAGTTACTGGCGAAGGAACATACGTTGAAGGCGAAACATGTACAATAACCGCGACACCAACGTCCGGTCACATTTTCGTTTATTGGACCGAAAACGGAAATATTGTGTCTGAAGATGCTGTATATTCATTCACCGTTACTGAAAATCATAACTTTGTAGCAAACTTTGATCATGACAATGTAAATGAGATTAGTGATATTCAACTCGTTATGTATCCTAACCCTGCCATTGACAAGGTTATAATTGAAAGCTCTGTTCTAATCCGCAAATGCGAAGTCTATGCTATTAATGGTGCATTGGTTTACACACTAAATGAATGCTCGAAGACTTTCGAAATTAATGTAAGGCACTATAAACCAGGTAATTATGTTATACGTTTGATTTCTGATTCATTTATACAAACAAAATCTTTAATTAAAGAATGAAATATAGCTTTAAAACTAATTATTTGACCAATTGTTTTTGCATATCTAGTATTTTGATATTAGGCAATTTAATTTAATAATAATCATAACATAATTATAGAGTTTTATGAATAAATTTTTATTGTTTATTATCTCCGTAGCATTAACCACATCTGTCTATTCGCAAAATTATAAGTACAATAGGAAAGAATCGGACAAAATTAAAAGAAACGGCAATGCCTACTGGGTGGAATGCACCGGATTCAAGGATTTGCAAGAGGCAGAAAGCAACTCAATTGACGAGCTGATGACAAACATCTATGACAAATGCAGCCCGTCGATGATTATGTTTCATGGTGAGGGAGGATACGAAGCAAAACCGCAGGATCTTTTCAATACATTAAAAGACGACATCAAAAACTCCTCGGAAATAATAATTCTTGATAATACCGAGAATTATGCAAGTGTATTCAGATATATAAAAATAGACGATTTTATCGAGATTTGTGACAAACGGGAACAGCTTATCAATTCCACATTGGCCGATGGCTTGAAAATCGACTCCAAATCAAAGGCAAGGGCATCAATAGGCGAGGCCTTGCGCTATTACTATTGGAGCCTGATATTGTGCTGCTCGCATCCATATGGCTCAGAACTTGTCTATAACAGCTCGGAAGACAACACTATCTATGTCAAAGATTTTCTGTATGATAAGATTGACTCTCTGTTAACTTGCGTTAGGTTTATCCCGAAGAAAAAACCTGTTATGAAGTCAAACGACAATATCGCCTATGAGTTGGCGGTTACTGACGGGAGCGATTTGGTGCCATGGCTGAAATTTGAATACAACGACGGCAATTCATACGTCGAGAGTTTTGTCGAAAGCGGCAAAGCATCGGTGGAACTTACTGACAAAGACATTAACGAAGTTGAGATTAAAGTTTGCATTGAGAACATGAAAGAAGCTGAAATTATCGCCAAAGAGGCATACTCAGTCATGAGTCAGCTCGAATCGCAGCTGTATTTTGCTTCAGCAATAAAAATGGTTAATGTCAAAAAAGCAAAAGACGACTTTGATAAAGTTGGATACCATAATGAAACAATAGTTGAAAAGAAAATCGAGACAGACAAACTCATAAGCGAAAACGCCCCCGAGGAGGAACAGTCTTTAAGAAAATCAATGGCGACAATAGAAAAAGCCATCCGACAAAAAAACATCAATAATGCCAGAGGCTGTTTTACTGACGAAGGCTTCGAAATGTTTAGCAGTCTGTTGAATAGCGGAAACTATTTTATTCTTGGCACTCCAGAGTACAAATTCCTGAAATTCAAAGACCAGACAATTTGCAGAAGCATTCCAATGCAGTTCAAATTCAAGAACAATGTGGGACTTATAAGGGATGTGGTGTTCCGTTTCGACAACGCATCTGGCAAGGTTAACTCATTGTCATTCAGACTTACAGAAATTGCCGAGATCGACATCCTTGGTAAAGACCAATGGAACGAGGAATCAAGACTGACGCTTATCAATTTCCTTGAAGACTATCAAACTGCATACGCCTTGAAACGCATTGACTATCTTGACAAAATCTTTTCAGACGACGCTCTCATTGTTGTCGGCACAATACTCAAACAAAAAAGGAAAACCGACAACATACAGCTGACCGAACAGGCTTTGGTAAGATACGACACTCTCAGCAAAGAAAAATATATTGAGAAGCTCCACAAAGTGTTCACCAACAACGATTACGTGAATATCCGTTTCCTTGACACCGATTTCGCCCAACATAATTCCGGTATTGAATTGTACGGTATAAGAGTAAAACAGGAGTACACATCAAGCAATTATGGCGACATGGGCTATCTCTTCCTTATGGTCGACCTCAGAGAAGACCTCCCTGTGATCCATGTAAGGACTTGGGAGCCAGAAACAACTGGAGACCCAATATGTTTTGATGACTTCAAAGTTAAGATATTAGATTAAAAGTACACAATGAACAGGATATTTTTACTAATAGCAACAGCATTTCTTTCTCTTTCTCTGTTAGCACAGAACAACGAATCGTTTTTACACGTTGACGATTTCAAGGTCGATAACAAAAAAGTCTTTGTGCGACCGGAAAGTGTGAAAAATAAAACAGACAATAATGGCAAGCCATGGGCTATGATTGAAATCGTCGCAAAGGGTTTCGATGGCGCTTTGCTGAAAGATCTGAGCGTGTTTTCCAGTTCCACATTGAAAATTGGTTATGCTGGTTATAACGATGAGGACAACTCATACAACCTTATTCTGTCTTCTGATGTGAAAGGCTCCATAACTATCAAGTATCAGGGTGCTATGATTGAATATCAGTTGCCTTATACTCTTATCGGCAATAAGGTATACACACTCTCACTCGCCATGCGCTCGGCAAATCTGACGATACTCGCCACCCCACCTGAAGCGAAAATATTCATTGACGGTCAGGAAGTGGGCAGCAAAGGTTACGCAAGCGTTGACTTGAGATTGGGCGAACATGTTTATTCTGTTGAATGCGAGGATTATTTTGCAGAGAAAAACAAAATCATACAACTCAATAAAAACGAGAGAATAAAGGTCAACCTACAACCATTGTTCGGATATATCACGGTCAATTCAGTGCCTCAGGGAGCTGATGTGCATGTCGACGGCGCAAGGGTAGGAGTCACACCATATCTCATGAAAAAAATAAAACGAGGCCAGCATAATATCGAAGTTCAACTTAACGGTTATTACAGTCACGCTGAACTCGTTGACATTGAAGTAAGTGAGGAAAAGACCTTAAACATTGAGCTTGTTGGCTATGGCAATGTAACATCAGCTGCTACAATGACCAATCTGACGTTACGCCTTAGTCAGGACTCGCTTTATTTCAACTCTGAACAAGGATATGATTCGATTTTCGTCACCACTAACAATATTGATTGGAATTTCAACGAAGCTCCACGATGGCTTAGCTTATACAGAAGAAACAACATTCTTTTTGTGACATGTATGAAAAACACTGTGCATGAAAGCCGCGAGGCCGACATTGCGGTATATACTGGCGATTTGACCAAAAACCTACATATTTATCAAGATGTTGGCAAAGCTGTGTTGAAGTCCTCTCTGAATAAAATCGTTTTTGAATCTCACGAGGATACACAGATAAGGATCTTGGAAACGAATGTGTTTAACTGGAAATTATCGACAAGCGACGAGTGGATTGAAGCATTCGAACGAAGCGACACATTGATCGTGACATGCCAGGAAAACCGTCAGCCAATCTCACGCTATGGGTGGGTGAAAATAACTGCATTCGGACAGACTATGACTGTTGAAATCGAACAGAAATCGCATGTCACTAAGTTTAATGCACCCAAAGAAAGTCTCGTGGTTGAAGCAGAAGGCGGATCAATGGCTATCCCGATTGGTGTTATCGGAGAGTCGTGGGAATGCGTGTCAAACGATCCCTGGATAGAAGTGCTTCGCTCGGGCGATGTAGTGCTTATGGCCTGTGACCCTAACGAATCAATCGAACGAAACGGCTCTTTCATAATGAGTACTGCTACGAAAGCTTATAAGATAAATGTTATACAAAAAGGCGTAGTCAACAAACCATCAGAAATATTAATCGACACCAAGCCGACATGGAGCAGAATCTATATCGACGGGAAATATAAAGGCAGAACCCCACTGAAAGTGGCTGTTGACGATTCAGTTCATTTTGTAAGAAATGGAAGAGAAACACGTTCGTATATCTTTAACAGCAACCTTGGTACAATAATTTTCAAACCTGGATTGCGATATTTGCAAGCGACAGCATCAAGTGAGACCTTCGGATTCAGAAGCGGCTTCATTGGAGTGAAACATTGGGGCGCATACAACCATTTTCAGATGAATTTGGGCACTTGGGACTTTGATCCCGATTTGAAAAAAGCTCCATTGTACATATATAGTCTTGGCCCATCGTTTGAAATATTCCCGTGGATGTCGATATATGCCGGTGTCGGTGTCTCTGTGACAAACGATACTCTGGGCACTTTTTATGATCAGGTGAACGATACCTTATTCCGCAAAACAGCACATACCAGCATGGGATTCGGATTGGAAGCAGAAGCCGGATTGATGTTCTACTACAAGAATATCGTACTGTCAGGTGGCATACAAATGACTAATATTAGCGCTGACAATATGAAGACCGACTTCTCTGTCGGACTCGGCTTGTATTTCAACAGATATTATACCAAAAGATTTGGCTACTGCGCAACAAAGAGCAGGGAATGGTGGTCACTTAGCTATGTGTTCAATCCTGTCAGAAATGGACACGGTGTTATGTTTAGCGACTTGGGCAAACACAGCACCCGCATATATATCAAGACAATGGCCGAATTTCCAGAAAACAATGTTTACGACATGGGACTCTCATTGGGTCTTGTGTTGAACACCATCCCAAGCTATATCGACCTAATGTTGGGCGCAGGTATGCAAGCCACTCTGGCTAACAACGACTTCGACGCGAAAGGAATTCAGGCCGAAATAGGTTTTAAAATGAATTTGTGGCGCTTCCCATTGGGAGTCATGATGCGTTTCTGTGAACTTGAAAAAGATACGAGATATATGACAGTCGACTTCAGTGTTGGCTTTAGTTTCGGCGAGTTTTTAACAAATAAAAAATATATAAAATGAGAATTTTAAGATATATTTTGTGCCTGTGTTTTTTGATTCCTATTGCTTTAACAGCACAAACCAGCAAGAATTTGTCCAAAATTGAAATTGGCAAAATCCATCTTGAGAATGATGAGGATGAGTTGTCGGTTAGACCAGGAGAATTCAAGGTCGACTACTATTATTTTAGAAATGGTAAAATAATGTATAATAATCCCAAGAAGTATAAGTATGTGGTTCTGGCGCGAAATAAAAACAATGAAGTAAAGAAATTTTTCATGAAAAATATTCTCAGGAATTTCAATTCCGAAAACTCGAGTATTGAAATTCTTAGGGCCGGATATACGCTTAAAGACATGGTTTATATTAAAGAAAATAAAGATTCTGAAACGAATTCTTCGAAATATAAGCTTTATGTCAATGGAAACATAATGGGACCATACGACAGAATACATGAAATACTCCCAGATGGCATTATTTATAAAAACCGCGACATGTACACTTTTATAAAATACGATGACGAGTTGGCCGACAACAGAAACTTCTGTATTCTTGAGAAAGAAGAATATAAAAATGACACCATAAAGTATATGCTTAACAACAATATAATCGCATTTGTCCCTAAAGACAATGTTGATTATTATACAAACATCAATGGCAATTATTATTTGGTTTACAATGACAACCGAATGGACAACACCTTGCTCGTTGTCAATGGCTATGGCTATGAGTTGGACGGCTCAATAAGCAATCTCCTGTTCAAATTCTCCCATGATGGACAGCATTGGATCCTAAGTTGTCAAAATTATGTCATGGTGGATGGCGTTATCGTGGTTAGAATTTCTGGTATGATAAAATATGTCGACATCAAGAATGACGGACAATTCGCCTATGTCATACGAGGAAACGGTTTCAACGACAGGCTATATGTCAATGAAAACATCGTCGTGAATGGGGTGGAGGTGAAGAATCTCACAGTCGACGAGAAACAACGGTTCAACTATATAGTGCGCAATAAAAAAGGCTATTTCTATGGCATCGACAACGATATCAATAGTTTTAACGACCATATGCGCAACTATTATTATCCGAAGCTTTTCGATAACAGCCAGGTCTTTACAGTGAAATCTTTGGATGGGAAGCATTCACTTTCATACAGTTACGACAGACTTTATATTACAATCGACGACAGACGTGTCGATTGCAAGTCAATACCACATTATGCTATATGGAACGAAGATGAAAAATGCTTCATCTGGAACGTCGTTGAAGGCTCAAAACTGATGATTTACAAGTACAAGATGAGGTGATAAAATATTTTCACCAAAACCCTTGCACAATAAAAAAGATTTAGTATCTTTGCAGCGGGTAAGTCTTATACGACCAGCTCCTGTCAAACTCCCCCAGGGCCGGAAGGCAGCAAGGGTAGATGGTTGAGCGGTGCGATATAAGTAGCTTACCCTTTTGTGTCTGTAATGATAATCGAACCGACATATACAGGCCGCCAATATTGGCTCACAACAGTCATCTCTGGATTGTTGTTAAGTGTCTTGTTGTCAATAGTTTACATCGCATTCTACGAACGCCTGTATGTCAAATCATCTTACCTTTTCTCAATATTATACATCATCCCGTTCGTCTGGCAAAACATCACTCTCGCTATCTTCAAAAACAAATTCGTGTGGAACGATTTTTCCTACAGCAAGGCGTTTCTGATGAGTTTTTTAATAGGAATTATCGGCTCAATAGTGTTTTCTGGCGTAATTTTAGCCGTTTATTCCTGTCTCGGAATGGAGAGTAGGATGGGACTTTACGAAAACGGCAACATGATGCGCGAGCTGTTCTCGCCAATGGCCACCGCCGTGTCAATGTTGATAATAAATGTCATATTGTCATTCGTATATTCATTAATTATTGCTATCTTTGCACGCAAAAAAGTTTGAAATGGATATATCTGTCGTCATACCTTTGCTCAATGAAGAGGAATCGCTGCCTGAACTCGAGGCATGGATCCGCCGCGTAATGACCGAAAACAATTATTCATACGAAATCGTGTTTGTCGACGACGGCAGCACCGACGGCTCATGGCACTGCATCCAACAGCTGAAAGCTAACAACCCCAATATCAAAGGAATACGCTTCCGCCGCAACTACGGCAAGTCGGCGGCACTCAATGAAGGCTTCAAGATAGTGCAAGGCGACGTCGTCATCACCATGGACGCTGACCTTCAGGACAGCCCGGATGAGATTCCTGAGCTCTACAATATGATTGAGAAAGACGGCTATGACCTCGTAAGTGGCTGGAAGAAAAAACGTTACGACTCCACAATGTCGAAAAACATCCCTTCGAAGTTCTACAACTGGTCGACACGCCGCATGACAGGCATCAAACTGCATGACTTCAACTGCGGGCTTAAGGCTTATCGTAACGAAGTGGTGAAAAGTATCGAAATATACGGCGAGATGCACCGTTACATACCGGTCATCGCCAAATCAGCTGGATTCACACATATAGGGGAGAAGGTGGTGCACCATCAGAAACGCAAATACGGAGAGTCCAAGTTCGGAATGAGCCGTTTCGTGAGAGGTTATCTCGATTTGCTCACCATCTCATTTATCTCCAAGTTCGGCAAACGCCCTATGCACCTCTTCGGCGGACTCGGCTCACTGATGTTCCTTGCCGGCTTCATCATCGGCATCATATTGGTGGTCAAGAAGTTCGCATTCCACGCATACGGAATGACAAGTCGTCCGCTGTTCTATCTGGCGTTGGTATGCATAATCGTCGGCGTACAGCTGTTTATGACAGGCTTCCTTGCGGAACTTGTGCAGTCATCATCACCTAAACAAAAAGTTTACGGAATCTCGGAAAGATTATAACGTCATTCAGACCGACCGCAGGGAGTGGAGACCTGAGCTTGCGAAAGCATTCGCCAAAGGCGAGTAATTCTCCGCCACACAAATGTTCCGTATTACTCAATTATCGGAGATTTCTCCATTTCGCTTCACTCCGTTGCACTTCATCGAAATGACGGTGTTATTTAATATCTGTCATAAGGGTCTTCGTATGGCTCATCGAACCCTTCCTCATCGAAATATTCGTCCTCTTCCTCGCCGAAGATGTCTTCCTCATCGTCAGCAAACATGTCTTCGCCCTCTTCCCAGTCGAAGTCTTTCTCGAGCTTGCTCTCGTCAAACTCGTCGATGTCGTTCATGTCATGCATAAACTCGGCAAGCTCCTCATCCGACATCTCGTCGAGATTGGCAGTCAACAGCTTATTGTCACGCGAAGTGGAACGCAACTCCTTCAAAACCTCAGGAGAGATATAGAATTCGTCAATGTTGTCCTGGCAATATTTTATGTATTTCGGGTCTTTCTCAAAGACTTCAGCCAGAGTCTCACCCTCATATTTTCCAAAAGTGAAAATCGAATCAACGTCGTAAAACTGCATAATCCTAATTTTTAAATTACTACTGCAAAGGTAACAATAATTTCAAATAATGGCAACTTTTTTTCGTTATTTTTTGAAAATAAAATAAACTGCGAGCACCAAAAAACCGAAGCCCACCAGATGATTCCAGTGAAATTCACCCATTTTGAACACTTTTATGCTGATTATCATGAAAACGATGAGGCTGACAACCTCCTGAATCACTTTCAATTCAACCAAACTAAACGGTCCTCCGTTGACTTCCGAACCGATCCGGTTTGCCGGAACCATGGCGGTATATTCAAACAACGCAACGCCCCAACTCGCTAAGATGATGAGAATCAATGGCCAATCCTTGATAATTCCCATATCCGACAATTTCAAATTGCCGTACCATGCAAATGTCATAAAGATGTTCGAAACAATCAAAAGCAATACTGTATAAACGCCTCTCATATTTTTAAAATTTGCTGCAAAAATACGATTTTTTTATTTAATGCCATTTACAGAAATACGAATTTTTAATGTCATTTGCAGAAATACGACCCTACCACAGGGTACTGTGAGTATTTCGAGAATGACATTAAAAATGTATTCTCATTTATTTTTTTATTATCTTTGCAAAAATATTTTAGATATGATTTCGATTGAAAAAATCATAAACGACTCCATCGATGTCAAACAATTGATTCTCAACGATAAAGCTCTTATCAAACGAATCAACGATGCCGCTACGATGTGTGTCGAAAGTCTTAAAAACGGCGGAAAGATTCATTTCTGCGGCAATGGAGGCAGTGCTGCTGATGCGCAACACCTCGCAGCCGAGCTCAGCGGACGTTTCTACTACGACCGTCCTCCACTCAATGCCGAGGCTCTGCATGTGAATACAAGCTATCTCACCGCAGTGGCTAACGACTATTCATACGACATGATTTACGCGCGTATGCTTCAGGCTTCCGCCAAAAATGGCGACGTGCTCATCGGGATAAGCACCTCTGGCAATTCGGCTAACATATTGAAAGCCATAGAGGTGGCAAAAGAGATAGGCGTGAAAACCATAGGGATGACAGGGGAGAAGGGCGGCAAAATGGCTGACTGCTGCGACATTTTGATAAATGTGCCCTCCACATGCACTCCTCGAATCCAGGAATCGCATATCATGATCGGTCATATCATCTGCGAAATCATCGAATCCACATTATTCCCGCGTTAAACATGGATTGGAACCGCATCATCGACAAATCATGGACTTTGTTCCTCGACCGCGACGGTGTCATCAACACCCGCCTCGTGGATGATTATGTCAAGAATATCAATGAGTTCCAGTTTATTCCAGGCGTGTTGGAAGCTTTCAAGATCTTTGCTGAGAAGTTTGGCCGCATCATTATCGTGAGCAACCAGCAAGGGGTGGGTAAAGGCCTCATGACAATGTTGGATATCGAACACGTCCACGACCACATGCTGCAAACGATTGCAAATCAAAAGGGTAGGGTCGACAAGATTTATGTCTGCCCGCAACTCAAATCCGACCCCGACAACTTCCGCAAACCAAGTCCGCGTATGGCCTATATGGCTCAGCACGACTTCCCGGAAATCGACCTTGAGAAGTCAATCATGGTAGGCGACATGAACTCCGACCTTGAGTTCGGCAAAAACTGCGGCATGTACACTGTTTTGGTCGGAAATGAGCCCGTAAAAATAAAACCTGATGCGAAATACAACTCACTTTTTGACTTTGCAAAGATATTAAAGTAATACTTTAGATAACATTTTTTAACTTTTTTATATTCAATATTTTATGTCAGCGTTGATATTAACTGTTTTCATTATCTACACAGTCTTGATTCTGGTTATCGCGCACTTCACGTCACGGAAGTCAGACAACGCTACTTTTTTCACAGGCAACCGCAAATCACCATGGTTCGTGGTGGCTTACGGCATGATAGGGGCATCGCTATCGGGTGTCACCTTCATGTCGGTGCCCGGCGACGTTTACACCAACCAGTTCACGTATTTCGGCATAGTGCTCGGCTATATCATCGGTTACGCTGTGATCGCGCTGTTTCTGCTGCCTTTGTATTACAAACTCAACCTCACGTCGATATATACGTATCTTAACATGCGCTTCGGGAAACACTCCGAGAAGACCGGTGCGGCGTTTTTCATCTTGTCGCGCCTGCTTGGCTCGGCTCTGCGTATGTATCTGGTTGTCTTTGTGTTATATGAGTTTGTCTTTAAAGCTTGGGGTGTTCCTTTCTGGGTCCCCGCCATCATATTCATCGTTTTGATATTGATTTACACCTTCAAAGGAGGCATCAAGACAGTGGTCTGGACCGACACTCTGCAGACAACATTCCTGCTATTGGCGGCCATAATCACCGTTGTTTGCATCTTAAAAGAACTCAACATCTCAATTCCCGACCTGCTGAAAGCCTCGTCTGAACAAGGTTACACAAAACTTATCGAAACCGACCCGAACCACAGTAAATTCTGGCTTAAACAAATAATAAGCGGTGCCTTCATCACCATCGTAATGACAGGCCTCGACCAGGATATGATGCAGAAAAACATGACCTGCAAAAGTCTTCGTGACGCCCAGAAAAACGTGATGACATCGAGCATACTGTTCATCTTCGTGAACATCATTTTCCTAAGCCTCGGCGCCTCACTGATATATTACGCTCAGCAAACTGGTTTCCAATTGCCGACAAACGACAGTGGAGTAGTGGTCAACGACAAGATATTTCCATCTATAGCATTCAGTTTCAGCAAGTTAACGAGCGTCGTCTTCGTGATAGGCCTCGTCGCAGCAGGCTATTCCTCAGCCGACGGCACCCTGACAGCCCTCACGACCACCTTATGCTACAATTTCCTCGATTTCGGAAACCGCAACGACATGTCAGAAGAGGCTAAAGCAAAGAAAAGAAAACACATCCACATCTTTTTTGCCTTGCTTTACCTGTTGGTAATCATAGCTTTCCGTCCGTTCCACACCGAATCTTTAATCAATAAGGTATTCGAAATCGCGGGCTACACCTACGGACCGCTGCTCGGACTTTATTCATTCGGACTTTTCGTGAAAAACCGCAAACCTGTCGACAAAATTGTGCCTTATATCGCAATAGCGTCGCCAATTTTGAGTTATATATTAAATATTTATTCCGCCCAATTGTTCAACGGCTATCAATTCGGATTTGAAATATTGATTATCAACGGCTTAATAACATTTGTCGCATTAATGCTTTGTTCACATAAAGAAGAATGTAAGGACGCATCGAATGCATCCGTTATAAACACTAAATAGTATGAAGAAACTCTTATTAATCTTAGCCTTATTCGCATCATTAACCCTTGATGCACAATATGTTACAACCTTAGCAAAGAACGCCCAGTCACAAAATGAAGGCATATTTTATTATCTGCCTCGCAATGTGATAAAGCTCGAACTCACAGTCGAGGAAACCAACTATTATATCGGACCGTATGCGGAATTTGCATCAGATTTGTTGGGAACAACCGATTATATCAAGGAAAACAAGACCGAAGTTAACCTCAAAAACATTGATATTCAATTATGTAGCGAGGTTGACCCTAATGCTCTGTTTTTCGTTGAGTTTGACGACAAAGCAAAGGAGCCAATACCTAATTTCAATATGGACCAAGATGGAATAATCAGGGCTGTCGGTTACGATAATATCCCCGAAGAGCCCGCTTTATGCAAACACACATTTGACTACAATAACATGGAATATAGCGAGTCAACACCAGTATCGTTCATCGAAATCCTTGATATTCAAGAAGATGAGGAGGATGAAGAAGAAGACGATGAGGAAGAGGGTGGTGGCAAGAAAGCTCCGAAAAAGATGACCAAGGAGGACAAGGCAAAAGTGGCACTGGAATACATCGATAAGATAAGAGTAGCACAGTTTGACCTTGTTTCGGGTGTTCAGGAAGTGAACTTCGGCAGCACAATGACACTTATGGTTGACAACATGAAATCCATTGAGAATGAATATATTAGCCTGTTTAAAGGCAAAGTCGTAAAGAATACATATAAGGTGTGTTTTTACGTAACACCTGAGAAAAGCCAGGCAAACAGCAGCGTTTGGGTCGGCAAACTCGACAATGGCGAGACCATCAAAATCCAGTTCGACACCAAAAACACTGCGGCCAGCATAAATGCATTGGATAACGACGTCCTAAATGCTGACCAAACCAACAAATTATTCTACAGAATACCGTCGTTGACCACTGCAAAAGTGACATTGGGAAACGATACAATAGCTTCCAGAGTGCTGACTATCAGTCAGTTTGGAGAATTTAGACTTGTATCCACTAAAAACAACAAGATACTGTTCAACCCAAACACCGGTCAGGTTACAACAGTATCTAAATAGTTGATTTACAGAATGTTAGAATGGCAAATCGTCACCATTGTCTGATGCGAAATATTCATCATTCACCGGTGGCATTGGCGGCAGCGGTTGTTGCTGCATCTGATTTGGCTGTTGCATTTGTCCCACAGGCTGTTGTGCTACAGGCTGGTCGAGGTCAAGGCGGAATGCCGTGACGTCAGTATACCATTTGCCGTTAAATTCACGTGATTCTATACGAATCTGAGCCTTGATAGTCTGGCCGACAAAGAAACTGTTGGCGTCGTTGACGCGGTCGCCCCAGCATGTCAAACAAACTTTCTTTGGAAACTGTTCCAAAGTCTCGATAATCAATTCCTGTTTTTTCCACGGTCCACGCGGTGAGTTGCCCTCAGTCAAAGTGCCTAACTGTAAAACTTTTCCAATGATTTCCATATTTGTTTCAATTTATTTTCTAGCTGCAAAGGTAACACATTTTTTGCAATGATTTTCATTTTTAACATTTTTTAACATAAAGTTCACAATCATGCAACAAATCTAAAAATCCCGCGTATTTTCCAAAACCCCTTTTGAAAAATAATATACATTATGTTAAATAGTATCTTTAAAAAAAGTGGAGAAAAATCTCCTCCACAATTCATTGTTTATTCCAAAGCACTTGCTTTGTCTTTCATATTAAGACGTGAGTATATACCTTTCAGAGCCTGTTTTACAGCTGGATCGTCAGGAAGCAACTCGTAAGTCTTCTCAACGTATGGCAATGCTCTCTCATCGTAAGTCTTGGCTTCAGCGGCCATAGCGTCGGTAGCTTCAAGATACTTGTTGAAGTTTGCATATTCGCTTGGGTCTTTTTCGTTTGCAGCCTGGTAGATTTCAGAAGCCTTGTCAATCAACAAAGCGCCAGCGTTGTAATATGCGTCAGCATAAGCCTCGTTTTCAGCGATTGCGTTGTTATAATATTCGAGAGATTTCTCAACATCATAAAGTTTTGATTCACGATTACCGTAGATTGTTCCGAGGATGAAATAATATACAGGCTGTTCGGTGTTTTTCTGAGCCATCTCAAGAATCTGGTCAATGATCTCATCTTCTCTGTGAATTGTCAGATAAGTGTTAATCATTTCGTTCATAACATCCTGATCCTCAGGGAATTTCTCTCTTGCAATTGTTATGGTCTCAAGCATCTTTTCGTTATTGCCTGCTCCACGGTATGCTGCGGTCAGACTCTGGTAAACTTTAGGTTCGTCCATGCCGTTTGCAATCAATGTCTGGAACATCTCGATAGCCTCGTCGTTCTTATCAATTTTCACTGCACAAAGTGCTGCGTTGAGCAATGCGCTGTTGTCTTTACCGCCCAGCACTGCCATTGCATCGTATGCTTTCTTGAAATTGATGTAGGCATTCTCAAAATCGCCTTCATTGTAGCTGTTTGCACCAAGGTCATAATAGCTTGCTCCGACGCTGGAGGCATACTGTTTGAACTCGCCTGCATTTCTCATAAAGTATTCTTTATCAAGGTTTTGTATCTTCACGAAAGCACCCAGGACTTTCTCGTATGCGTTCATGTCGATGTCAACAAACTCAGGATATGCACCGATTTTGTAGTAAATAACTGCATAATAATGCCAAGTCTTAGGCTGATTCATTGTCGATTCATGCTCTGATGCGGCATCGATAGCTGTTTTTGCTTTCTGAATCATTATCTTGGCATTCTGCATCTGTTTGTTTGCCTTTTCTTCTTTCTTCTGTGATCTGTAGACGTCAGCCTGGTCGATATACTGCTGGGCTGCTTTCTGATCGTTAAAAGCGTTCTGTACCTGTACGTTTTGAGCTATAGCAAAATGGCCTGCAATTGCCAAAGCTAATACTAACAATACTTTCTTCATTTTTATTCAATTTTAATGTTAAACTTCTTAATTATTGTCATTTTCGTTAATAACGTTGTCGTTACCTTCATTATTGTCCAAACCCTCCTGATTCTCAGTGTTTTCGGCATTTTCATCGTATTCTTCCTCTTCTTCGATGTCCTCTGCCTTGACTTTGGTCACTGCAGCGATTTCGTCGTTGTCGCGGAGGTTGATGAGGCGCACGCCTTGTGTTGCGCGGCCCATAACTCTCAGAGTATCAACGGCTATTCTTATGAGGATGCCTGACTTGTTGATGATCATGAGGTCGTCGCCGTCGACCACATCTTTGATAGCCACCAGCTGGCCGGTCTTATCGGTGATGTTCATGGTCTTGACGCCTTTGCCGCCACGGTTTGTGATGCGGTATTCCTCGAGGTCGGAGCGTTTTCCGTAGCCCTTCTCGGAAACCACGAGCACGTTAGTCTGCGGGTCGTCGATGCAAATCATGCCGACGACTTCATCGTTCTCGTCATCCACTGTGATGGCGCGGACACCAGAAGCTGTCCTACCCATCGGACGCACTGTCTTCTCCGGGAATCTGATGGCCCTACCCGACTTCAACGCAATGAGAATCTCGCTGTTGCCGCTGGTCATCTTGGCTTCCAAGAGTTCGTCGCCTTCGCGGATGCCAAGGGCGATGATACCTGTGGCACGTGGACGTGAGTAAGCCTCGAGTGTGGTCTTCTTGATGATACCCTTCTTTGTTATGAGTGTAAGATAATGATTCTCAACATATTCAGGGCTCATATTCGTCAAGTTGATGTATGCTTTGACGTTGTCGTCCGGGTCGAGGTGGATAAGGTTCTGGATAGCTCTACCCTTGCTTGCCTTGGTGCCTTCCGGAATCTCGAACACGCGGAGCCAGTAACACTTGCCTTTTTCTGTAAAGAATAGCATGTAGTTATGGTTCGTCGCCACGAATATCTGTTCGATGAAGTCTTCATCGCGAGCGTCGGAGCCTTTCGAGCCCTTGCCTCCCCTGCTCTGGCGGCGGTATTCCGTCAGGTTGGTGCGCTTAATATAATTAAGGTGTGATATTGTCACCACCACGGCGTCGTCAGCTATGATGTCTTCCATCTTGAAGTCTTCGGCGGTGTGCTCGATGATGGTTCTACGCTCGTCGCCGTATTTCTCCTTGATGCTGAGCAGCTCGTTCTTGATGATGTCGAACTGCATCTCTGTGCTGGCGAGAATCTCCTTAAGATGTTCGATGAGTTTATGGAGCTCGTCGAGTTCATCCATGATTTTCTTTATTTCGAGACCTGCCAGCTGTCCGAGACGATATGCCACGATTGCTGTAGCCTGTGGGTCGTCGAATCCATATTGATCCATGATGGCTTGTTTAGCCTCTGACGAACCGCCTTTACATGCTCTGATGGTGGCGATGATCTCGTCAACGATGTCGATGGCGCGTGCCAGACCTTCGAGGATATGGGCGCGTTTCTCGGCTTCATGGAGGTTAAACTGTGTTCTGCGCACTACGCACTGGTGACGATGTTCCACGTAGTATTGAATCAACTGTTTGAGATTCAATGTATAAGGACGGCCATGCACCAGACACACGTTGTTGACACTGAATGAGCTCTGGAGTCCGGTCATCTGGAACAGTTTGTTCAACACCACGCTTGACACTGCGTCGCGTTTGAGTTCGTACACAATACGAATGCCGCTACGGTCTGATTCGTCGCGGATGTCGGCGATGCCGTCGAGTTTCTTTTCTGAGATAAGGTCAGCGGTACGCTTAATCATATCAGCCTTATTGATCTGGTAAGGCACTGATGTGGCTATGATGCGTTCATGACCGCCATGTTCCTCGATTGTGGTGTTGGCTCTGATAACGATACGTCCCCTACCCGTCTCGAATGCCTGGCGTACGCCTTCATATCCGTAGATTATGCCGCCTGTCGGGAAGTCAGGAGCTTTGATGTATTCCATCAACTCGCTGATGGTGATGTCGTTATTGTTGATGTATGCGATGATGCCGTCGACGACCTCGCAAAGGTTGTGAGGTGCCATGTTAGTAGCCATACCGACGGCGATACCGCTCGCTCCGTTGACGAGGAGGTTAGGTATCAAGGCCGGCAGCACTGTAGGCTCCGTCTCCTGCTCATCATAGTTCTTCATAAAATCGACAGTATCCTTGTCGAGGTCGGCAAGCATCTCCTCTGATATCTTACGCAGACGTGCCTCAGTATAACGCATAGCCGCCGGCGGGTCAGCATCAGGAGAACCGAAGTTTCCCTGTCCGTCAACAAGAGGATAACGCATGTTCCAATCCTGTGCCAAATGCACCATTGCATCGTAAATAGACGAGTCACCGTGCGGATGGTATTTTCCCATCACCTCACCGACAACCTTGGCCGACTTCTTATACGGGCGATTCGAAAGAACGCCCATGTCCATCATACCATAAAGGATACGGCGGTGTACAGGTTTCAAACCGTCTCTGACATCAGGCAAAGCACGTGCTACGATGACCGACATCGAATAGTCGATGTAGCTGGTCTTCATGTGGTCCTCAATACCTATCGGGACTATGCGTTCGCCTTCATGTTTTTCACCTTCTAAAAGTTCTTCCATTTATCTTTTCTTTAATTTTTAAATTCCAAAAATTAGTTGACAAAATTACGGATTTTTTTTGAATTGGAAACAATTTTCTTCATTATTTTTTTAACATTTTTCAAAGTGTTTTTAACAAAAATCGTGCCAAAATGGCTGCGACAAGGAATATTATTTGTATTTTTGCAGTTTGAAATTTTAAGATTATGGATCAGAAGTTTTCACAAAGGGTTCAGGATATAATGCTTTACAGTCGCGACGAGGCTGTGAAAATGGGCAATCCTTACATCGGTTTGGAGCACATTTTCCTTGGTATTGTCGACGACAAAGACAGCAATGCGGTGCAGATATTAAGGAATCTGGAGCTTGATATTGAGATGTTTAGACAAAAACTGGAGGCTTCGATAAAGACCAACACTGTTGTTTTGGGAAGTACCGATAACATGCCGCTTACCAAGCAGGCCGAACGCGCGCTGAAATTCACGTATATAGTTGCAAAAGACTTCAACAGTGAACAGGTGGCATCGGAGCATCTTATGCTTGCGATTTTGCATGACGACAACAATATTGTGTCGCAAAGGCTTGAATATGAAGGGATTACATTTAGCAAATATAAGAAAGAAGTGGAGAAAATGACACCTGGTTATCCTGCCAAGAGCAAGGGTGAAGATATAGTCTCGGAACCTAAAAACATGTTTTTAGATGAGGACGAGGATGAGGAGACTCCCACTAAAACCACTGACAATCAACAGAATAAAAAGAATGCGAAGTCAGCGACACCAGTTCTCGACAGTTTCGGTCGTGATTTGACGAAGGCCGCTGAGGAAGGCCGCCTCGACCCTATCGTGGGGCGTGAGACTGAGCTCGAACGTATAGCTCAGATTCTCAGCAGGCGCAAGAAAAACAACCCGATACTCATAGGCGAGCCTGGCGTTGGAAAGTCAGCGATTGTTGAGGGTTTGGCGCAGCGCATTGTGGAACATAAGGTCTCGCGCACATTGTTCAACAAACGCGTCATCGTGCTTGACATGGGCTCGGTGGTCGCCGGAACGAAGTACAGAGGCCAGTTTGAGGAACGTATGAAAGGCATCATGAACGAGCTCGAGAAGAACCCCGACATCATCATTTTCATTGATGAGATACACAATATCGTGGGTGCAGGCAACGCCAACGGCTCACTCGACGCTTCCAACATGTTAAAGCCGGCGTTGGCACGCGGAGTGCTGCAATGCATAGGCGCGACGACATTGGACGAATATCGCCAATACATCGAAAAAGATGGCGCATTGGAACGTCGTTTCCAAAAAATATTAGTTGAGCCGACGAGTCCTGAAGAGACGGTTCAGATTCTGAATAATATAAAAGGTCGTTACGAGGACCATCATCTGGTGAAATACTCGCCGGAAGCTATTGAGGCCTGTGTGAAGCTCACCGACCGCTATATCTCCGACCGTCACCTTCCCGACAAGGCCATTGACGCTTTGGATGAGGCGGGCGCAAGGGTACATATCGGAAACATCCATGTTCCAGCGGAGATCACAGAGCTTGAGCATGCTGTAGAAGACATCAAACAGCAGAAGAAACTCGCCATCAAGGAGCAGCGTTTCGAAGACGCGGGGAAATGTCGTGACGAAGAGAAATCATTGGTTGAGAAACTCGAAAACGCCAAGAAAGAATGGGACAGACAGACCACAGAGCATCGTGAGACCGTGACTGAGCAGAATGTAGCAGAGGTTGTGGCCATGATGACTGGTGTGCCCGTGCAGCGTATCGCTCAGAATGAGAGCGACCGCCTCATGAGTATGGAGACAGAACTCGCAGGCACCGTAATAGGTCAGGATGAGGCGATAAAGAACGTGGTAAAAGCCATCAGACGCAACAGAGCGGGCTTGAAAGACCCGAACCGGCCGATAGGAAGCTTCATTTTCCTCGGTCCCACTGGCGTAGGAAAGACATATTTAGCGAAGGTCCTTGCGAAGTATCTTTTTGATTCCGAGGACGCCTTGATACGTATCGACATGAGTGAATACATGGAGAAATTCGCGGTTTCACGACTCGTGGGAGCGCCTCCAGGATACGTCGGTTACGAAGAAGGCGGCCAGCTGACAGAGAAAGTGCGTCGCAAACCCTACTCCATCGTTCTTTTGGACGAGATTGAGAAAGCACATCCGGATGTGTTCCATCTTTTATTGCAGGTGCTCGACGACGGCCAACTCACTGATTCTCTTGGCAGAAAGGTCGATTTCAAGAACACCATCATCATCATGACATCGAACATCGGCTCACGTCAGTTGAAAGATTTCGGTCAGGGTGTGGGATTCGGCACACAGGCCAAGAAAGACTCAAAAGACACCGACAGCCGAGCCATCATCGAAAATGCATTGAAACGCACCTTTGCGCCTGAATTCCTAAACAGAATCGACGAGGTGGTGATGTTCGACACATTAAACAAGGAGAGCATCAACAAGATCATTGACATCGAGCTTAAGAATGTGTTCGAACGCACCAAAGAGATGGGTTATGAGCTGGAATTGACAGAAAAAGCACGCAATTTCATCGTTGAGAAAGGCTGGGACGAGCAATATGGGGCACGTCCGCTGAAACGTGCCATCCAGAAATATGTGGAAGATGTTTTGGCAGAGGAAATAATCAAGTCGAACCCCGCAAAAGGCGCGAAAATCGTTATAGATTATAACGAAGAAAAGAAAGATGTGAATGTAGAGACGCGCCATGGCACGTCTGTACAAACAATAGATAAATGAATCTGAAAGATAAGATCGATAATAAATTTTTCAAGGTGATCACAGCCGCGTCGCGTGAGTTGGGATACGATTCATACATTGTGGGCGGTTATGTCCGTGACCTTTTGCTGAAACGCCCATCGAATGACATTGATGTGGTTACGGTAGGCAGCGGCATTGAACTGGCGAAGAAGACCGCCTCGTTGCTGCCAGGCAAGAAACACGTGAAATATTACGGACGTTTCGGCACGGCGATGATAAACGTGGCTGGGCATGAGATTGAGTTTGTGGGTGCCAGAAAAGAGTCATATACCGCTGACAGCCGCAAGCCGACGTGTGAGAACGGCACCTTGGAAGACGACCAAAACCGAAGAGATTTCACCATTAACGCAATGGCCATCTCATTGAACGAGAACGACTTCGGTGAATTAGTCGACCCATTCAACGGCGTTCAGGACTTGCACGACAGAATAATCAGAACGCCATTAGACCCCGACGTCACCTATTCTGACGACCCGTTACGCATGATGCGGGCTATTCGTTTTGCAACACAGCTGCATTTCATGATTGAGACCGAGTCGTTTGAAGCCATAAGACGTAACGCACAGAGAATCAAGATAATATCGATGGAGCGCGTGACCGAGGAGATGAACAAAATCATCATGTCGGACGTGCCGAGCATTGGTTTCAAGTTGCTTGACAAGAGTGGTTTGTTGCCTATCATTTTCCCACAGATGGCGGCGTTGAAAGGTGTTGAGATTCAGGAAGGAAAGGGTCACAAAGACAACTTCTACCATACCTTGGAAGTGCTTGATAATGTGGCGAATAGCGGCGGCGACCTATGGCTTAGATGGGCTGCGGTGCTGCATGATATCGCCAAGCCGCAGACCAAGCGTTTCGAGAAAGAGGCCGGCTGGACATTCCACGGTCACGAGGTCAAGGGAGCGAAGATGGTGCCTAAGATTTTCGCCAATTTCAAGCTTCCGCTGAACGAGAAGATGAAATATGTGGAGAAACTCGTTTACCTCCACCTCCGCCCTATCGTGCTGGCTCAAGACATCGTAACTGATTCAGCAGTAAGACGTTTGCTCTTTGACGCTGGCGATGATATCGACGATCTGATGACACTATGCGATGCCGACATCACCTCGAAAAACGAAGAGAAAAAAGCACGTTTTCACAATAATTTCCAGATTGTGCGCCAGAAGCTGAAGGAGATTGAGGCGAAAGACCATCTGCGCAACTGGCAGCCACCTGTCGACGGCATCGTCATCATGGAGACATTCGGTATTCCTGAGAGTCGCGAGGTCGGAGTGATTAAGACTGCCATCCGTGAGGCCATCTTGGACGGCATCATCGGCAACAATTTCGCGGAAGCGTACCAGTTTATGAAAGAAGAAGGCTCGAAACTCGGCTTGAAAGTCGTGAAAGAAGTGACCGAGCCTGTCGAAGTTAAGTCAAACGGGCCTGTTCCGGAGAAAAGATAATGACAAAGAAACATCTCATAATACTGGCGGGGCCGACGGCATCGGGCAAGACGGCGACCGCGATAAAGCTCGCGAATGCTTTCGAGACCGATATCATATCAGCCGACAGCCGTCAGTTTTACAAAGAGTTGTCGATTGGAACAGCCGCTCCTACAGAGAAAGAATTGAGCCAGGCAAACCACTTTTTCGTGCATCATCTGAGTATTTTTGACAAATACGATGTCGCTGATTATGAGAAAGATGTATTATTTTTCTTAAAGCATTACTTTAAGATGAATGATTGCATTGTCATGACTGGCGGATCGGGGCTTTTCATCGATGCAGTATGCAACGGGCTGGATGCCATACCGGATGTCAGTGACGAGATCAGGATGAAGGTTCAGAAGATGTATGAGGAAGGCGGCATTGGGGCATTGCAACGAGAAGTTGAGAAGGTTGACAAAGAGTATTTTCAGATTGTTGACAAGCAAAATCCACGTCGTTTGCAGCGCGCATTGGAGGTTTTTTACCAAACGGGGAAGCCCTACTCCACTTTCAGGCAGAAAAACGTGGCGGAGCGCGATTTCGACATCATCAAAGTGGCGTTGTTATGGGACAGAGAGGCTCTCATCGAGCGAATCAACAGGCGTGTTGACATGATGATGGAGCAAGGGCTTCTTGACGAAGCGAAGTCGGTGTATCCTTATCGTCACCTAAACACTTTAAACACAGTAGGTTATAAGGAATTGTTCGATTACCTCGATGGAAAATGCACTTTGGAGCAGGCTGTTGAGCAGATTAAGACAAGCACTCGGCAATACGCAAAACGTCAGATGACGTGGCTTCGCAAAAACAATGATTATCAATGGTTTACTATTGATCAGATTGATGAGATGACAGAATATATCAAATCGAAGTTTTAACGTTTAGAGTTAAAAGTTAGAGAGAAATATATTTTGTTTCGATTTTTTTATTAATTTTGCAGAAAATTTAAATAAATATTTTATGGATTATTTTCGATGCATAAAGCCGTGTGTTGAATCAGAGATTGGTAAATTAGACTATGTCATGTTGCATGCTCCTGGTGAGGAAATTGAGCACATGACCCCGGAAAACGCCCACAAATTTCTTTTCAGTGACATTTTAAACCATCGTGAAGCGATGGAGAACTACAAAAACTTTGAAGGAAGTCTGAAAAAAGTCACTAACGTCTTGTATTTCAAGGATTTGTTGATTGACATCTTAAAGAAAGAAGATGTAAAAATCAGTCTTGTAAGCAGAATCTGCGAAAAGGAAAACCTTCAATATCTCAGGGATTTGCTTCTTGGTTTTCATGAGGAAAAGCTTGCGAAAGTGCTTATTGAGGGCTATGACAACCCCAGTTTGCGTGAGCGTTACATCTTTCCTCCTATTCCTAATCTGTTTTTCATGCGCGACGCGTCGTTCACCATGTACAACAACGTGATGATTAGCAAGATGGCGACCACGGTGCGTGATCGTGAGACCATGATTTTGGACGCTATCTTCAATAATTCAACGATTATTGACGTTAAGGCCATCCATCCTGTAGAGCGTTATGCCATGAACGGCATCGGCCGTGTTGAAGGTGGTGACGTGGAGATTGCGCGTCACGACATAATTTTGAGCGGCTGTGGAGCGAGAACCAGCAAGGAAGGCATTGATGCGATGTTGGAGCATCTGAGAGGCCTGGGCGGTGTGCGTCATCTCATCATGCAGGAGCTGCCACTCGAGCCTGACTCGTTCATCCACCTCGACATGGTGTTCACCTTCCTCGACAAAGACCGTTGCATGGCATATAAGCCGGTGATAATGAGCGGCTTATTCAAGACCGTACATTTCGAGGTCTGCGGGCATGAATACACCAAAGTCAGTGAGGAGAAGAACCTCATCGAGGCATTGGGCAAGCTTGGCATGAATCTCGAGCCTATATTCTGCGGTGGTGGCGACGAATATGCCGGTCCACGCGAGCAGTGGCACAGCGGAGCCAACTTCTTCGCTTTTGCCCCTGGCAAAGTGTTGGGATATGCAAGAAACTATAACACTATCGAAGCTTTGAACAAGAATGGTTTCAACGTGCTTCCGGCTGCCGATGTGGCATCAGGGAAGCTGAATCCTGACAACTACAAACGCTGTGTAGTGGCATTTGAAGGCAATGAGCTCTCAAGAGGTGGTGGCGGTGCGAGATGCATGACGATGCCGCTGGTGAGACAGTCAGTCAACTGGTAATAAAAAAAAAGAATCGCTCTACGAGCGATTCTTTTTTATCATATAGGCGGCGCCGAGGACGGTCATTATCAGCAAACCGCTGCCGAGCGGAGCCGACTCGTTGGTGTTGGAGCCTATGGTTGAGCCAGGCATAACCAAGCCTATTTCATTGGGATTACTCATCCTATCATAATTGAAACAATCATTATTATTGAAGAAACCGTCAGACTGGGCATTGGCGCTTGATGCCATTGTCATTATGATTGCGATTGTGAATAGTATCTTTTTCATATTTAGTATTTTTTAATTAATTATCTCTATATCTAGGCCCCCTTAAGGCCTTTAAAGTCCTTAATGCCATCAAGGGGGCCGAGTATTGCCTTATCTCACCACAATCTTTTGTGTCATACCATTCAGTTTCAAAATATAAACACCTGTCTGTAGTGACGCGACATGGCATGTCTGTACGCCGTTCACGTGTTGAGTCATCACCATACGGCCCATAATGTCGAACACCTGCAGTTCGCCCTCGCCGCTGACGATGATATCGCAGCCTGATTGGTAGGCAAATATATCAGAGCTTGTCGAAGGGCCTCCATCATATTCGAGTCGCAGCACGAAACGGTCGAGGCGGTCGCCAGGCGTGCCGACGAAGGTGTAACTGTTTTCCATAAGCATGTCGGTATCGTCGCCGGTAAGCTTGTCGACGAGATGCATGTAGCTGAACTCGCCTTCCGCCTTCACACTGATAGTGTATTGTCCCATCGTCTTGGCCTCAAAACCGAGGTTGATGAGTTTGGTGTTGTCGTTCATGTCAGCGATGGCGAAATCCTCACCGTCATTGATGACGTAAAGCATCTGGATGTCAGCATTGCGATGTTCTATTTTGTTGAGACCCCTGCCCTCTTTGAAGAGAACATAAGCCACATCGGAATATACTGAGTTTCTGACGGTGAACATGATGTTGTCGTCACCCGATTTAGCCGTGTTATGGCCATCAGTGTCGGTGAATACGAGATTTTTCATGTTTGCATCAGATTTTGCTTGCACCAGAATACCAGTGTTAGGTTTGATTGGGGTAGCATTATCTGTGCCAGCACTCCAAGCGCCAGATTCCGTGAGGGTGTAGAAGCCGTCTTCGAGCCAAGTGTTCGGAATTGCGGCATTTTCACCTTTGTATATATTATGCGGATATGGGTTTCCGATAAGGTTGAAACCTTTGAAACGGTTGTCTGCGCAGGCATACGACAGTTGACAAGAGACCTCGCCCACGTTGATATCGCCGGTAAATTCGAGGCCGGTCGCTGTTGAACGATAGAGGTATCCACGACCGTTGGTGAGATTTTCAAAGATATTGTCGTCATTTCTGTATTCCTGCCACATCATGGAAGGCTCATCGTATTGATAAACATTATGTATGCCTTGGACGAAGTCTGCGATTGCGATATTATTAACCGGGGAAGAAATTGCGTACCATGCGTTGGAAGTCTTTGTTTCTGAGGCTGTTATATCTTTTTGCATAGTAGCTGTCACCGAATTGTTAACCTTCAGCTGACCGCCGTCGGCAATGGTGAGTTTTCCAAATTTCTGGGCTTTACTGCCAGTATTAATAGTGTCAGTGTTTATCACGATCTGGTTGGCTTCAGCCACAACGCCTTCTGGAATATTAACATTGGCGTTGATGATGACGTCGTCATCGCCGTTTGGCGTGCCGTTGCCCCACATATCCGGGTCGTTCCAATCGCCCGAGGTGACGTCAGAGCCGCTACCAAACGAGTTGTCGAACACTTGAACCTTGACATCATCGATATACCAGTCGAAGTTCGGGTTGTTGTTAGCATACCAATAATCGATACGGATGATCACGTCTTGACCGATATAGTCGTCCAAATCGACAAAGTGTTGGCGCCAATAACGATGTGGGCCGAAGCTCCACCATAAGTAGTCGTAAGTCTCGCCATGATTTGTAGAGGCCATAATCTGCATCGAGCCATAGCTGATGTTTTGTCCACTGATGGCGCTTGGGCCATAGTCGCAATAGCTCCAGAAGCTGAACATTGTCGAATGGGCGGTTTCATCGAGATGCATCTCTGGCAAAATCACCGAGGTGCTACCGTTGAAATCGCTGTGATTGTTGTAGATGCCGTGGTTGCCGGGGCGTTCATCCCATGACGGGCCTTCAGCGGGAGTGTAGGACCATGGCATGTAATAATCCAGGTCGTAATTGTATTGGTTGCAGCGCATCCAACCATCAGGCATTCCCGAAGTGCCTTCGAAGTCCTCAAAAAATGAATGGTTTTTGTCGACTGTGATTTTATCCCCGCCAGTGAAGAAATAGCTTTCTTCCGACCAGTCGCTTTGGTTTTCGGAGTCACAATAAGCCCTCACCTGCCAATAATACATCGAATTGGTTTGCAATCCGGTGATGGTCCAACGCTGCTTTCTGGCTTCATCCATCTCGTCAGTCAGAACGATGTTTTCTTCTGGGTAAGTCCATTCTTCATCCAGTCTGTAGCGAATCTGCCATTGTCTTTCTTCACCTGTCTGATACCATTCGAGTGTGGCGCTTGTGCCCATCTGGGTGAGACACATCCAAGGTTGAGGCTCGGCGCAGCCTGTGCCCGTAGTGAATGACTCGATAGCCCATTCGCTATAGCCGTCGTCCACCACCGGACATGAATACATGCCGCAATGTTCGCGAACACGGCAATCGTAATCCATCCCCGACTCCAAACCGGAAAGGCGGAAGATGATTTCGTTCCCCTCGCCATTCAAGAACTCCATTTCTGTAGGAGTAATCCATTCTTCATCGGTGGTTTTCTTATATTGGAACTGCCATTCACTTTCTATGTCGCCATACCAACGCAGCTCCGCGTATGTGTTTTTGACGGTGTTGGCATAGAAACCATAAGGTGCCGGACAAGGTTCACCTGTGGTCAGGCTGGCGTAGTCATCGCTCCACTCGCTGAAGTCGCCGTTGCCGCAGTTGGCACGCACGTAATAATAATAGGTGGTGTTAGCGTTGAGGCAAGTCAGATAATAATCTCTGTAAGGAGTGCCAGCATTCACCAATGTATTCTCAAATTCCACATCGACTATGGTGCCGTCTTCAGGATTGAAAGTTGCATCGGTGCTGTACGATACCTGATAGTTGCATTGTCTGAGGTCGCGTGTCTTCCATCTTATTTCCGCTTCATGCGCATTGGTATATTGCGTACTCAGATCGAGAGGCTGGCGGCATGTTGGGGCGACTGAGACTTCGATGTCGTCGATATAATATGTGGTGCTTCCGCCGTAACGCAATGCAATATAATTACCTTCGCCAGTCCAATTATCAAAATAGAATTCAAATTGCTTGTATGTTGTAGTACTAAGATTTGTGGTGGCACCTTGCACCGAGTGGAATGTCGACATGTCATCAGGGTCGGTCATCACGCCAGCATATAAATATTCATAATAATAGGTGCTTTGGCTTGATCTTGCCCAGAATGTCAATTTCAAGGTATTGATTGGATTCTCGTCGGTGTCGATGGCAGGCAGCACTAATGTGGCAGCGTAGTCGGTGTTTTTCTTTATCTGAAGATAATGATTGCCGGAATGGGCGCTACTGCTTTCATAGATATATGGATAGGTGCCATCGCTGAAATGCCAGCATGTCGGGGCGACGTGGCCTGTGGCGTCATCATCGAAGTTGTGGCTATAAGGAAGGGTCACGAAACCGCAGTCGGTAGTGAAGTTTTCGGCATCAACCCAGTCGCTGTAGTTGTCGTTGCCGCAGTCGGTACGCACCCGTGCCTGATAGGTTGTTGTCGCATCGAGGTTGCTGAAAGTATATGACGGCGTTCCGTTCACCGCAATAGGTTCACTCCAGTCGGCATCGGTGGTCTTCTTGTATTGGACTTGCCAATTGGTTGTTGAACCGTCTGGTGTCCAGGTGATGACTGCGGAATTTGCTGTAACATCACTGATTTGAGGGTTTTCAGGAGCGAAACAGATGTTATTAGTAGTCACGTTGATATCGTCGACGTAGATTTGGTTGTAAACATCAGCCCTTTCGCATTTTAAAGCAATAAAATGACCAGAGCCTGCGTAAGAGGCAAAACTTACTGTGTATTCTGCGTATTCATTGGATGCAATAGCTACATCTTCTATCTTAACGAAGGTTGAAGCGTCTTCTGGATCCGTCATGACACCAACTGACAGTGGCTGGTTGGTACTGCTACCCAATCTTGCATAGAACGACAATTGAAGCGTCCTGACATCAGCGTTCATTTCGGGAAGAACCGCGATTTGGTTTAATGCGGTGTAATCATACAAACGCATGAAAAACAAGCAGTTTGATCCAGAATGAGCATTGCTACCACTCACATACGGATAGTTGGCATAATTTGGATCTTCGGCATCGTTGATTTTTGTCCAGCATTGTGGGAATACCGCACTTGATCCGGTGGCGTCATTGTCAAAATCATGAGTATAAGGAACACTCGTCGGGCCGCAAGAAGTGGTAAAAGCACCGGTAATCCAACCGCTCGTGTCTCCTCCTCCACAGTCGGCCTGCACCCGCACCTGATAATTAGTGATCGGTGACAAGTTATTTAAAGTGTAAGTAGGCGTGTTTTCAACGGCTATTATGTTGCTCCATTCTGATGACGAGGCCTCTTTATATTGAACATTCCAATGTGTCTCATCTTCACCGACAGTCCATGTGAGTGTTGCAGAAATGGAAGTCTGGCTGATACTGAGATTGCTCGGTTTCATACATGTCGGAGCAGTGCCTGGAGTATAGCTGAAAGTGGTTTTGGGCATAAACTTATATCGGCTGTAGGAAGTATAACTGTAGGCAGTCATCTCATAGCCGCCATAGGCGCTATAGCCTGTAGTTTCGGCACCATACCAGCCGAAGCTGTTGCCAGTGCCAGAAGCAGTTTCCGTAAACCCAATCAATAAGTCGCCACCCATATATTGATAAGGTGCATTGAGAATTATCTCCATCTTGCTTCCGCTGACGGAGAGACTCCCGGAATACACGGATGTCATTTCCGACCAATCAAAGAACTCGTAGTTTTCAAAGGCTGTCACATCATTCAATTCACTGATAAGGACATCAAAAGTGGCGGCACCCATATTCCCCGTCTCTGAATTCGCATAGAAAGTCATTTTTGAGATGTTGGCGTATAGCAAATTGGTCAAATCTGAAGCAGGAACGATAAACTGGCTTTTCGTCGTATAGTCGATAGCTGAGGTACAAATTGGTATGAATGAGTTGTAATTTGCCCCGTTACCCACCGTGAGCTCGTATTTTGGCATAAAGGTGCAGATAGAGCTCCAATCGCTGAAAATTGTTTCAGCACAAACAGCACGTACATATGCATAGTACTGGGTGTTCAACGTCAGTTCTTCCAATGTATAAGGATTAGCATTTACAGTTAAGATTGTTCCGTTTTCCGGTGCAAAATTCGCTGTTGTAGAATAAGAAATCTGCCATTGTGATTCATTGCTTCCCCGCTGCCATATCAAAGTGGCAGTGCTCGGAGAAACACTGGTCGCACGCAAATTTGAAGGAGCAATACATTCTGTTGTCATGCTCACTTCATCGCTCCAGTCACTGTAGTCGCCAGCACCGCAAACGGCACGAACACGGGCATAATAGGTAACGCCAGTCGCAAGGTCTTCCTTTATATAATACTGCGTCGTAACTGTTTCTGGCGTAACATCATCAGGATCAAAGCCTTGCTGATCGGAAAAAGCCACCTGCCATGATGTTTCAGTACCGACAGGGGTCCACGCAAAATAAGCCTGGTTGCACGTTGCCATACTCTGACCGATAGTAGGCGTATAACAACCAACCTCAAATGTACAGGCATCACTCCAGTCGCTAAAATGCTCACCGTTGTTATAGTTTCCGCGAACATAGGCATGATATGTGACACCGGACTCCAGTTCCGTAATAGTGTAAGGCTTGGTTGTCGTGTTGACAACTGAAGGTGTCGTGCCAGCGTCAGGAACAGTTAAACTTGTGGTATAATATATATCCCAGTGATTCTGACCTACGCGGGCACCCCAGTCAAGTGTGGCAGTACTCGAGGTGTATGTTGTCACTAAAAGATTCTTCGGTTTCGGATATGCCGAATACTCTTCAAAATTAAAGTCATCAATATACAGACCGGTGTATGAAGCATTATATTCATACTTTATGGCGATATACTTCGTATTTCGATCGAAAGTCTGGCTAAAAAACGTCCATTGGCCATTGGTAGTCGTTATTTCATCGCCAAAAGTAAAGTCGCTAACTCCATTTCCAGTGGTTGAGTAACCAACCCTAAAAGGCTTTGGATAACTTGCCGCACTACTTTTGTAATAAAATTCAACTGCCAATCCATTAGTGGCAGTACTCAATTCCGGCGATATAAGATATTGAGGATCAGGACTTTTATAAAACATAAATCCGTATTCGCCCGAATGTCCGCTTGCAGCGATTCCTGTACTAAACGATGAAGACAGCATCGTCCACCCTTCAGTTGTCAAGTCGTGGTTCTCAAACCCGTATTCATACGGCAAAGTTTTCTGCGCACTAGCCATCCAAGGCAGTCCGAAAGCCAAAATAATTAAAAACAGTAAAGCTTTTCTTTTCATCTTATAAGATTTATTTGTTTGATTTTCAATGATTTAATTTTCAAATGATTAAAAATGTTCTCACATTTCATCACCTGCAAAAATATCTTGAAAAAAACAAATAAAATAAGGAGAAAACTCCTCAATTTCTGAAAAGATATCAACAATCAGCTGATTAATCCGACTCTGAAGGCATACAAGATAAGCTCGTTGGTCGACTTCACTCCTACTTTGGCGAAAATTGTGCTTTTCATATTTTCAACGCTGTGAGGTGTGACGTTCATCTCCTCGGCTATCTGCTTGGCGTTCAATCCGTTAGCACATAGTGTCACGAGTTCCATCTCGCGTCGCGTCAGGCTTTTCATTGTTTCATAATCGGCTTTAAGGTCGTCTTCGATACGCATCAGACCTTCGCCGGTGTAGTCGTGACCTTGCATCACCGAGTTGAGCACCACGGCGATCTCCTCCGGGTTGACGCTCTTGCTCATGAAGCCGTTGACACCGGCATCCATCAGCTGTTTGAGGATGGCACCGCCCGCCTCACCCGAGAGTATCACGATCTTAGCCTCTATATGAAGACGTTTGACTGCATCGATGACATCCATTCCGGTGCCGTCGGGGAGCACATAATCGAGCAACACCAAATCGATGTCCTTGCCGTGTTTCTCAAGGAAATCTACGGCTTGAGCCACATTCTCAGCCTCCGACAAAATCCTGTGTTTGATGTCGGAACCGCTCAATGTCATACGGATGCCGAGTCTGCAAACAGGCTGATCCTCGACAATAAGTATTCGTATCTCTTTGTCAATCTTTTCAATCATCTTTCCAACATTTTGTTTTTTATACTGAAACTGACCGTCGTGCCTTTGTCTTTAGCGCTCTCGATGGTGATCTTGCCGCCTATTTTGTCGACAAACTGCTTGCTCACGAACAATCCGATGCCGGTGCCCGTCTCTCCGCTGGTGCCTTGAGCCGACGAGGTCATGAAATTGAAAATCTTTTCAAGTTTCTTCTCGCTGATGCCCATGCCGTTGTCGGCCACCGAGAGCCATATTCTTTCACCTTTATGTACAGCATTGATGACAATATCGCCATTGGGATATGAGAACTTCACTGCGTTTCCGAGCAGATTCTGAAGCACCAGACTCACCACGTTCATGTCGTCGTATGCCGTCAGATAATGAGGCACATCGTTTGTGACTTTTAGCGACTTTGCTCCTATCGCCGCCGCCTGTGTCTTGATGCAATCCTCGACTAACTCATTGACGTTAAATTGTTTAGGTGTCACAACACTGTTGGCCAGCTCTTGTTTCACCCATTGTATGATGTTTTCCATACGATCTTTCAACGCCTCCGCCGACGAACGCAGCATCATAAGTTGGGCTTTCTTGTCGGTGTCCATTATGGACTCATAACCGTCGGTGATGCCGCGCAACACCTGGCACATGGCCCCAACAGGTGTCTTCACGTCGTGCGAGACTATAGACAGCAGATGGTTCTTAGTCTCGTTGAGATGCGCCAGCTCTTTGTTTCGTTTCTTTCTGACCATCGCAAGCCGGTACCATATCATAGCGATGATTAAAAGCAATAGTGCCATTATCGTCAACACCATGATATACAATCTGTTACGTTTTGATTTTTCCTGTTCCAGCTCCAGGGCGTGTTCTTTTTCAGCCGTTGCATAGCGCACCTGATAGTCACGGATGAGCTGCTGTTGGTTCTCGTTGAATATTGAGTCTTTCATCACCATGCTTCGCTCGTAGTATTCCAATGCCAGGCGCGGATTGCGTTCACGTTCAATGCGATACGCTCCTTCGAGTGCTTCTTGGAGCAGCTCGTCATAATGATTCTCGTCAGCCATCGCGATAGCTTTGGCATAGTCGCCTTTCTGTAGATAGATGCTTGTCTCCAAAAACGTCTCGCCGTTATCTTGAGCGATAAGCAATGCCTCATCCATCAAATAATCAGCCTCGTCATCACGTCCGACGAGCCTGTATGCTTTTGACAACGCGACTAACCTATTGATAATCTTATGAGGAGTGTCCTCATATCTCTGCGATAGGTCGAGCGACTGCTCTGCAAAACTGACAGCTTCGGGATTATTTTGAGCTATGCGCACCTCGGCGAGATTCTGGTAATAGGTCGCCAAATCGAGATTCGAGGCTGTGTCGCTAACTTCAATAGTGCCAAGCATCTCGATGCATTTCAAGTACATCTCTTCGGCCGTCTCCAGTTCGCCCATCGCAAGGTGAATCTCCGCGATATTGTTCATCACATACCGTTTGTTGACCGCTGCCATGTCGCCTCCGATCTCATCCATGAGGTCGCAACAGCGGTTGTAGCACTCTATTGCCTTGTCAAGCTGGCCAAAACGCTGGTAGGCATTTGCCAATGTCATGATGCAGCCTGCTTCGTTGAAGAGGTCACCAATATTCTGATAATGCTCTATCCCGATTTCAGAATATTGTATAACATGTTGAAAATCATTGTTGTTGAAATAATACAGAATCATTGTGCGCAACACCTTCATCTTGATTTCGTCTTTGTCGGTCTCGATAGTGAAATTCGGTTCGCGTCCGATGACCTCGTCAATCGCCACTGCCGCACGATAGGCCGCCTCACCTCTGTTTCGCTCAAAAACGCCATACAAGCTGTCGAGGTCTTGGGCAGATGAGCCAAACCAATATGCAGTTAATAACGATAACAACAACAATTTTCTCATGATTTTCAAACTATGTTCAACACTCTGCTGTCGCGTTCTCCAATCGTTTCATCATAGAGAACATAAAGATGGCCGAAATCACACAAAGCACTATCAAGACGCCCCAAATCATAACTAATGACAATCCAGTATTCCAAATCGAGCTGATGACTGAAGTCAGATAGTTGCCTATGGCGGTGGCGCCAAACCACAGTCCCATCATCAGACCTTTTAGTTTCGGAGGAGCCACTTTCGACACGAAGGAGATTCCCATCGGGCTGAGCAGCAACTCGCCGAATGTCAGCACCAAATAAGTGGAAATCAGCCAGTTAGGCGATACCAATATCGGACTCACGCCGCCAGTAGCTTCAAGCTCTTTCGGTGAAGGCAAGCCGACAGAGGCAGCCGCCATCACGCAGTAACCCAAGGCCGCCACAAGCATTCCCATAGCAATCTTACGTGGTGCCGAAGGCTCTTTGCCTTTCTTCGCCAAGGCACTGAACAACGCCATCGATACTGGCGTCAATGCCACCACAAAGAACGGGTTGAAATGCTGGAATATCTGCGGAAGCAACTCGACGTTGTCGTCAACGGTGACAGCTTTATACCATACGCCCGCCGCACATGCCGCAAGCAGCAGTCCCGACAACAGTTTCCCTTTATTCGTATCGCTTTGAAATATTCCAAATAAGGCATAAACGCCGACGGCAATCATCGCCAACGTCCAGACGTCGAAACCGATTCGTGTCCAGCCTGTCGCAACGGATGCTGTATAGTCACGAGCGAAATATGTGAGTGTCAAGCCAGCCTGTTGGAACGCCATCCAGAAGAATATGACGACAGCAAACACCAAAAACAGTGCCACTACACGGTCTTTGGTCTGCTTCGGAGTGAGTTCGACGACCTTTTCCTCTGTCGAAGACTGTTTGTCCTTGCGTACGTCGACGTGTTTGAATGTCCTGCGGAAGCCGAAATAAATGGCTATCGAGAGTATCAACGAGATGCAAGCCACGCCGAAGCCGTAGCTGTAAGCCACTGATAATGAATCGATATAGTTCTGACAAAAAGCAGTCATGTCGCCGCCAAAGCCTGTCTGACAGCCCGCCAAAGTCTCCAGTCGAGCCATGCCATCTGCGTTTATCGTGCCATCGAGGAACTGATGTGCCAACGAAGGGATGTTGGCGTCGTAGGTGTAGCCGCTCTTTCCAAGGAAGAGGTTAGTGACAGCCGTTGCCGTGGTAGGCGCGAACATCGAGCCTATGTTTATCGCCATGTAAAACAGGCTGAAACCGCCGTCACGTTTGGCGGCGTATTTGGCGTCGTCGTAGAGGTTGCCCACCATCACCTGCAGGTTGCCTTTGAACAAGCCCGTTCCCACCGCAATGCAGAACAGAGCGATGATCATCATGGTGAACGCCATGCCGCCGGAGGCGTCTTTCTGTGTAAACAGCAGCAGATAGCCTGTGAACATCACCAAGATGCCAGTAACAACAGTCTTTCCGAAGCCCCAGAACTTGTCGGCGATGTATCCGCCTATGATTGGCATGAAATAAACCGCGGCAAGGAAGATGCCGTAATATTGTCCAGCCGCCTGAGCTGTGAGACCGAATTTTGCCTGCAAAAACAACACGAAGATTGCAAGCATGGTGTAATAGCCGAAACGCTCGCCAGTGTTGGCAAGAGCGAGGGCGTACAAACCTTTTGGATGACCTTTAAACATATTCTCAAAATTTAATAATTCAAAAATTTAAAGATTTAAAATTTATTTTTCAAAGGGCTGATGGTAAATGAGTATTCATCTATCTCATTCTTTATCAGATATTTGTCGAGTGCACCCGGACCACAAGTGGCAGTTCCCAACGGTGCCTGCCTATAGTCGATGTTCACAGTCCAGAAGTCGGCTGGTGTAATCTGATTTATTCTCTCAGCCTTCGTCAGAGCCTCGTCGGAATACTGATAGATACTGAAATTCAGGTGTTCCTCGCCGCAACTCACATGGATGCCATTGCCTTTTTCGTCTGCGATTTCAAACCAACGAACCTCTGTGCGGTTACCGCTCTCCTGAGGCTCCTCGTGCATCTCGAAGAAGTCGGCGGCATTGCGTTCGTACACTCCCACCCTGCCCGAGGCGTTACGATCCGGGTAGTTTTCGGTGTCCTTGCCGAAATATCTCACCTTGTCGAAACCAAGCGGCATACGCAATTGTGTGCCAATCTTCGGGAACGTCTTTACAAGTTCCGTCGGCATCACCGTCATCGCGACATCGACTTTTCCATTGCCATTTACAAGATATAACTGATTGGTTTTCAATACCAATTCACCTTCTTTATTTAAAAACTCAAGGTCGACACAAACCTCAACGGTTCCTTTGTCAATTCGGTTGACTTCAAAGAACTTGTTGCCTAACTCAAGGCTGTCCAAGCCTGCCTGCTCCCATTTGCGGCGACCGTTCCAGTCGACATCGTCATTCAATGTCGGCGCACGCCAGAAGTTAGGTCTCATTGCGCCGGCAAGCATCTCCACACCTTTGTATATATATGAAGTCGGGACGCCTTCGTTTTTGTCGATAGTAAAACTGAAATCATTGTTACTCAACAGGATAACGTTTTTATTCTGCGTCAGATTGAGTTTTTCGATTTTATCGAAATTAACTTCCTCCTTAATCGGCACGTCGAACTGCAGCTGCTCGTATGCGATTTCATATCCTGCTGGTAGAAGACTGTTGTCGTGTCTTATCTTAAACGAGAAATTCACGAAAAACTCCACATTAGGATTGTCAGTGAAGAAAATCGACTCCGGCAATCTGATATACACCTTCTGTGTTTTCCCCGGCTCGCAGTCAAGGTTGATGTTACCTTTCATCAATGTCTTTTCATTTGAAAACACCACATATTCACAGTCAAAATCGCACAGATTGGTGAAGTTGTAATGGTTTTCGACCTCAAACACGCCGTCGACCATGCGGTAAGGCTTCACCCGGATGTTCTGATAGCATTTCTTCACCTCGTCCATGTGATGATGCGGAATCCTGTCGCTGGTCACCAGGCCGTTGACGCAGAAGCTGTCGTCGTTGCCGCAATCAGGAATCGAGCCCAAGTCACCACCTGCCGCATACCACTTATCGCCTTTATAGTCGTGTTGTATTATGGTCTGATCGACGAAATCCCAGATGCAGCCGCCTTGAAGCTGAGGATATTTCTCAAACACCTCCATATAATCCTGCAATCCGCCGCAGCTGTTGCCCATTGCATGGCAATACTCCACCATGATAAACGGACGGTTTAGGCTATCTATATGATTTTCAGCGAATTTTATAAGATAATCGACGTCAGCGTACATCAGACCGATGTAGTCGGTATTGTAATCGTAGATGGCGCGCTCGCATATAACCGGACGTGTGTCACGCTGTTTCATCCAGTCGTAGCAGGCCTTAGTGCACACGCCGTTGCCGCATTCGTTACCTACCGACCATACTATCACCGACGGATGGTTCTTGTCGCGTTCGACCATGTTCTTGCAACGATACAAAAACACATCTTTCCACTCTTCTTTCTTGGCGAGGCTGTTTTCCTCATAGCCCTGCGGATGCGACTCGTTGTTGGCCTCGTCGATGACGTAAATTCCATATTTGTCGCATAGTTCGTACCAATACTCATCATCCGGATAATGGCATGTACGAACGGTATTGATGTTGTTTTCGAGCATCAGCTGAATGTCGCGCTCCATGGTCTCATGATCGACGTATTGTCCAGTAATTCCTGAGTGTTCGTGACGGTTTACACCTTTTATCAAGACAGGCTTTCCGTTCACCAAAAGCTGACCGTCTTTCACCTCTGTTGTGCGGAATCCGATTTTTTGTACGATATGATCAATTATATTGCCTTTACCATCTGTTACATTAACACTCATAACGTAAAGCGTCGGTTTTTCTGCTGACCAAGGCCTTACTCCCTCAATCGTCGTCTTGTCGAAATGCACATCATAAAAACCTTTGTCATAACATGGCTTAAGATCTTTTTTTCTAATCTTTTTTTCATACGTCGTAGTTGAAATCTCTCCATTTTTATCCCAACCTGTCAACATCAATTTCACGTAGAAACTCTTTGGATGCGTTTCAGGATCGAAATTCAACGTCACGTCACACTCCAGTGTACCGTTCTCATAATTCTCGTCAAGACCGGCTTTTACGAAGTAATCGAATATGTTAAGCTTTGGTTTTGAATAGATTACCACATCTCTGGTAATTCCGCTCATGCGCCAGAAATCCTGGGCTTCCATGTAAGAGCCGTCGCTGAAACGATAGACTTCCAATGCCAACAGATTTTTTTTGCCACAAATAATATAAGGTGTTATGTCGAATTCAGCCGGCGTTTTCGAATCCTCGGAATAGCCCACAAACTGACCGTTAATCCACAGATACATAGCTGATTTCACTGCGCCGATTTTCAGATAAACGTTTTGGTTTTCCCATTCTTTTGGCACCTCAAAATCATGACGGTACTGTCCCACCGGATTGAATTCCGTAGGGGCGTAAGGCGGATTTGACTTAAACTCGTTCGCCACGTTCACATAAACAGGGTTGCCGTAGCCGTTCAGTTCCCAGTTGCCTGGCACCGGTATTGTGTTCCAATCATTCGCGTCATAATTGGGCTTGTAGAAGTCCTGAAATCTGTCTTTCGGACTGTCGCAATAGGCGAATTTCCAGTCACCGTTGAGATATTTACCATTGTTGACCACATCAGCTCGTGGTGGCATTTTGTTGATCTGATACACGTCCAAATCATTCCACCATTCGCCAACTTCAACATCTTGAGCAAACAGCAATGCCGATAACTGCATGAATATCAATGATAAAAGAAATCTTGTTTTCATAGCCATCCAGTTTTTAAACCAATTTCATTAAACAACAAAGTTATACATTTTTTTACAAATCAATACATCTTCATGAAAAATTAATTTTAAAAAATTCTTTGGACGTTTGGCAAATTATTGTTACTTTTGCAAGTTAAACTTTGTTTTATGAAGAAAATGTTGTTTGTATTATTGTTATTGGCTATTATCGCTATTGTTTTCCCGTCATGCGAGCGTCGTTGCATCTGCACTTATCACGATTCGGGTGCCGAAGAGCTGATTTACAGCGCCTACACAAAGAAAGACTGCCGCACCTACGAGGAAGACCTTAAAAATCTTGGCATGAACGTAGACTGCGACTACAAATAGATAACGCATTGATTATGAAAGAGAAACTGTTATTCTTCAGCGTAAAGCACCCTCTCTTGCTGATATTGCTGTTCGCGATAGCTCTAAAATTCGTGGCGGCGATATTTACAGGAGGCTATATGGCTGAAGATCAATACTTTAACTATTACGAAGTGCCAATGTCATGGCTCTCCAGTCCTTGGATTGTGTATCCGATGCGACTGATATTGGGTGCTTTCTCATTGTTAATCATCACGTTAGGATATAGAATAGTCAAAATCATAGCCGACAAAACGACAGCTCTCGAAGTGGCGCTACTGCTGGCATGTCTGTGGAGTATGCCGTATGTGAGCGTGCATCCGCTGCCCCAAGTGGTATGCCTGCCATTCCTCCTTTATGGTACTTTACTTATAGTAAAACAAGATAACTTACTGAATAACAAAGAGATAGACAAGTTTCACCGCACCACTTTCATAATAGCGGGATTCTGCCTCGGACTCGGTTTCGCGGTTTACTACCAAAGCCTCGTATTTTATATAGGTGTGCTGATGGCGCTTCTGGTTTTGAAAAACTGGAAAGGTGCCCTGATGACAATAATCGGCTATGTCATCGCGGTTTTGTTTACGCAAACAATAACCGACCTAATCATCTGGCATCGTCCGTTTGTCAATATGATCGGTTTTTTCAAAAATAGCGGCATATACCTCTTCAACAACAATTTCCAATGGATGTTTGAATCCACATCGTTGGTAGTCACCATGTTATACCTCGTGGTACTGCCGTTGAGCGTGATGTTGCTGTTTGGATTTTTCAGAGTGTGGCGCAAATACATTTTGCTTTTCATGCCGACATTCATGCTACTGCTGTTTTATACGGTTTTCCCGAACAGACTGTGGATATATACATACACTCTGATTCCGACGTTCATCATAACGGGCTTCGTGGGCTGGAAAGAATACTATAAAAACTCAGCATTTTGGACACGAAACCGTTGGTTATCAGTGACTTTATATGCAATATTTGCAGTAATAAACACAATTGTGTTTTTCATGTCATTTTCTCCTGAATTTTTCACAAAATAACAGATTATGACCATTGACGAGGCGAGAAAACGGATTGCGGAACTGAGCGAAACGATTGATAATCACAACTATAGGTATTACGTTTTGGCACAGCCGAGCATCAGCGACTACGATTTCGACATGCTGATGAACGAGCTCATCGCACTTGAGAAGGAGTTTCCTGAACTGGCGTTGCCCACTTCACCCACCCAAAGAGTTGGTGGTGACCTTACCAAGGAGTTCCCGACCGTAAAACACCGCTACCCAATGCTTTCGCTCGCCAACTCATACAACCGAGACGAGATCATCGACTTCATAAAACGCATCGAGAAAACCATCGAAGAGCCAGTGGAGTTCGTCTGCGAGCTCAAATTCGACGGCGTCTCAATCAGCCTCACCTATGAAAACGGCATCCTGGTACGCGCTGTCACCCGTGGCGACGGCACCCAAGGCGACGAGGTGACCAACAATATCAAGACAATACATTCTGTTCCACTGAAACTACGTGGCAACTATCCCGAGTTTCTTGAGATGCGCGGCGAAGTCATCATGCCACACGACAGCTTCAACAAAATCAATGCCGAACGCGACGAGCTTGGAATGTCATTATTTGCCAACTGTCGCAACGCAGCCGCCGGCACCATAAAACTGCAGGACCCCAAAGAGACAGCCCGCAGGCGTTTGGATAATTTCTGCTACTACATGATGATGGATAACGTACCGTATAGCACTCATTATCAGAGCCTTATGGCAGCCAAGGAATGGGGTTTCAACATCTCGCCTCATATAAAAGTGTGCCGTAACATCGACGAAATCGAGGATTTCATCAACTACTGGGACGAGAAACGCCGCAACCTGCCATTCGACATCGATGGCATCGTCATCAAAGTCAACAGCTTCGCACAACGTGAACAACTCGGAATAACCGCCAAGTCACCACGCTGGGCAATCGCATACAAATTCAAGGCTGAACAAGTCAGCACCAAGCTATTAAGCGTTGATTTTCAAGTGGGTAGACATGGCACGATAACTCCTGTTGCAAACCTCGAACCTGTGTTTCTGGCAGGAACGACAGTGAAACGCGCGACCCTCAACAACGCCGACTTCATCAAGCAACTGGATCTGCATTATGAAGACATTGTGAAAGTGGAAAAAGGCGGCGAAATCATTCCGAAAATCATCGAAGTCGACATTGAAAAACGCAAAATCGACTCGAAACCTGTCGAGTTTATCACCAAATGTCCTGAATGTGGCACCGTCCTGACACAAAAAGAAGGCGAAACAGCTTGGTACTGCCCAAACAGCATGGGATGTCCGCCACAGATAAAAGGCCGCATTGAGCATTTCATCAGCCGTAAAGCCATGAACATCGAAAGCCTCGGCGAAGGAAAAGTGGAAGTTATATTCGATAACCACTTGATTAACAACTACGCCGACCTCTATGACCTCACGTACGACCAGCTCTACGGTCTTGAAAAAGTGGAGACATTCGTCGACGAGTCGAGCCTCTTCCCTGAGACGGTGACACGCAAGGTTTCCTTTAAGGAAAAAACCGTCAACAACATACTTAACTCGCTCATAAAATCACGCGAAGTGCCTTTTGCAAGAGTGCTTTATGCATTGGGAATCAGAGAGATAGGTGAAACGACAGCTAAGATTTTGGCGAACGAGATGGGCAATATCGACAACATCATCAACGCGTCGCTGGAAGAGCTGACGGCCATCAACACAATAGGCCCGACCATCGCACAAAGCATCAGAGATTTCTTCGACGATGAGCGTAACATACAGATTATCAACAGATTAAAAGTCGCTGGATTGCAATTTTCACAAGAGAAGAAAACCACTTCGTCTGAAAATCAGATACTCGCTGGCAAAACGATAGTCGTGAGCGGCGTGTTCGCCAACTTCTCACGTGACGGTATCAAACAACTGATTGAGGATCTTGGTGGCAAAAACGCGTCTTCTATCTCATCGAAAACCGACTTTGTGGTGGCTGGCGAGAAGATGGGACCAGAGAAGAAAAAGAAAGCAGAGACCCTCGGA
>JAEEGG010002898.1_pt1 | contig 43669 bp, 38 predicted proteins | sample 9134161 | NCBI WGS metagenome assembly JAEEGG01 (sample SAMN16246543, study PRJNA631951) | gut metagenome | biome: gut microbiome; feature: rumen; material: CR-attached | host: Bos | place: Iran: Karaj | collected 2018-10 | reverse complement strand
ATATAATATGGGCGAGATGTGCAAGGGTTTCATAGATAATAAATACTATATGATTGAAGGACAAACCCTGAGTGACGGCTGGCCGGAAGGCGTGGATGAGGGTATGGTTGCGTATCAGAATTTCATTAATAACGTGCATTTCATTGCTTTGCCCATCGAAGAAGGTGGAGAGGAGAAGCGTTACTATTACTGCCAGGAAGATTTTGCCATGTATTCTGAGGAAGAGTTGCCTAATCATCTGGTCTGCATCAGCGACAAAATCAATTTCCATGAAGGTAAATATGAGGGATGGGACGGCCAACCTGAGTTCACGTACCTTGACCTCAGCCCCGAATCCGATTGCGTTGCATACGCTGCCATTATGGAATGGGGTCGCGGCGGCCGTGGTCCGCTGTGCTTCGCCACGCTCGATGGCAAGGTGCAGAAGCTGTTGGCCTACGATGCTTGCTACGGATGGTTGAGCAATAACAAGCTGGCTTTCTCCGACGACGAAGGCATCAAGACAATTGCTCCCGATGGTACCATCACGAAACTTTGTTCTGGCAACAGGTTCGTGACCGCCAATTGACAATGAAATCGTATCAATCAGCCATCAGCAGTCAGCTATGTTCTAACAAGCTGATTGCTGATTGCTGATAACTGACAGTTGACAGCGAAGAAGTATAAAACACTTTCTTTATAATAATCAATTACTTATCATGAAAAAAGGCATTTTCTTTTCTTGTCTCTTGTCACTTGCCCTTTGGGGTTGTGGTGGAGCCAACCAGAACGCTAATGAAAACTCATCTCAAGTCAATGGGGAGGCTGTCGAACAGGAGAAGCCGGCCAAGACATTGGAGCCGGTCTATGTACTCTCCGACCAGTTTGGAGAGAAGTTCTTGTTGCAGACCGCTTTCGAAGGAAACGTTGCGCCTGCAACTCCTGATGACTTGAATCGCTACAAATACATCGTTTACAACGATCGCTATTATCCTGTCCAGTTGAAGGGCGCCCAATTGGAAAACGAAGCCGAGAACAACTATCGCGACACCTACTACAATTTCGGCAACCTCCCTGGATGGCTTTATGAAATGCAGGGTGGGAGACTCTTGGAGCATCCCTTGAATGAATACGATGCCATTGAGGGTGCCGTCTTGTTGGTGGACGAAAACTACAAGAACTCAGCGAAAATACTGGAACTGAAAAACCGCGAGGATGGCAGGATCAATATAGTGACTGTTACTGATGACGTCCAAAATAAGTTGAAAGAAAAATATGGTAGGAAGATCCGGACGGTGTGTGCCTCGGCTGTTTTCGGTGACAATAGTGAATATCAGCTTGTCAATGTTCAGTTTGAGAACAAGGGCACTGAGGCCTTGGGTGTTACCGCATTGGTCGAAAACGGTGAGATCAAAGCTGTTAAGGAGTTCCCGGCCACTTATGACGAGATGTCCACCTGGCGCGTGGATGACGAGGGCGAGTTTTACGGTCTTTGGGTCGACTTGGTCGTGTTGGAAAATGGCGTCTTGACGCTGTACACGGTCGACAGTGGGGCAGAAGGCAGTAACTATCAGAGTTATGTGGTCAAAGGTGACGCTCTTTGCGAGGGCGGCGTTTCGACCAGCCTCTATCAAGCTCCGATGTAATAACGGACTTAGGTCATGCAAAAACGAAAACCGCTGCAACAGAGTTACAGCGGTTTCTTTTTGTTGCCCAACCAGTCATGTGCTTTAGAATAGTGAATATATTTCAAATCTTCACCCTCCTCACCTTCATGACTGATTGTCAATGCGCTAACCACTGCATAGGTTGATGGCGCAAAAGTACGACTTTTATCCGTATTTACAATGTTAGGGGCAAAATTTTTCTTCTTGCCCCTTCATAATCAGTTGTTTATGTCGATTTTTTTTTGTATGTTTGCAAAAAACATATTAATTATGGAAAGAATAATAATAGTAAATCGCTCGACAAAGAGCAAAGAAGAGATTAAGTTGCGTTTTCGTTTGCGTGACACTCACGGCGTGGACTTGTATCATAGAAGTAAGATAAGTGCAACTTTGGAAGATTTGAGTAAATTCGATAACGATGGCTCAATAAAGAAGAAAGTATATGTTTATAATGAAGACCTTTATGACCAAATTCAAGATGAAATTGGAATAATGAAGGAGGCTTATAAAAGGATGAAAAACGAGGGTTTGGATTTGGTTAGTGAGAACTTGGAGAAAGTCATCTATCAAATCAAGAACCCAGAAAAGTCGAAAGAAACTACGGTTCAATTATCGGATGCTTTACTTAATTATACAGAAAGCCATAAGAGCCTATTTTCTGAAATCAGGTATAAACAGTTCCATGTTCTACACAAGCAACTTGTCAGATTTCTTGTCATCAATAGAAAGAGAACAATTAACCCACAACAATTCACGCCCAAAGACATTCTTGATTTTAGGGAGTTTATGTTTGACGAATTTAAATATGTGAAGCAATGGCCAAAACTCTATGAAGACATGTCGGCAGCAAATATTCCCAAAAAGAAAAGGTCGCAAACAACGGTTGCATCAACTCTGAAACGCTTAAAGGCTTTTTTTCAACAACTTGAAGATGAAGATGTAATTCCAAAATCCCCATTTAAGAGATTGAGTAGTGGGGAAAAGCGAGACTTGTATAAAGAACAGGAAGGTTCCAAGACAGGGCTAACTCAATCAGAAATCAAGAAAATCCAGAATTGTAAAGTGCCTTGTTATCTTCAAGAGGTGAAAGATGCTTTCTTGCTCCAGTGCTTTATTGGTTGCAGGGTCGATGATTTTGCCAGTATGACTATGGATAGGGTAGTAAAAACAGAAGATAATATTCCTTATTTACACTACCTTCCTAAAAAGGAAAAGAAGATGCAAAAATCAGTTGATGCTCCTTTGGTTCCTTCGGCTATGAAAATCATAGAGGATTATAATTTCTCATTTAAGATATTACGAAACATCAACGGTAAAGATGGATATAATAAGCTCATTAAAGAATTGTTTCGGACTTGTGGAATAGACAGGAAAATAGATGACCATTTGACGGGTGAGTTTAGACCTTTGTATGAAATGGCTTCCAGCAAGACAGCGAGAAAAACATACATGACCCTTCAGGTGGAGCATCAGCCTGACCCTTATATTTTAGGTTTGCATAGGCAAGGTTCTTCGGCTGCAAATAACTACCTAACTAATTCTATGGCGTTCAAGTACAAGATTGTATGTAATATGTTTGACGAAGATGATAGCCTTGTCTCAAAGGCCAAGGAAAGTGCATGATTTTCCACGTGTGTTTTTGCTGAAAAACAAGTTGAATTAACGACCACCTCAAAGGCCAGCCCGATAAAAAAAACAAATCGTTGCTCCACCGTTGGGAATTAATGCAGTTCCAAAGATTGTACTTCCAACAAAGGCTGGTCGTTTAAGCACTTAATTTCTTGGCAAATTACATTGCCGATTTAAGGCAAAAAAACCGTCAGAAATGAAAATTCTCTGGCGGTTTTTTTTCTGACCAGAGCGGACTGGCCTTGGGGTATAGGTGTTATCCCCCTCGGCTACGGCCACGGGCGGCTTTTTCTGTTATATGGCCGCACAATTGCTTCCGAAAATTTTCTCCAGAAATTTGGATTTTCTCAAGGGGGCGGTTTGTTCTTCCAATGGTTCCATCCGTGGCCAAAAATTTTCCCATGTAAAAACTATCAAAATTTGATAGATTTATTCCACTCTGGAATTAACCAGAGTTTCGATTAACTGACCGATGACTTCACGAATACTTTTCTTCTGTTCGTAATGGGTCTTCAAGTATATAGACCGCCGTTCAAGATACACCCTTTTGTTTATTTCAATCATCATGGATTGGTATCGGAACGGACATTCAGGAGCCTCCGCATTGCTATATGGGTAGTTGATAGCGACTGAATAGCCGCTGTCCTCAAACAAGTTCACGGTACAACTCAACAGTTCCATGTTTGGCCTCGACCAGTCATCATTAAACCCAATACAGATGTCAACATCGCCCATATCCTCTGGAAAAGAATGGCAATCCAGCAGAAGAGCATTTTCGCATAGATTTTTCTTTAGATTATTTTGGTGTTTTACCCATAGAGACCCCAACGACCATTCTTGCCGTTTAGTTATTGTACGTTGATAATCCTCAAAATAGCGATAAATGACACCTTGCCCTATGTTCTCCATCGGGTCATCCCAGAGGCGTTCAGCATCCACGATAAACCTTGAAAATGGGAAGCGTACCGTCTTGATGGCTGGGTGATTGAAGCCATGAAATAAATAATCAGTATGCCAGTCAGTTAAGGGAAACACTATTTCGTTAAGGAAGTGGTCATCAATGTTCCAACCGCTTAATCTTTCATCGAATAGGCCTTCAATAGCCGCATGAGGTTCATTCAGCACAATTCTGTTATATCGCATAAGTTATAGTTTTAGTTAAGTTCCTAACTCACATCATTTTACCACCGTGGCATAACTCTAACTCGGTTGGTGTGCTACTGGCACTCTTGATGCTTCAAAAACGCTGCAAAGATACTGCAATAATATTTACACCGCAACGTCCGACTTTTACTATTCCAAGCATATACTTTGTTCCTATTACCCTATTTATAGATAAATCCAGATATAACCTAAATAATAATTTGAATTACATTATTTTACCATGAAGAAACAGCAATACAAAAGACAGTATCGAGAACTATCAGAAGAGACCAAAAGCAAGATTTCAAAGTCCTTGAAGGGCAGACAGTTATCAACCAGCCATCGTAAAGCTATTGCCGACAGCTTAAAGAGTTATTGGTCAACCGTAAAATCTAAATACGAAGTTTAGGTAGTAGTTAGTAACTCGTTCCCCTTCAGAAGACCCACGACCATCATTAAAAGGCCGCTGGGTCTTTTTATTTATAAAATAGGTGTGTAAAAAAATATCATTTTTTTCATGGCAATTTTTGCTTTTTACGAAAATTGTTTGTATATTTGGAACGAAGGTTAAAGGATGGAAGATGATAGAGCAGAAATAGCACCCCAGACCTTTCAGACACTACCAAGCATTTATCACACCCCAAAAAAGACATCTAATGATGCCTTGCGATAGCTTGCGCTTAAAATTTAAAGTTGAATTAAAATTTTGAAATATGAAAATTTATCAAAACGGTCAAGAAACAAATAGTGCAGAGCTGACCACCGCACAAGAAAACGTTCTCATCGAAATTAAAAAAGCAATCAACGGTTGCATTGAAACAATCAACGGAAATGGTTTCGCATGCAGAGGAATAAGTGAGACAGGTTATGCTGTTCTTATGACTATTGAAAACGATTGCTATGTAATCACGATAATGAAAGGTGAAAAGGTGATTTATGACACCGCAGATAAGATGCGCAGTTGGGAAGAATATGATAGATTTTGTGGAGAAGGCGCTTTTGTTGATGACCTTGCAGATTATGTTCTTAAAAAAATGGAGGCTTGATTATGAATTACACTAAACATATTGAAAAAGCCGAGCGTGATTTAATCGGAAGAGGCTATAGCTGCTTTATTGGTAATGAGGTTTTAATCTCGATTAGCAACAATGAATATGACCGTGATTATACTTTGGTCATTGAGAATAACGAAGGATTGTCAACATTAGATACTGGAAGTCGGGACTACATTATCACATCTTACTACATTGCTGTTTGTATGTCGGAGAATGGGGCAACTTTCAGAACGATAGAAAAGGCTTTTGATGCCGATAATAGCAGAGAGTGTTTTAAAGGATACCTTACAAGGTGGCTAAAAAAAAGAGAACTTGAAGCAATAAAAGGACATGAGGTGTTTTTGACAAGAAAGAGCTATTATCAAGACCGCAAAAAGGAACAAAGGCAGTATTATATGGACAACAGAGAAAGGCTTTTGGAATGGCATAAGAAATACTATCAAAAGCATAAAAAAGAACTCAAAGCATACGGTAAAGAATATCGCATGAAACAGAAGGCAGTGTCGAACAATTCAAGTTTAGCACCAGCGGCCTGACCCAAAAATGTACGCAATAGCGTATATCTCAATAGAAAAGTGTGTCATTTTAAGTTTGATACATTTTATAATCTACTGATACATTCTGGGAATATACCAAGTGTGTCAGTTTATAACAAAATGATAAAATGTTTATTTTGTTCCAAATTTATTCATTTGTATTGAAAACGCCCGACCGCAATGGCCGAGCGTTTTCTCTTTTCAAAACCTTTATATTGTTTTGGTTGGTCGCTACACAAATTTCTGCAACTTCCTCAATGTTCCAACGGACGTGCCTGTGAGTTTCTGAACATTGCGAAGGCTAATGTTCTTACGGAGCAATGAAATCTCTTTTGAGTATTGTTCTTTATATTTGTCATCACTCTTCCTATAAGTCGATGGCCTACCCATTTTGATGCCTTCTTCCTTGCAGATTCTGATGTACCGATTACGGCCTGATTCCATACGTTCTGCAATGGTCAGTCTTTCCATTTGAGCCACCTCTAAAAGAATCGTGGAAATCAAGCTGGCCACAGGATTGGGCTTGCCGTTTTCATCGAGGGTGCAAAGGTTGTAGTTCTTCACATAAAGGGCAATGTGGTTTTCATTAAGCAATTGGATAAGTTTTAGGGCTTCAAGGGTGTTTCTTCCAAGGCGGTCGATGGAAAGCACCACCACCATGTCCACTTGGTTGTTCTTGACGAATGAAATCATTTCTTGGATTTCTTTGCGTTCTTCAAGTTTCTTTGCACCACTGACCTTGTTGGCAAAGGTCTGTAGGACAGACCAATTTTGTTGATTACAAAATGCCTGTAATTCTTCTAACTGTCTGAAATACAGTTGCTTATCTGTGCTAACCCTGCATAATAGAACCACTTTCTTCATAACTATCAGTTTTAATTCCAGTGCAAATATAAACAAAAAACAGATAGAATTTACCAAAAACAGATATTTTTTTTGATACAGCGAAATAATTTATTTATCATTTGGTTTTAGAGGAGGTTTTTATTCTTATTTTTGTGCCTTACATTACCAAAAACAGATAGTTTGACAAATTGAGTTTTGTCATTCGTCTGATGAAGGTCGAGATACAAAAGAGATACAATTTGAACGTTATATGATAACAGGCGAGATTAAAAACCGTATAGATTCTATATGGGACACTTTTTGGACAGGTGGCATAACCAACTCCATGACCATCTTGGAGCAGATGACCTACCTCTTTTTTATGAAGATGCTTGACGATGCCCAACGCACCAAGGAAGCCAATGCTAATGTGATGGGCGTGGCTGTGAAAGACCCAACTTTTAAACAAGGCACTTGGCACAATCCTGAAACCGATAAGGATGTCCCCTACACCAACCTTCGTTGGAGTTTCTTCAAAAACAAGGAAGCCGATGAAATGTACCGCATCATCAGCAAGGACGTGTTTATTTTTATCAAGAATTTGAATGACGGTCGGGAATCAGCATACAGCAAGTTCATGGCAAATGCCACTTTCCTTATCCAAAGCCCAAGAACATTAGTGAAGATTGTGGAAGGCATCGACCACCTTGATATGAACAACAGGGACACAATGGGCGATGTGTATGAGTATGTTTTGGGTAAGATGGCTGCAAGTGGCAATAATGGTCAGTTCCGTACCCCAAGACACATCATCCGAATGATGGTTGAACTGATGCAGCCCACATTGAAAGACATCATTTGCGACCCTGCAATGGGCAGCGCAGGTTTCATCGTGGAATCAGCAAAATATGTTCAAAGCCATTACAAGACCGAGTTGTTGAAACAGGAAAATTCAGAACACTACAAAAACGATATGCTTCACGGCTTCGATACCGATGCCACCATGCTCCGTATCGGTGCAATGAACCTGATGCTACATGGTGTTGACAATCCTGATATTCGATACCAAGACAGTCTTTCGACCGACAACAAAGATGACAAATGCTATACTCTTTGCCTTGCCAATCCACCTTTCACCGGGAGCCTTGATAATGAGGCCGTGAGCAAGACCCTGTTGGCCATCACCAAGACAAAAAAGACAGAATTGCTATTTCTTGCTTTGTTTGTGAGAATATTGAAAACGGGTGGCCGTTGCGCAAGCATCGTTCCTGATGGAGTGTTGTTTGGCAATAGTACAGGCCACAAGTCCATTCGTAAAGAGTTGATTGACCATCAACGCTTGCAGGCGGTTATTTCAATGCCTTCGGGTGTTTTTAAGCCATACGCTGGAGTTTCAACGGCAATTTTAATTTTCACCAAAACCGATGCAGGAGGCACGGATAAGGTTTGGTTCTACGATATGAAAGCCGATGGTTTTTCATTGGATGACAAACGCACACCTATTGCCGAAAATGACATTCCTGATGTGATTGCTCGTTTCAAAAACCTTGAAGCAGAGGAAGGCCGCACACGAAAAGACCAAAGTTTCATTGTGCCTGTGGATGAAATCATTGCCAATGATTACGACCTATCCATCAACAAATACAAAGAAGTTGAAAAGGTCAAGGTTGAATACGAGAAGCCTTCAGATGTGCTGAATAGAATTGAAGCATTACAAATGGAAATCACCGCTGCCATTAAGGAGTTTAAGGAGCAATATCTGTAAGCCATGAAAGAAGGTTGGAAACATGTGAAATTTAGCGAGGTGTTTAATCTACAAATGGGAAAGACACCAAGCAGAGATAATTTGGCATATTGGGGTGGCGATAACGTTTGGGTATCTATTGCTGATTTGAAAGAAAAATGTATTGAATCAACAAAAGAGCATATAACTGACCTTGCTGTTTCTGAAAGCGGAATTCACCGTGTGCCAAAAGGCACGGCCATTATGAGTTTCAAACTAACTATTGGCAGAGCTGCTATTACGAAATGTGATTTATTCACCAATGAAGCCATAATGTCTTTTGAACCCAAAGAAAAAAACACTTTGATACCTGATTACATCTATTATTATTTAAAAGGTTGCAAGTGGTCAGGTGCAAACAAAGCGGTTATGGGGCAAACTCTCAATAAAAAAACAATATCAGAGAATATATTTGCTTACCCTTCTTTAGAAACCCAATCCCACATTGTTTCCGAACTTGACCTTCTCCAATCCATCATTGACAAACAGCAAGCCCAGCTGAAGGAATTAGATAATCTTGCCCAATCCATTTTCTATGATATGTTTGGCGACCCTGTGGAGAATGAAAAAGGATGGGAAGTGAAGAAACTTGGGGAACTATGTGATGTATATCGAGGCGGTTCCCCAAGGCCAATAGAGCAGTATTTAGGAGGCACAATACCTTGGATAAAGATTGGTGATGCCACAAAAGGGGATGATATTTATTTGCACCAAACAAAAGAACATATTATCGAGGAGGGGCTAAAGAAAACACGGTTTATTCATGCAGGAAGTTTGATTTTTGCGAATTGCGGAGTTTCTCTTGGCTTTGCACGGATAATCACTTTTGACGGGTGCATTCATGATGGATGGTTGGCATTTGATAATATATCAAACAGCATCGAGAAAGTATTTCTTTTGAAGTCTTTGAATTTTTGTACTTCATATTTCAGAAACATTGCACCTGATGGAACGCAACCAAACTTGAATACGGGAATTATGAAGTCTTTTGAGCAAATTTTGCCTCCATTGTCAATGCAAAAACAGTTTATAGAAAAAGTTGAATCAATAGAAAAACAGAAAACAGCCATCGGCAAATCTATAGAAGAGACACAAAAACTATTCGATTACACGATGGATAAATACTTTGGATAACAAACACTACCAATTATGGACATCATAGAGAAAATTCAAAACGAAATCAAGCAAGATTACTACCAACGTAATTACCCCAACGATGGGCAACGCTTTGTGGCTTGGTACATGAGAAACATCCATCTACTTGACCAGCTGCAAGCAAAAGATTCCATTACTGATGGAGCAAATGACAAGCAGATTGATGCCGTTTATATTGATGATGACGAACAGAAAGTTTTCATCGTTCAAGGCAAGTATTATCTTGGTGGCAGCATCAATGCCGAGCCTGTCAGGGAGGTGATTTCGTCATGGACACAGTTAAGGGACTTGGTTTCACTTCAAGAAGGTGCAAATGACAGACTGAAAATCAAACTCAATGAGATTTCAAAAGCCATCAATGAGGATGATTACAATGTCTGTTTTGAATTGATTACCACGTCAGATTTTACCGAGGAAGCGCAAAAGGACATTGCGGCATTTCAGGCCACATTGTCAACCGAGGACGCTTCTTCTTACGATGCCGAATTAGTAGTTGTAGATAGAAATGGACTTGATGACAAGTACACACAGACGATGGAAAAGGACAATCCGAGCCTTAACCATACCATCAACCTTGAAGATGGGAAATATTTATTCACATCCATCGGCACGACCAATGTGTGTTTGATTGCCATGCCATTAAAAGAGTGTATCAAGTTCCCCGGTATCAGCAACGGAACACTTTTCCAAAAGAATGTCCGTCAAAGCCTTGGTATCAGCAATGCGGTGAACAAGAAAATCAGAAAGACCATCACGGGCGATAAATGTGGTGATTTCTTCTTCTTCCATAATGGCATCACTGCCATCTGCAACAAAATGGAATTGGACAACGGGAAGTTGATTGTGCATGGTGTTAGCGTGGTCAATGGTTGCCAATCATTGAACACCATCTTGTCCTGTAGCGAAGTGGTTAAAAAGCGTGATGATGCCTACGTCCTTTTCAGGTTCTATGAGATTCCGCAAAAAGACAGAGCAGACAATATCAGCATCAACACCAACACACAGAGCGCAGTCAAGACAAGAGACTTACGAAGCAACGACAAACGTGTGATGAGGCTTAAAAAGGCTTACGAACAGAAATATCCCACAGGCTATTTTGCCGCCAAACGAGGCGACCAATTACCAGCTGACAAGAGCAAGGACTACTTTGTCGAATTGTCGTATTTGGGCAAGTTCTTGATTGCATGGTATTCGCAGCGTCCCAACCTTTCCTATGGTGAGACCAAAATCTTTGACAAATACTTTGATACGCTATTCAAGAAAGAATACAAGCCGGAAGACATCTACGCATTGAATTATTGGTACAACAAGATAATGAGCGTGTGGACAGAGGATAATCCTTTGAGCATTCATCAGACCATCCTGACCATGAAAGCCTATGCACCGTATCATTTCTTGTTCACGATTTCATCCATTGTGGCCAAATTGAATGGTCGGGACACGGTTCCTTCACCCTATCAATGCCTTGTTGCAGCCCAAAACAACAATATGGTGGACACGATAATTAGTATTGTGGCCAACTGCATGAACAATGCCTATGCACAAGGTGAAGAGACCGCAAAACTCAAAGAAAAAGCCTTCATTCCTCAAAACTGGGTCAAGAACAAGGACAGCATCAGCGCAATCCAAGCAGCCGTAAACAACTATGTTTCATTTCTGCCTTCAATGAATCAGCAGATGTTTAAAGACCTGAAAGCGGCTTTCGCCATTGACCCGTCCTATTTTGAATACAGGTTGGCAGCAGATTAAAGTCCAAACACAAAACACATTGCACCATGTCTTTAATTGAGAATTTCATATCGAATCTGTCCTTGCGACTTAATAGCGAGAATAATCTATCTGATATTACATGGACAATGTGCCAAACGTCTGAAATCTTTCAGGCCACTTTCTTACAATTCTTCTTTCCCAAGGAGAATTTCGATGAGGTATTTCTACAAAGGGAACTACCCGATGAGGACAGCAGACCTGATTTTTATTTTGAACATAAAGGCAAAGTGTTTCTTATTGAATGTAAGATTTGGGATAGAAATCAGCACTTTGAGCAGTACACAAAACAGTTCAAAATTCCCAACGAACAACTTGGGTATATCACCAACTATCCCTTGTTGAAGGAGGGCTTTTCAGTACACACATGGACAGAATTGTACGTTTACATCAAGAAGAGAATCCCTAAAGAAGAGGAATCCTTGTGGAACAGTTATCTTGAATACTTGAAAGAAGTTTGTCAAATCTTTATTCCCAAACAACCCATGAATTTAGACGGAATGTTTTCATTATACACCTTTTATCGTTCTTTGGACGAGGTGTTTATTGCAGATAATGAAATGTTTGCTTCAAGTCTTTACGACAGCAAGAAAGATACAAACAATGGCGGAAATCTATTCTGCACCCCAAGAGACGGAGTTATGGGAAAGTATTTTGATGTCAAATTTAAACACGTCAGACTGAAACAAACTTGGGGATGGATGGGTGTTTATTTTGAACGAGAGCATCCACAGATTTGCATTGGATTTGATTATCGTGAAGGATGGGGTAAACCCGTGTACGATTTGCTGTTGAGTAAGATAGATGGCTTGAAGAAAGGGAAAACGTTTAACAAACCTTACGAAGAAATCGGAGCAGTATGGTTTGACTTTAACCAGTCGGATAAATTCAACGGATTTAGTGAACCTAAAAAACAGATTTCATTGTTGAAATCATACTTCAACGAAGTTCTTGAAACCATATACAAGATAAAACAGGAATCATAATATGCGAAACTTCGACTACATAAAGGAACTTGGGATGACCGACCTGCACCGATTCTGTTCGGCAGCAGAGGAAAACCAATGGAGCAATCCCGATTTTAGTGCTGTCAATGCAAGAAAGGCATTGGAGTACATTACCAAGTCGCTGTATATAGCAAAGGGCATTGACATTCCACCAAGGACATCATTGGCAGAGCTGGTCGATGGAGAGCCATTCAGCGGTTTCATCAATGACCCCAAGGTGATGATGGCAGTCCACTATGTCCGCAGGGTGGGCAACCACGGAGCGCATAGCACCGTTTCACGAAGAGAAGCGTTTTTTGCATTGCTCAATATCTACAATGTGGTTGGGGCTATCTTGTTGAAGTTGAAGATTGTCGAGGAAGTGAAGCCCTTCGACAACGACCTGATACCGAAATCTGACCACGAAACAGTCTTTGTGCCTTCCAAGGTTGAGGTCAAGGAAAACGACACCATTGTTTCCGGTGCCGACAAGGAATCACTTAAAGACCCGAAACCCGTTGAAGAACTGCCTACCGACATCACCGAAGCCGAAACCCGAAAGTTATTCATCGACCTGATGTTGAAAGAAGCAGGATGGCAGGTGCTTGACACTGAAGGTATGGTTCAACCCTTGAAAGCCTGTATTGAAGTCGAAGTTCACGGGATGCCGAATGAGGATGGGATTGGTTATGCCGACTATGTTCTTTTCAGCGGCAACGGCCTTCCGCTTGCCGTGGTCGAGGCCAAACGCACATCGGTTTCACCCGTCAAGGGCAAGCATCAGGCAGAATTGTATGCCGACTGCCTTGAAAAGCAATATGGCATTAGACCTGTCATCTACTACACCAATGGATTTGAGACCAAAATCATTGATGGATTGGGCTATCCACCAAGGCCATTGTTTGGTTTCCACACAGCCGATGACTTGGAACGCCTGATTCAAAAACGAAGTCGCAAGGACATCACCGATTTTTCAGTCAAAGACAGCATCACCGACCGCCACTATCAGAAAATGGCCATCAAAGCCGTGTGTGAGCATTACAACAAGAAACACCGCAAAGCCCTCTTGGTGATGGCCACGGGAACAGGAAAAACAAGGGTTTCCATATCGCTTGTGGATGTCTTGATGCGCAATGATTGGGTAAAGAATGTGCTGTTTCTTGCTGATAGGACAAGCCTTGTTAGTCAAGCCCACAAGAACTATGTGAAACTGTTGCCCAATACCACAACTTGCGTATTGAGCGACAAGGATAACGATAAAAAGAAAGACTTCAACGCCCGTATCGTATTTTCCACGTATCAAACCATGATAAACTACATTGATACAGACGACAAACTGTATTCGGTAGGTCATTTTGATTTGATTATCATAGATGAAGCGCATAGGTCGATTTTTGGCAAGTATGGGGCTGTGTTCAACTACTTCGATGCCATGTTGGTTGGCTTGACTGCCACACCGAGAGAGGACGTTGACAAAAGCACATACGAGATATTCCAAATGGAAGAAGGAGAGCCAAATTTCGCTTACGAGTTGGATGAGGCCGTGGCAGACCATTATTTGGTCAACTATCATGGCTTCAAGCGTGGCTCACTCATTCTGAAAGAAGGCATCAAGTACAACAAACTGACGGAAGAGGAAAAGCATCAGTTGGAATTGGTGTGGGAATACGAGCAAATCAACGGCAGAGACATTGCCAACAACGAAATATTCAGTTATATCTTCAACCAAGATACAATAGATGCAGTCCTTCAGGACTTGATGGAAAACGGCCTGAAGGTGCAAAGTGGAGAGCGCATTGGAAAGTCGGTTATCTTCGCCTACAACCATCGCCATGCTGAAATGATTGTCGATAGATTCAACGTCCTTTATCCTGAATATGGAGCAGGTTTTTGTGTGTTGATTGACAACTATATCACATACGCCCATGACTTGATTGACAAGTTTGAGATTCGTGATGCAGACCCACAGGTTGCTGTTTCAGTTGATATGCTTGACACAGGAATTGACGTGCCTGACATCCTAAATCTTGTTTTCTTCAAGCCCATTAAGAGCAAGATAAAATTCTTGCAGATGATTGGACGTGGAACGAGATTAAGCGAAAATATTTTTGGTCCCGGTAAGGACAAAGAATGTTTCTACATCTTCGATTGGTGTGGCAATTTCGATTACTTTGACAAAAACCCTGACGGGCATGAAGCACCTACCACACAATCACTGACAGAACGCCTGTTCTGCTTACGTACTGAAATCGCTTTTCAACTACAGCATCAGAAATGGCAGGAGGATGAGTATTGCAAGAGTTTACACGATGAAATCAAAACCTTGCTTCACGAACAAGTTGGAACATTGTCAGACAGCCATATTTCAGTCCGTATGAAGTGGGAATCAGTGAGCCATTTCAAGGAAAAAGAATCATGGACTTACATTTCCGATTTGGATTTGATGACCTTGAAAAAGGACATTGCACCACTTTTGCCCAAAAGCACCTTGGATGAAAGCGCAAAGAAGTTTGACGTGTTGACCTTGACTATTGAACTTGCTTGCCTTGACGGTGATGTGAATCCAACAAAGAGCATACAGCGTGTGAAGTTGATTGCGGAAAAGTTGGAAGAAATGGCCACGTTGCCACAGGTTCAAGCCAAAATGCCCACAATCAAAGAGGTTCTTTCCGAAGTGGCATGGCAAAATGTTTCGCTTCAATGGCTTGAAAAGGTCAGGACTGACTTGCGAGATTTGATGAAATTCCTGTTAGGCGACAAAAAGAAGTGGTTTGTGGTCGATATTGATGATGTCATCAGCGATGAAGGCGAGGTCGAGGGCGTTACTCCAAGGGTCAGTTATAGGCAGCGTGTAATGGATTTCCTTGCCTCCAATAGACATTTGCCCGTGTTGGAAAAAATATACAACATGAAGCAGTTGGATGGTGATGATTTCAGAGAGTTGGAACGCATTATGTGGGAAGAGTTGGGTAGCAAGGAAGATTACGACAAATACACAGCTGGAAAGATTTGCGGCTCAAATGTGGCCATCCTCATTCGCTCGTTGATTGGCGTGGACAGAAAAGAGGCCATGCAGCGTTTTGGATGGTTCATTTCAGGAATGGAACTTAATTCAGAACAAGAAGAGTTTTTGATGACCGTGGTCAGTTATGTTTGCGAGAATGGCGACATCACTAAAGAAATTGTGGTGAACGACCCACCATTTGACGAAAGGTTGGATGTATTCAACGCCTACATGATACCATTGGCGAAATACATTGACAATATCCATAACGTAGTAATTCCGCTTTATCAGCAAGGAGGCAATCCTGTGTCGATGGCAGCAGAGGCATAAAAAGGATGACAAGTAAAATCCAATATTATCCCAAGTTAAGCATCCATGAAAATGCCATAAAAAATGGAGTTAGCGAGGATGCTATACGTTATTTTATTCGGACACGAAAGATAGACAGGCGATATGAAAGGAAGGTCAACATCGTCAACGAAATAAGAGCGTATTTAAAAGAACACCCTAACGCCACAAAAGACGAGGTTTCCAAAGCCACGAAGCACGGAATAAACACCATTAGGGATTATTGGGAGGTTGCTAAAGGAAAAGGAGAATTACAATCAGTTTTTGGTAAAGGGAAAAAACCAAGAATAGATGTTAGAGAGGTCAATAATTTCTACGCCACACACCCAAGCACAACAAGGGATATTTTAAAAGTTGAGACATTCGGAAAGGAGATTCTTGAACCTTTTTGTGGCAGTGGTACAATGTCGGAAGTCATAAAGCAAAGCGGCAGGATAGTCAAGGCTTATGACATAATTGATAGAGGATATGGCGAGGTTGGAGATTTCTTTGAGGTAGATTTTGAGAAAAACAAATATGACATCATCACCAATCCTCCCTATTACGAGGCATTACCAAAACTAATCAAACGTTGCATTGATATTGCCAAAAATAAAGTGGCTATCATTATGCCTTTGCGTTATTTATCGGGGAAAACCCGTTTTTCCGACCTGTACGAACAATTTCCGCCATCAAGGGTATATGTTTATCAGGAACGTATAGGGGTGGCTAAAAACGCCGATTTTGACCGTTATAATGATGCTGGTGCCAACCTTGAAATATACGCATGGTTTATTTGGCAAAAAGGCTTCAAGGGAAAGACCGAATTGAAATGGTTGTTGAATGGTGATTGAACCAATAAACAAGAAGGGCGACCCCCAAAGAGCCGCCCATTCAAGTTTCCAGGCTTTCTGCTATAGACGCAAATAGTGATTCATTTGTATATCTGATGCAAAGATAAGACATTGTTTTTAATATGCAATTTTTTTGTTTGTTTTTTTCATTGTTCGTTTAAAGCCAATCCAATGCTTTAATTCCTGAAATAATTTTTGTTTCACCATCCTTAAACAAAACAACCACAGGCAATCCCGTTGGTGTAGTTGGATTAGAACTGCTTGGGGTAAAAACACTGAAAACATCAAATCCATCAAGACGATGCTCAAACTCTATTTTTGTTCCAAGTCCCTTGGCTGCTTCAATTACTTGTTTTGGAATTTCCATATCGAATCATTTTGAATAATACTTCCTGTAAAACTCTTTGAAATCACCGCCTTCATCCCATTGCTCAAAACGGTTGAACAACACCGCTTTCAGTGAAACCGGCGTGTCATCAAATTGTTCAAAATCACGTAAGCCGCAAGACAGGTATTCGTTGAGACATTTTGAAAGAAAATCAAAGCCTTTTTCGGCATTGAGGGAAAAGGCGACCCATGTTTTCTCAAATCCCCACAAGGCATCTTTCGTGCCTTGAAATGGGCTGTTCTCTTCGCCTTTGTAATATTTGCAGAATTGAAGTAAGTCTTGTTTCTCCATGTCAAAAGCAATTGAAATTCAGCAATAAATCTTCATTATCTGTTCTTTGAGAGTGGCATCATCAATGCGTGAAAAATAAACCTCCATGATATCAGCAAACTCGTATGGCGACCATTTTCCAACGTATGCAGCGATGTATGACGCAATTTTAAATTTTGGATTGGTGTCATCAATCAAACCACTCCCTTCTTCACAGAGCCATTTTTCAGCAAGCCAAAGCAACCTACGGCCATCTTTTTGCTCAAATGGTGGATTGGCTTCTTCTTTGTAAAAATGGCAGTATTTCAATACTTCACTCCCGGTCATGGCAACGTGTTTTAGACCTGCAAAGATAGTCATCTTTCTTTTTCTGTGGTTCAATTCAAATTCTTCGTACATTTGCAATGCCCAACTGAAATAGTTAATAAAAAACGCCATGTATTACAGTAATGAACGTGCTTTGTTGTTAATATTCGCAATAATTATCGTTTTAGCCCTCCTTGTCGGGTCGTGTGCCGTAGTGGCATCAGTGGCTAAAAGAAGGGGAAGAAGTGTGGTTGGATGGATTATTTTTAGTTTCTTCGCCTTGCCATTATCCATAATCCTATTGTTATGCTTGGGCGAAACTGATGAAAAACGCAAAGAAAGATTGGAAGAGGAGGCTCTTATTCAATGGCAGGTTTGGGATAGGCAGAATAGGCTAAAAGAGAAGGAAAACGAGCAAAAAAAACAAGAAGAGCATAGAACTATTCAGGAAATACAGCAGAATCCCGGTGCAACTATTAACGACAGGTATCGGAAAAAATAAAAACAGGCGACCGCCTTTTTCAAGACAAGCCGCCTGTCGGTCGAGATAAATGAACATAGACTGCAAATTTAGTCCATTTCCCGATACTTCGCAAGTTGTTGCTTGTAGTATTGCTCTTCCTTGCTTTCGTCAAAGAGAAACCCCGATTCGGCTTCTAAACCCCTGATGTAATTCATTATCACATAAGGATAATAACCTGCGTCATCGTCTTGACAGCAATGTTCAAGGTAGGCAAGACAATCCAAAGCATCTTCCCTGCTTCTTTTCATCATTTCTTCATTTTCCTTCATAATGAAATTGTTGTACCCTTTATTTTTAGGATAATATACAGAAAAAATCGCAAAAAAACAAATCCATGAAATGATTTCAACTGATTGGATGACAATAAAAAGGGCTGGCGCAACAATTCACCAACCCAAATTATGATTGAATCACGAAAAAATGAAATTGAAAAAAGGCCTCAATTATCTGAATTTGTTGTTCGCCACGCCCATCTTCTTTAACATACTTCTAAGGTCTGAATCAAGACCGTCATGGGTTTCAAAATATTCCCTAATAAAGTTCAAGTCTCTTATGAGTTTTTCCATTGGGCTGCCGCCTTCAGCATACTCTTTTATAATTCCGTCTGCAATGATTTGGAAAGCGTTGATATTACCCGTCAAATAGTCCGCAAGGTGAGGATAAAATTCATTAAGGTCTATTTGGGTAACGGGAACACCTGGTTCACCCAAATAATGGTGACGAACAATAAAACTGCCAAACAATCCACCTTCAACCCAACTATGGCTGACGGAATAGAACTCTTTGTCATAAATAAATACGAAGTACCCGTGCCCTACCATAACTATCTTTAGCAAATCATCAGACAAAAATTCAAATGTTCTTTCCCTTCCATCGCTGTAGCAGCCCACAACAAATGGTTTTTTGTACTGAATCTCATTGTCTATTTTCTCTAATTTTTTCAACATGTTGATGTGCGGTTTCCCATACACCGCAAGGTCTCTATAATAATTATTATTCATTGGCGTGATTGGGATTCAAGGACACGCCAACCCCTTGTATATATGCAGCTGGCATCATTTCATTTTGTCCAACTGATTTTCCATGGCTTCCCGTACCTCATGGATTGCCTCCTCACGCCCAATCAATGATTGGATGTAATTCGACATTTCGGTTTTATCCTTGGTAATATAATAGCCCCTATTATTTGCCATGAGACAATCAAGCAACCCATGAATACGGATATAGTTGATGATTTTCCTGACCCTGATTTCCGATATATCATATCCATGTTCTTGCATCTTCTCCACCATAAAGCGGTTTGAGACAGCGTTTTCTTTTCCCACTTTGTTTTGAAGGCATTTTACCATCACAGGCATCAACTCATCCATTTCATACTCCGACAACTTTGACGTTTCTTGCTCAAATAACACTATTGCCATATCTACTCGTATTTTATTATAAATAGCAGGTAGGTTAGAAAAAAATGGTGGCTTGATGAAAAAAGTTTTCGGTGGCATGAAACGCCAAAAACTGTTATTTGGTTTTATCAATTGGAATCGGTGAAGCGTTGGGAAAATTCAGGGCTTCATTGGATGATGAGCCATCAGGAAGAGACAAAGACCACTAACCAATTAGATTGGAGAGCGGAGTTCCTTTTGTTATTCTTTTTGGGCATAATTCGGCACTATCAGCAGAAGTACAAGTGCTGTGAGAACAATTTGAAAAAATCACGAAAAACTATAACAAGAATTTAAATATCAATTACTTATTTAATATTTAATTATTCTCTTTCCCTACGGGTTTCCTTTATAAAATATAATATTTCTGTATATAAAATTGAATATTAAAAAACATAGTAATCCCTAAAGGGAAAGACATTTTTACGGGCATCGGCTTGAAACTTGGTCTGTGTTGGGTTATTTTCTTTCTCCGTGTAGCGGCTGTTTCTTCCGCTGACACGCACGGTTTCCCAAAGATGCCAACCGTGGGACACATCCCTTTAAAGAGCCTTTCGAAGGTATTGGGGCTTGCCTTGATGTCTGATGCCTCAACTGCCTATGTTGACAGTTTACTACCACCCAACTTCTAACCGATGGTCTTTATTCTTGGACTTGCCAATGCGTTCCATCAGTGAACCCGTCATGCACCTGACGTTTTGCCTTCGTGTTTCAAAGAATTTTGTTTTGTTTGACCGACTAACCATTTGAGTTGTGTCGCATCGTTCCTTTGTTATTCTTTATAATAAATATAGTGGATGTGGTAAAAAAATCAAGATTTGAAGAAAAATATTTTTCTTTGCAATAAAAAAATAAATTAAATCATTGGAAATTAAAAAGATAAAAGGAGGTATTTAGTCATGTTCCCTTATGATATACCAACATTAACCCGTGAAGAACTTCGGAAACACAAGGGCTTTGAAAACATGACCGATGATGAATTGGACAAAGCCTTGGATGTCCTTTACACACTAACATACGCTTACTTGAGCAGCAAAGAGAAAATTGAAGAGTACGAGAGGAAAAAGACAAGAGAATGCCACGGATGAAGAAAAAAATTTGGTTTTAACTTATAAAAAAGGTATATTATCTATGTTACCCAATAAGATTATTGAAGGGCGACTCCCGAATTTAGTAGGGATATTAATAATAACACGGTATAATTCCATATAAAACAATGGATATACAAAATTTATTTGCCAATGGAAGTACAAGTCAACTACTGTTGGTGTCTGTTGATGACTTAAAAGAGGTCTGTTCACACCTTTACAAAGAAGAAAGAATGAGACAAGAAAAACTTAAAGAACAAGAAAATGACGGCTTGATTGACAGTAAACAGTTGAAGGATATGTTAAACGTCAAAGACGGAGCCTTGTGGAAGTGGAACAAAAGAGGGTATCTATGCCCTATAAAAATTGGCTCACGAAATTTCTACAGGAGAGAGGACGTGGATAGAATTCTCGGAAAAAGGAAAAAAACAGGCGAGTGATTTGAAAAAAATGACAAAGAAAAACATTTTTTTACGGCTATCGGTGCAAATCGGTAGCCGATTTTTCTTTTTAGGGGCAAAGAAGGGGCAAAAGAAAATCCCTAACCTGAATTTCAACAAGTTAGGGATTGATTATGTTGCCCAACCAGGGTTCGAACCTGGACTTTACTGATCCAGAGTCAGTCGTGTTGCCAATTACACCATTGGGCACTGCTTTTATGGCTGCAAAAATACGGTTTTTTTATATGCTGCGAATAAAAAAGAGGAAAATTTTTTCGGATTTTTTTCGGATGGGTCGAGAAAAAGTTCGTAACTATTTCTTTATCAGTAGTTATTGAATCGCGACCCCCAGTTGTAGGAGAGCATGAAGGTGACGAACACTTTTTTGTTGCGTTCCGAATCCATGATGGAGACGCCCAGTGGGAAATATTCTGCCTTCACGTCGACATTGATGGCTTGAACCGTGGTGCGCGACTTGCCGATGTCGAAACTGAGTCCCAAAGAGGCATGTACGCCAGGCGATGGTCTAGTCTCGCCGATGCCTTTTATGAACGAAGCCTTGCCGAGGATGTCGATGCCCTGCTCAAAGGTCTTCTCCTCGATGGTCTCAATGTAGCCGCCCGTGCTGTTGGGTTGGTAGGTCACAACGTAATAGTAATAGGGTTTTGCCAAGGCCAAGGAGGCACCTGCTTCGTAGGTCCACCGCGTCTCGATGCCGCCCCAATAGGGTTTTCCGAAGACGCGCCGTTCCTCGCCGTATCCGAAACGTACCACATAGACGCTGTTGAGTTTCCCGTAGACAAAGGGACGACTGTTGTATTGGGAAAGATTCACTGTCTTGATTTCCTTGAGCGAATGCAGAGAAATCACCTCCGCTTCCCAATTGCGGGTGACATGGATGCTCTTGATTTTTCCGATTTTGAACCCTGCTCCGAAACCTTGTGAGTGAATCCCTGCGTTGAAAGTGTTCTGCCGCGTGTAGACCAAGCGTTCCTCCAAAGGCTTGTCCTCATCACTCTGGATGTCGATGTTTTGCGCAGGCAACAAAAAAGCACACGCTCCGAAAAGCGTGAGCATGAGGATGCGCAGAAGCGGTTGTCTGAGGGCAGTCATGGCCGTGCTCCCAGCACCTAAATCAATAGCGCGTCTCCTTGACGTACTTTTGCGATTCGCCGTAAGCAGGGCAACTCTTGTTTGACCCGCAAGAGGCCAGAATAATACCTGATACAAAGGCGATTAGCAATGCGATGACAAGTTTTCTCTTCATGGGAATCAAATTTGATTTGCAAAATAACGGATTTTTTCCCGAATTATTACCATCTTTGCAGAGATTTTTGTGAACAAGCGAACCAAGGTCCCTGAGCCCTGAGTTCGTCGAAGGGTCGAAGGGCCGACTAATAATCTTGGTAAAGACTAAGGTCCCTGAGCCCTGAGTTCGTCGAAGGGTCGAAGGACCGACCACAATCGAACAACTAATACCCTGAATCGCTTCTTTCGTTTTCACGGAATGAAGCGTCAACTGAACAACTGACAACTAAAACAGATGGAAGTAAAGAAACCCAATATTGATGAAAGCTGGTATCAAGTGCTACGGCCCCAGTTCGAAGCACCCTATTTCGCCGACTTGAAATCCTTCCTGGTGAGCGAGAAGCGACAATATGCCGTTTATCCTCCCGGACCGTTGATTTTCAATGCCTTCAACCTTACGCCTTTCAATAAGGTGAAGGTGGTCATCTTGGGACAGGATCCCTACCATGGACCTGGACAGGCGCATGGTCTCTCGTTCTCGGTGCCTGATGGTGTGCCATTTCCGCCCAGTCTGCAGAACATCTTCAAGGAGTTGCACGACGACCTCGGTGTGCCCATGGCGCGTTCGGGCAACCTCGAGAAATGGGCGAGAGAAGGTGTGCTGCTGCTCAACGCCTCGCTGACGGTGCGCGCCGGACAGGCCGCCTCGCACTCACGACATGGTTGGGAGCAGTTCACCGATGCCGCCATTCGCGCCTTGTCGGAGCAACGCGAGCATCTCGTCTTCATTCTCTGGGGCAACTACGCCATCGCCAAACAAGCGTTGATTGATCCTTTCAAGCACCTGATATTGAAGTCGGTGCACCCATCACCACTTTCTGCCAGCCGAGGTTTCTTCGGTTGCCATCACTTTTCGCAAACGAACCGTTATTTGGTAGAGCATGGTATTGGACCGATTGATTGGTCATTGCCATGACGATATTGGAAATACCCTTCGGGAAAGGAGGTGATGTTGTTATGTTAACTGCGATGGCTTGTGGCGTATACGTAATGTTGAATCTTCATGCCGCCGCATTATAACTCAATGAAAACACTCCATTCCCCGAAGGGGAATCTCAATCTTGAATATTGAATTTTAAATCTTGAGTCTTAAATGAAACAAATCGTCTTTGCCACAAACAATAAGAACAAACTGCGCGAGATGCGCGAAATCATGGATGGTCTATACGAGGTTCTAAGCCTCGATGACATCGGTTGCCATGAGGATATCATTGAGGATGCCGACACCATCGAAGGCAACGCCAAGATTAAGGCAGACTTCGTCACGAACAAGTTCCACGTGGACTGTTTTGCTGACGATACGGGCCTTGAAGTGGAAGCCTTGAATGGCGCTCCAGGTGTCTATTCAGCACGTTATGCGGGCGAGCATTGCAGTTATCAGGACAACGTCGACAAGATGCTCGCCGCCATGAGAGGGCAGACCAATCGCAAGGCGGCCTTCCGCACCTGCATCGCTCTGAACCTTGGCGGGCAGTCGTATTACTTCGAAGGTCGCTGCGACGGGCAAATCACCGAAGAGCAGCGCGGCACCGAGGGTTTTGGTTACGACCCCATATTCCAGCCCGACGGCTATGACCAGACCTTTGCCGAACTGGGCCACGAAGTGAAAAACGCGATCAGTCACAGGGGACGAGCTACGCAGAAGTTGATTGCGTTTTTGAAGGAGTTGGGGTGAGTCTTTAGAATCTCCTTTTTCGGAATTTAAAAACCCGACATTGCATATCGGGGTAATATAGGGGCGTCCCTTCGGGACTCTACACGGCAGGCATTCTTTCAAATCGTGTAGAGTCTTAAAACATGACATAAAACAATATATTGACTGGATTTATATATATGGTCGAATGGGACAATCTGAGAAGATTTGTTTATTTTCTTTTCAGTCCAAACGAATAAATTCCTACCTTCGCAGCATCAAATATAGTACAACATAAATCGAATTGAAATGACAATAGCGCATCTGCGCAATGACTTATAAATACATAATATAAGCGTTAGCTTAAAGCTTGTGTTAGGAAACTTGGACACTTTCATGACACTACAAGCAGTAAGCAAATGCCTACGTGTGTTCACGTGGGCTTTACTGTAAGTTGTAGTGTCGGCAGTCCAAGGCCTCCTAACCAACTGGTAAATGCCCACTTTTTTGTGGGTGTTTTGAGCGAAAGGAACACACTATGGCCGAGATACAAAACAATGTTCGTGAAAGCGACAACCCCATATTGAACAACCCCTACGAGGAGCCGCGTTTCCATTATGATGCTTACACCAATGGAAACCTTGACTACAGCAAAGTGCTGGAAGGCAGGCGGCCTTATACCTCCATTCTTTCCGTCACGCCGTCCGGCCAGCAAAGCCCCGAGATATTTGGCGCTTCTGATTTTGATGATGCCGACCCCAATGCATGGTTCATCAACCATATCCGTGAGGTTGTAGGGAAATGGCGCAATAGTTCATACGCTGGCGCTACCCGTGTCACTCGGGAACTGTTGAACTTCTGGTTCAACAATCCCGAGCGCGCATTTCGCCATCGCCTTTTCTTTTGTCAACGTGAAGCAGTTGAAACCGCTGTCTATCTCAATGAGATTGCCGACCGCGACCCTAACATTGGTCGCAGCATTCTCAATGAATTGGAGGAACGCCGCAATACCGTGTCGGTCGATTCAGATTATGTTTTGCCTCGAACTGCCTTCAAGATGGCAACTGGCACGGGAAAGACTGTCGTGATGGCCATGTTCATCCTCTACAACTACCTCAACAAGAAAGAATATCCTACTGATACCCGTTTCGCTGACCATTTCCTGTTGGTCGCTCCTGGCATCACCATTCGAGACCGCCTTGGCGTCCTCTTCATCGACGACAGCTCCAAGTGGGTTAACGACAAAGAAGATTATTACCACGTCCGTCAGCTCATCCCTTCTGTTTATGAGCATCAGTTGGGAGGCCTTAATGCTGCCATTACCATTACCAATTACCATCAGTTTGAGCCAAAGGTATATTCAGGCAAAAAAGCCAGCCCGATGGATGGCAAGATGGTCTATAAAGATGGTCAGATGGTTAAGCAAACCGACAAGGAGGAATTCTCCGTAGTCCTTTCCCGCGTGGTGGGCAAGAACATGAAAGGCAAACGCATCTTGGTCATCAATGATGAAGCCCATCACTGCTACCTTCCTAAAGCGACTACTGGCAAGGCATCCAATGATGACGAAACCCGTGAAGGCACCGAAGAAAACGAAAAGGCCATGGTCTGGTACGAGGGTCTTCGTCAGTTGAAGCTTCAAGGCTATCGCATCCAACATGTCTACGACCTTTCTGCCACGCCATACTACCTTAAAGGCTCTGGCTACAAGGAATACTCCATCTTCCCTTGGGTGGTAAGTGATTTCGGCCTTGTTGATGCCATCGAGAGTGGCTTGGTCAAGATTCCTTTCTTGCCCACCTTTGATGATACGCAGGATTTGGATGAGCCTAAGCTCCGCAACATCTATGAGCATATTCGTGGCGAGCTTCCTAAGAAAGGCATTCGCGGAGCAAAGAAAGCCGCAAAAGAAGAGTCACAACGAACAGGTAAAGAAACAGCTCCACAGGGAGAGCAAGCCCCAAACTTGCCTACGCTGCTTAATAGTGCCCTTGCCCAATTTGTCAAGGACTATGAGGACTACGACAAAGGTATGCGTCAGGAAGGTGAAGAAGGAATAAACGTGTTCTCAACGCCTCCTGTATTCATCGTGGTCTGCAACAACACCACGGTCTCTAAGGAGGTTTACAAATATATTGCTGGTTACGAGAGTGTAGATGCCAATGGCAACAAGATTTATGTCGAAGGTCATTTCCCCATCTTCTCCAACTACCAAAACAATCTTCCGTTGAAACGCCAACCCACCCTGCTCATCGATAGCACAGCTATCGACGAAGCAGGCGAGACCATCAGTGACGAGTTCAAGTCTGTTTTCCGTGATGAAATCGAGCAGTTCAAGCGCGAATATGCCCTGATTCATGGCTCTGGCAGTGCCGACAACCTCACCGACGGCGACATTCTCCGCGAGGTGGTCAATAGTGTCGGCAAGCCTGGCACCCTCGGCGCTCACATTCGTTGCGTCGTTTCCGTTTCAATGCTTACCGAGGGTTGGGATGCCAATACCGTCACCCATGTTTGTGGCGTTCGTGCCTTCGGCTCTCAGCTGCTTTGCGAACAGGTCGCTGGTCGTGCGCTTCGTCGCCGCAGTTATGAGTTGGTGGCTTACGATATCCGTACCGGAAAAGAGATTGACCCCAAGGATCTGCGTCGCTACAAGAAAGAGAACGTCACCTACAAGTTCCCGCCTGAGTATGCGCATATCATTGGCGTTCCGTTCAAGACCTTCAAGGGGGGCACGGCAGCGCCTCCTCGTCCTCCCAAGCCTCAGACCATCATTAAGGCTTTGCCTGAGAGGATTGACTATGAAATCTGTTTCCCGAATATCACAGGTTATCGAGTGGAACTGAAAGACGGCAAAATCAGTGTTGATTACACTGGCTTGCCGAAGTTCCATTTGGACCTTACCCAGATTCCCACGCGCACCATCATGATGACCGCTGTCACCGACCAGCAAATTGAAATGGAAATCGATTATCGTGATGTACGCGATGCCCAGGTCATCTATAACCTTACACAGAAACTCATTTCCATAAAATACAACGATCCCAAGACGGGTCGCATGTTCCAGCTGTTCCCTCAGTTGAAAGACATTGTTGAACAGTGGTACGAGACGCAAATTGAAATTCTTGGAGGCGATGGCTCGCCTGAGCAGCGTCGCCTAATCCTCAATTGGGATATCAATAAAGTTGTGGCCAACATCTATGAGGGCATTAGGATGGCAGGCTCGTCATCCGAGCGCATCTCTGCTATCCTTAACTACTACAATCCCGAAGGCAGCACCGCTTATGTCCGTGGCGCAACCACAAAGTCGGTCTATCCGACGGTAAAGAGCCACGTCAACTATGTGGTGGCCGACACTGACAGCTGGGAGCAAATCGCAGCCAAGACGCTTGAAGAGCTTCCAGAGGTTCAATACTACGTCAAGAACCATTTCCTTGATTTCAAGATACCTTATTCCGACGGCAGCGTTGAGCATGACTATATGCCCGATTTCATCGCCGTCTGCAAAACGAAGTCTGGCGAATTGGTCAACCTGATTATCGAGATTTCAGGTTTCAGCAACGACCGCACGGGGAACAAGGACATCAAGCGTCATTATACGCATGATTATTGGCTCCCTGCGGCCAACAATTTGGAGAAATACGGTCGCTGGGACTTTATCGAAATTGATGACATCATGACCATCAAGGCTACTTTAATCGAAAAAATCAACACCTTATGAGCACCATAGATAAACCTGTAGATGCCATTGTCCATACTGGCGAAAAAAGAGCAACGCTGCCCACCACCGAACTTGCTGGCGAAGAAACCGAAGTAGTGGTTCTCGGCCCTAAAGAGGCGGCTTACCAAACGTTTAAGCACGACTTTGTTCGTGGTCGTGACCCCGAGCTGTATTGGCTCCGTAAATACGACAACGACGATGAAGAGACGCAAGCTCCCGACCTGAAAGTTGACATCCGCAGCCTTTACGTCCACGAGGACATCCGTCCTGAAATGCTCATCAAAGGTTTGTATCGCATCAAGGAGGATGATGCCTCTGGAATGATGTCCCTCTTTGGCTCCGAGATACCAAATACAATCATTGAGGACGAGTTGGAGCGAGTGACCGAGTATTACAAACACAACGCGGATTGGAAGAACCGTCTCATACAAGGCGATAGCTTGCTGGTGATGAATTCCCTGCTCAAACGTGAAAGCATGGCCGGAAAAGTTCAGTGCATCTATATTGACCCTCCGTATGGAATTAAGTATGGAAGTAATTGGCAGATGAGGCTTAATGACAGAGAAGTCAAAGATAACGATGCAAACGTATCAGGAGAGCCTGAAATGATTAAAGCGTTCCGTGACACATGGGAATTGGGCATCCATAGTTATCTCAGTTATCTGCGAGACCGTCTTGTTTTAGCTCATGAATTGCTAACGAAAAGCGGCAGCGTTTTTGTTCAAATCAGCGATGAAAACGTTCATCTTGTTCGTAGTTTGATGGATGAAGTGTTTGGAAGTGAAAATTTCGTTAGTCAAATTATTTATACCAAAACTTCTAGTGCTACTACAACAACCATTGGCAGTGTTGCAGATTATTTGATTTGGTACGCAAAAGACGTCACGCAAGTCAAAATACGCAGTCTTTATGTGGATAAAGACCCACTATCTGATTCTCATTATTGTAATCTAGAATTGGCAGATAGAACAAGGTTAACAATAAAACAATGGGAAAAGGATAATGGTAAAGCATTTAATATCAAAGAAAAACCTAAAGGCTGTAAGATTTTCAGATATGACAATTTAACCTCTCAATCAGGAACGGAAAATACGCGTTTCCCAATTGAGATTAATGGCAAAGTCTATACAATTCAATCTGGTAGTTGGAAAACAAATGCGGCTGGAATGCAAAGACTAATAAAACTAGATAGAATTGCTGCCGGCAGCAACACCCTTTCCTACATTCGTTATTACGAAGATTTCCCGATGATGGAATTGAATAATTTGTGGGATGATGTTATGGGTATTCAAAGTAGGAAAGATCCAAAAGTATATGTAGTGCAAACCGCCACGAAAACTATTCAGCGCTGCATATTAATGACTACTGATCCTGGTGATTTGGTTCTAGACCCCACGTGTGGCAGTGGTACCACTGCCTATGTTGCAGAGCAATGGGGACGCCGCTGGATTACAATTGACACTAGTCGAATTGCTTTGAATATAGCCAAGAAGCGACTTACCACGGCCATCTTCCCGTATTATGAACTTTTTGGAGAAGATATTCGTCAAGGTTTCAAATATAAGAGAGTGCCTCATGTCACATTGAAATCTCTCGCTAATAACGAACAGGCTGACGAGGAAGTCCTCTACGATCAACCCGAAGAAAACAAGAGAAAAATCCGTGTTAGTGGTCCCTTCACGGTTGAAACGCTCCAAAGCTTTAATGTGACCAATCCAGATGAGGTTGACCACAGTACGGATGAAGCGGAAGAAAACAGATTGTTCCAAGAGCGTATCTTTAGTCACCTTCAAACCAGCGGCATCCGCAATGGCGACAAAACCCAACAAGCCATATTCCATGGCGTTGAGGCTGTGTCAGACCCGTTCCTTAACGCCAGGGGCTTCTACAACGATGCTGATGGCCGCGAACGCTTGGTGTATTTCCATATTGGCCCCAAGTTCGGTTCCGTTTCCAAACGAGCAGTCAACGAGGCTGTCCGCACATTCCGCGACACGCGTTTGCAAGAAGGTGCTTCATGGCTCGTTCTTCTCGGTTTCTCCTTCCAGGACAGCATCGATGACAAGGACTACAATCTTGGCCAGTTCACGGTGTCCAAAGTCCGTATGCACGACGACCTGATGCAAGACGGCCTTCTTAAAAAGGACAAAGGCGCTGGTTCCTTCATCACCATCGGCGAGCCTGACATTGCTCTTGTCGTTGACACGCCAAATACATGTCACGTCGAAATCCGTGGCCTCGACATCTATGACCCCATCAAAGATGATGTGAAGGCGCGTAGCGTCGAAGACATCGCCTATTGGGAAATCGATGACGACTATGATGGCCGTCAGTTCATCGTCAAGAGCCTGCATTTTTGCGGTGGCGACAAGAAAGAGTTCGAAGTATGGAAGAAAGGTCTCAGCTCCGTCTCCAAGCTCACCACCAAGAAAAATGCAGAGCACACCCTTCGCCTTGAACTGGACGACGAGGTTTGGGATACGTTGTATGGCTTCCAGTCCGAAGTTATCAATTATCGCCCTGGTCACAAGATCGCCGTCCGCGTCATATCCCAGTTTGGTGAAGAGTCAACGAAAGTATTGGAAATGAAATGAATTGTGGTGACCGCAACATAGATGCCCGACCACACACATGCCTACATCGGCGTGGCATGACTGCTAGCACCACGCTATAAAAAACTCTAACCGAACCGATCCGAAGCATCCGAAAGGTTTCGGCAAAGTTCGGGTCTTTTCGGTTAGAGAAAGAATAGTGCCGCGATGATTAATAAAAGATTTGTGTCAGATTTGTTTCCGAAAAATCAAATCTTTTCTCTTAGAAGTTGCATTGCTTTTGGCAACCCGTCAGCATTGCGGCCACCGGCCACGCAGAGGGTCTTCTGTCCGCCGCCACCGCCTTGGATTTCCTTGGCCACCTCGCGGATGAGTTTGGTGGCGTCAAGTCCCTTAGTATCAGCGAAGGCCTCGGGCAACAACAGGCAGAGCGAGGGCTTGCCTTCCGCTACGGAACCAAGGATGGCGATGGTGCTCTCGTTCATCTGTTTCAGCATCAGGGCGATGTTGCGCAGTTGGTCGCCACCACAAGGCAGGGTCTCCATGATGAGTTTGTAACCCTCGTGGTCGAGGGCTTTTTCATGCAGTCTCTCTGCCATGGCTTGGGCCTTCTCCTGCATCAGATGTTCCACCTCTTTTTTCAAGGATGAGTTCTGCTCGTTGAGCGAAGTGACGGCCTTCACCAGGTCGGGCGACTTGACGCATTCGCGCAGGCGACCGATGAGGTCGAGTTGCTCGTCGAGGTATTGCTCCACAGCTTCACCAGTGATGGCCTCGATGCGGCGGATGCCAGCAGCGATGGCGCCTTCACTGACGATCTTGAACATGCCGATGTTGCCTGTGGCGCTGGTGTGGCAACCACCGCATAGCTCCATGGAGTAGTCCTTGTCGAAGACCACCACGCGCACCTTGTCACCATATTTTTCGCCAAACAACGCCGTGGCACCCATGGCTTTGGCCTCGTCAATCGGGATTTCGGCGTAGGTCACGTTCGGGATGTTCTCGCGGATCTTTTGGTTGACGATCTTCTCCACCTTTTGGATCTCCTCGGGTGTCATCTTGGCGAAGTGGCTGAAGTCGAAGCGCAGACGCTGGTCGTCGACCAACGAGCCCTTTTGCTCCACATGGCTACCCAGCACCTGCCTCAAGGCAGCGTGCATCAGGTGGGTGGCGCTGTGGTTGTTGGCGATGCGCTGACGACGTTCCACGTCGATGGCGGCAGTGAAGGCCACCTCTGGGTTCTGTGGCAGCTGCTCGGTGATATGGATGACAAGGTTGTTCTCCTTGATGGTATTGACGATCTTGATAGTCTCGTTCTCGGAGGTCAGGGTGCCGGTGTCACCTACCTCGCCGCCCATCTCGGCATAGAATGGGGTCTTGTCGAGGACGATCTCGAAGTGGGTCTTTTTCTTGGCCACCACTTCGCGGAAACGCAGGATGTGGCTCTCGCAGCTCATGTCGGTGTAACCGACAAACTCGGTGGGTTGCTCGCTCTCGTTTACCACCACCCAGTCGCCATTGGCTTTCTCGGCGGCTTTGCGCGAGCGGCTCTTCTGCTCTTCGAGGTTGGCCTTGAAACCTTCCATGTCGACGTTGATGCCCTTCTCGGAGGCCATCAGTTGGGTGAGGTCGATGGGGAAGCCGAAGGTGTCGAACAACTCGAAGGCGAAGTTGCCGTCGATGTCTTGATTGGGATGCTGCTCCACATAACCTTCGAAACGCTTGATGCCTTGTGCCAAGGTACGCAGGAACGAGGCTTCCTCTTCGCGGATGACCTTGCTGACGAGGTCTTGTTGCGACTTGATCTCGGGATAGTTGTGCTCCATCTGTTGCACCAGGATGGGCAGGAGTTGGCATACGAACGGTTCTTCGAAGCCGAGGAAGGTGAAACCGTAGCGCACGGCACGACGCAACACGCGGCGGATGACGTAGCCGGCGCCATTGTTCGACGGCAACTGTCCGTCGGCGATGGCGAAGCTCACGGCACGCAGGTGGTCGGCGATGACGCGCATGGCGACGTCGGTCTTCTCGGCCTTACCATATTCTATGCCCGACATCTTGGTGATGGCTTGGATGATAGGCTGGAACACGTCGGTGTCGTAGTTCGAGGTCTTGCCTTGCAGCACGCGGACGAGGCGCTCAAAGCCCATGCCCGTGTCGACATGCTTGGCGGGGAGTTCCACCAGATGGCCATCAGCCATGCGGTTGTATTGCATGAACACGAGGTTCCAGATCTCGATTACTTGCGGGTCGTCCATGTTGACGAGGTCGCGACCGGCCACTTGCTTGCGGGCAGCGTCGTCGCGCAGGTCAATGTGGATCTCCGAGCAGGGACCACAGGGACCCGTCTCGCCCATTTCCCAGAAGTTGTCCTTTTTGTTGCCGTAAATGATACGGTCTTCGTTGACGTGTTCCTTCCAGTAGTCGTAAGCCTCCATGTCGGCAGGCTGGCCATCTTTCTCGTCACCACCGAAGACGGTGACATAAAGTCTGTCCTTGTCGATCTTCACCACCTCAGTGAGATACTCCCAAGCATAGGTGATGGCTTCTTTCTTGAAGTAGTCGCCAAACGACCAGTTGCCCAGCATTTCGAACATGGTGTGGTGGTAGGTGTCGTGGCCGACTTCCTCTAGGTCGTTGTGCTTGCCCGACACGCGCAGGCATTTCTGCGAGTCGGCAGCGCGTTTCCATTTTGAGGGTTGGTTGCCCAGGAAGATGTCCTTGAACTGGTTCATGCCGGCGTTGGTGAACATCAGGGTCGGGTCGTTCTTGACGACGATGGGTGCCGACGGCACAATGGCGTGCTCCTTCGAACGGAAGAAGTCCAAGAAACTATTTCTTATTTCGTAAGCGTTCATTTATAGTGAGTTATGTTGTTTTACTTAAAAAAACGATTCAAAAAAACGTGCAAATTTACGGTAAAATTTCTATTTTTGCACCATGTTTTCGATTTTGGGAGTTATTTGTCACCCAACCATGAAGATTTATGGCCAAACAAAAGCGTTACATATTCAACCATTTGACCCAAAACTTTGAGGTGGTTGAGACTTCGAAGTCAAGGGCGTTCTTTCGTGTCCTTTTAATCACGCTTGCGGTATTGGGCGTCGCTTTTTTGTTCGCTGTATTGCTGTTCACATTCCTCAAGTCCCCCAAGGAGAAAGCACAAGCGCGTGAGTTGGAATACATGAAGTTGCAGTATGAGATTTTGAACGACAGGCTTGACAACATGGAAGCGTTGATGACCGATATGGAACAGCGCGATAATAATATCTATCGTGTGGTGTTTGAGGCAGACCCGATCCCCACTTCAATGCGCCGCTCTGGTTTTACCGATGCCGACCGCTATGCCGATCTGTATGGTTACACCAATTCGGGTTTGGTGGTGAGTGCTGCCCGTAAGCTTGATGTCATCTCGAGTCAGTTGTATCATCAGTCGGTCTCTTATGACTCGCTCTTTGTGATGGCTCGCAACAAGACCGATATGCTGGCCCATATTCCGGGCATTTTCCCTTTGAAGCAATCTGATTTGAAATACATCTCGTCGTATTTTGGCTATCGTCCAGACCCGATTTATAAAATCGAGAAATTCCATAGCGGCATCGACTTTTCGTCGACGCTGAACGCAGAGGCCTACGCTACGGGCGATGGTGTGGTGTTTGACGTAGAAAGCAATGAGTGGGGTTATGGCAACATGGTCATCATCGACCACGGCTATGGCTACAAGACGCGTTATGCGCACCTCAACAAACCTGCTGTCCGCAAGGGACAAAAAGTGAAACGCGGTCAAGTGGTTGGATACATAGGCGCCACGGGCAAGGCCACTGGGGTGCATCTGCACTATGAGGTGTTGAAGAACGACGAACAGATCGACCCCATCAATTTCCTATACCAAGACCTCACGCCCGATGAATACGACCAGATATTGCAACAGTCGACACTGCCCACGCAAACGATGGACTAGTAGAGATACCCTTAGGGAAAACTAAAACCATGAGATTATGGAAGAGAAACTCACCACCGGCAAATACTACTACAGCATCGGCGAAGTGGCCGCGATGTTCAACGTAAATACTTCGATGATCCGCTATTGGGAGAAGGAATTCGACGTGCTGCGTCCGCGCAAGAACAAGAAGGGCAACCGCCTTTTCACCGAGCGCGACGTGCGCTATGTGCATGTCATCTATCAGTTGCTCAAAGTGAAAGGCTACACCTTGGCGGGTGCCAAGCAAGCCCTCAAAGAACGCTTCAGCGACTATGAGGAGCGCATCATCATGCTGGAAACGCTCGACAAGACACGCAGTTTCCTATTGGACCTCGATAAAGCTCTTGCAGAAAAACAGAAAAAGGCTTGAAACTTCAAGCCTTTTTCTGTTTTTATCACCTTAGTTGTCTGATTATTTGACTCCTTCAACAGTATATCCCGCTCCTTCAAGCAGTTTCAATACGCCTTTCTCGCCGCAAAGATGACCAGCACCGACGACGAAGAGCGTCGGTTGTTCGGCCATGATGTCGGGCATCATGTCGACCCAGTTGCGGTTACGGTTGTAAAGCAGTTTGTCTTCATCTACGTCCGACGAACATTCTATCTCCGACTCTTCTTCCAAGACTTCTGCTATCAATTGCAGGTTCTGTGTGAAGTAGGCAGAGGTGATACGATTGACTATCTCCAGAGCTTCTTCAAAATGGTCCACTGTGCACATCATGTCTTCCACCTGTTTTTCCAGCGGTGCATTATAGAGAATCTCTATCTGGAAGTCGACAGTCTCGAATCCCTTGACGGCTTTGCCGTTCTGCAAAGCGTTCAGTTGGAAATAGGTGTCGATCAACTCCATGGGGTTGAACGATGGGGTTCCCTTCGCGTAGGAGGCCAATGTGAGTGTGGTGGTAAGGGTCACAGGGGTCATCTTTTCCATCTGTGCAGCGAAGTCCTTGTCGTTGAGGTCTGAACCCAATACTTCGCGCAGCACTGCATTCAACCGATCCAGTTGGTCGGAGGTGAGCAGGGAAGACAAGGTGACTCCATCCGGAAGCATCTGCGATTTAAGCAGACGGGATGCATTCTCAGGTTTGAAGGTCTCCATCATGTCCAACTCGCCGTATACTTGAGTGGTTTCCTCCATGGCTTTCTGCATGCCTGGGATGGAGTCGGCAAAGGATGCGGGAGCCAGATGGTAGGTGCCTACGATGTAGCTAGGCGATTTGAGTCCATTGCCGGATATGCGGTAAAGGATTTGTGCTTGTGAGTAGGTGACGCTGGCAATGATAGCCGCTGCTAAAAAGAAAAGTTTTCTCATGATTGTAATAGTAAGGTGTTGTTATTATTCTTCCAATAAATTTCTAGCCTTCAAGTATACTCTCCATTTCTCCAGCACTTGTGCCATGTCGCCAGGTATCTCAGAGGTGAACATCATCTGTTTGCCTGTGGTGGGATGCACGAACCCTAACTCCTTGGCGTGCAGGGCGTGGCGTGGCATAATCTTGAAGCAGTTGTCGATGAATTGCTTGTATTTCGAGAAGGTGGTACCTTTCAGGATGACGTCGCCGCCATACATGGCATCGTTGAACAAGGGATGGCCGATATACTGGGAGTGTACACGGATTTGGTGCGTTCGGCCTGTCTCCAAGCGGTATTCGTTCAAGGTGACATAACCGAAGCGCTCCAGCACTTTCCAGTGGGTAATGGCGTCTTTGCCATGGTCCCCTTCGGGATAGACGGTCATCTTGCGGCGGTCGTTGGCACTGCGTCCGATGTTGCCCTCGATGACGCCTTCGTCTTCGTCAAAGTCGCCCCAAACCAAGGCGTAGTAGCGGCGGTGAATGGTGTGTTCAAAGAATTGGTGCGCTAACACGGCTTGTGCGGCTTCGTTCTTAGCCACTATCATCAATCCTGTAGTGTCCTTGTCGATACGGTGGACGAGATAGCCGAAACGGTTCTCAATGTTTTGGTGGGTCTGTTCGAAATGGTAGGCCAATCCGTGAAGCAAGGTGCCGTCAAAATTGCCATGGCCGGGATGCACCACCAGACCTGCTTGCTTGTTGATGACGATGACGTCGTCGTCTTCATAGACGATGTTCAACGGGATGGGTTCGGGCTTGATGTCGGTCTCGCGTGGCGGATAGGTGAATACGATAGAGATCACGTCATTGGGCTTCACCTTGTAGTTCTGCTTGACGGTCTTGTCGTTTACCAAGATGTTGCCTGCCTTGGCGGCGTTCTGCACGCGGTTGCGCGAGATGTTGGAGAGGTGATTGGTCAAGAAGGTGTCAATGCGCTCGGGTTGCTGACCCGGGTCCACGGTCATGCGTATGTGCTCGTAGAGTTCGCTGCCTTCTTCTGCTAATTCATTGTCAAGGACTTCGTTGAGGTCGTCGTTCATTTCTCGATGATGAATTTTTGGTTAATGACTTGGCCTTCGCTTGTGATGACATTGAGGAAATACAACCCATTGGCGAGTTCGTCGACGGGAATCGTAGTATGGTATTCACCTTGATACACCTTTTTGCCCATGAGGTCAAAGATACTCACTTGGCCGCGCTCGATTTGGCTTTCCAGATGGAGTGTATTACTGACAGGGTTGGGGTAAATCATCAGCGTGTTCTCTGAGTTTTCTTGAAGGCCTATATAATAGTTCGCGCCTACCACGGGCCTGATCATCAGCGAACCATGTTTGCTGCTTTGCTGCCATGAGCCGTTGGTGTTGACAAAGTTGTATTGGATGTTGTCGACAGAGGCATCGAAACCAATGTTGATGAGGTCGTCGCTGCGTTGCTCGATGCCGATGTAGAAAGTGCTGGCCGAGGTTACCGTCTTGTTGAATCTGTAGTATGTGAATCGATAGGGTTGTTCGTGCCATTGTGGACGCTGGTTTTGCATCCGGTAGATCTCCTCGCCAGGCTTGCCGTTCTCATCTTTCCAAACCACGATGTCGAAATACTTGTCGTTGGCATCGTTGAGGGTGCGGTTGAAAAGCAGTTGAACGCCTTGGATGGTGTCGTAGTCGGTGAGGTCAAAGCGCACGGCGAACTTGCCGCCAGCAGGCCTTACGCCGAAACCTAGCTCTGGGATGCCGTCATCGTAAGCGTAATAGTTGTACATGCCCATGCGATACACCATAGAGTCCACTAAAGGCGGATTGGCGGTCGAGTCGTATATGTAATGGCTGATTTGGTATGATACAGAGTCGCTCCACATGTCAAGTGCAAACAGTTCGCCGACATAGGGGCATGCGGGTGACTCGCCGTATTCAGGGCAGTTGAGATAGCCTGACTCGCGATACGGATGGATGGTGACAGGGTCGATCATGCGAGTATAGTTTTGGTCACCACCAATTTGTCGCACTGTGTAACAATAGTCGACCTCATGGTCGATTCCGTCCAAATTAGCGATGTCGATGTCTAGGTTCTCGCGGATGGCAGAGTTAGGGTTGACGCGATACTGGCGGTAAGGGATGGACTGGTATCGGTTGAAGAATGATGGCCGTTGTCCCGAGAAGGCCAGCATGGGATAGTCGGTGTCGGTGGAGGAGCGCTCAATGCCGAGGTAGACGAAATCGATGTTCCAATTGTCTTCATTGCTTCGGTTGGCAGGCAGCGATGCGTTGACGATGCTGGCGTAATTGAAGAAACGGAAGTAAAAGTCGTTGCGGAAAAAGCGCAAGTCACGGATGGGAATCATCACTTGCTTGAAATACTGTCCGCCATTCTCTGCCATGAAGGATTCTAGGGTCTGGCCTGGCACGCTCCAGATGTGATACCACGTGGTGTCGGCCACGGTGGCAAACACCGAGTCGCAGGGTACTGCAATTTGGCCTTGGGTGATGGGGGTCAGCGTGTCGGTGACGAGGGTGAACATGCCGGATTGGCAACCTGTTGATGCCCAGATGGTGTCGCCTGGGAAGAGGGTGTCGACATGCATCTCGGCAAAAATGTCGGCGATGCTATAGTTTTGATAGTCAAGGAACAAGAATTCTTGGCGCTCGGTGGTGGTGCCAAACTGCAGCACAAGCGAGTCTTGCGCCTCAGGTGGGTTGCCGTTGCCTTGGGGTTGGTACCAAAAACTAAGATACACCGAATCGGCAGGTGTGAGCGCCCGTGGCTCTGGCTCCATGATGGAATCAAGGCGAATGCGCACAGAGGTCAGATGTTCGGCCACGAAGGCGTTGCTGATGGCATAGTTGTAAACTTTGCCGTTGGCATCCAAGACATCTAGAGTGGCGCCGTTGCGATTGGGCGGACAAAGAGGGAAACCGTCGTTCACCAATACGTTGAAGTCAGTCCATTTGGTTGAGTCGGGGTAGAGGCCATTGTGGCTGAAATCGTCAAAGAAAGGCAAGAAACGGGCAGGCGCGGCCTCTCTGCTTGTCGTTTTTTTCTCACTGCCTAAACCAAAAGGGGTCAATATTTCTTGGGCGTTGGCTTGATTGGCGAAAAGGCCAATCATAAAGGCTGCTGCCCAAACCTTAAAAGTCATCTTCAAATTCATCTTGTTCTTCATAGTCGGTGGTCTCTATGGTTTCTTTTTCAATAACAGTATCAATTACAATGGGTTTTGGGTTGTTGGTGACTGAGTCCTCGTGCAGCAGTTCGTTCATCTCCTTCTTGAAATCGAGGGTGCGGCTTGAATGGTACCATACGTCGACATAGGTGCCTAACTTGACCAAGCCAGAGCTGGGGCCTGGCGACATGCGCTTGACGCATTGGTATTGAATGCTGTCGTTGTCTTCAAAAACTACATTTCCAAGATTGAATCCCATGGAGTTGAGCGTACGCTTTGTTTCTTCGGCGGGTTTTCCAATAAGGTTGGGGACTTTTTCTTTGGTCCTGTCGCTGCCTAAACCGACCTTAAGGACGATTTTGTCTCCCCTTATTAGTTTGGTGCCCTTCTCGATAGGCGAACCTTGAAAGTATGCACCAGCAATGTTTTTGGTGTAAGGATATGAGGTTACATATTCAAGATGGTCCACTTCAAGTCCTTCTGATTCCAATAGCTTTACGGCAGCACGCAATGATGTCCCTTTCACATCGGGCATTTCGGTGGGTTCAGGGGTTACAGCAACGACAATGGCGTAAACATTGCGCCCTTTTTTGATCTTTGAACCGGGCAAAGGGTCTTGCTGATGGATGCTTCCGGGTTCTAGCCCCTTGGGGTAAACGCTGTCAATAACGATGAAGTTGAAGTCTTTAGAGTGATCGTGTTTCACCTGGTTGAAGTTTTGGCCCACAAAGTCTGGCATGGTGAAAACCTTGTCGTGACGGGTGTATCCATCTAGCAATTTGAATGTTAACCATAACAGGACTACGCACAATATCAATATGATAAGTAAGTTGAGGTAAAATTTCTTTTCCTTCATGAAGTTCCAGCGTCCCATAATTTTATAATTTAGCGGTGTTTTTACAACTCGATTTGGAGTGTTTTTATTGTTATGCTGTTTAAACCGACAAAATTACAAAAAATATGAAAAACGTGGCAATTATTTGTGGCGGAGATTCAGGAGAGTTTGAAATTTCCGTCAAAAGTGCTCAGGTGGTCAAGCAGAACCTGAATCCAGAACTGTATAATTCGAAGATTATCGTAGTGTCGAAGAAAGGCTGGTATGGACTTTTGAAAGATGGTACTCGGGTTGACGTTGACAAAAATGATTTTTCCATTTCAGTAGGTGGACATAGGACGAAATTCGATGTGGCTTTCAATGCAGTGCACGGCGAACCGGGAGAGAACGGACCTCTTTCTGGTTATTTGGAACTGCTGGGCATCCCTTGCACTTCGTCCCCGTTGACTACGTGCGCGCTTACGTTCCATAAAGATTTCTGCAAACGAGTGGTGGCTTCCTACGGAGTCAAGGTGGCACCATCGGTTATTATCAATGAAGGAGAGCAATATGATGCCGACGAAATCATCAAGAAACTGGGGTTGCCTATGTTCGTCAAGCCGACATGTAATGGCTCAAGCGTGGGTGTGTCGAAAGTGAAGACGGCGGATGACCTTGTCCCTGCCATTTTCACGGCACGTGCTGCGGGCAGACAGGTGATGTGCGAGAAGTTCGTCGATGGACGCGAGTTCGGCTGCGGCGCCATGGAGTTTAAAGGCAAGATGATGGTCTTCCCTTTGACCGAGATTTGCAGCAAGAACGAGTTCTTCGATTACGAAGCCAAGTATACTGCAGGCAAATGCGACGAGGTAACGCCTGCCGAAGTGGACGAGGACATCGCTATGGAAATCAAGGCGACCACGGCGATGCTTTATGAGAAACTGGAATGCAAGGGCTTTGTACGCATGGACTATATTGTCAGCAATGAAGGCGTGTTCTTCATCGAGGCCAATATTGTGCCAGGCATGTCGGAAGCAAGCATCATCCCCAAACAGGCGCAATGCTTCGGCGTGTCGTTGAGTCGACTGTTTGAAATGGCGATAGAAAACGTCCTCTAACCTGTCTGTTTATCACGCAGAATCCGCAGAACTATTTGAAGCGCAAAGCGGCGCAAGTTTTGCGTCCGATAGGCTTCAGCGAATTCAGCGGATTCTGCGTGAAATAAATAATCTCAACGTGTAAGGATTACACCGTGAGAATGTCCTTCGACTTCAACTCGGTGAGGTCGTCGATCTTCTTGATGTATTTGTCGGTGAGTTTCTGAATCTCCTCTTGAAGGAGTTTCGACTCGTCTTCCGAGATGACGTCTTTCTCCAATTTCTTGGCGTCGTCGTTGGCGTTGCGGCGGATGCCACGGATGCCGACTTTGGCCTCCTCAGCAGCGGTCTTAGTGCGTTTCACCAACTCTTTACGGCGTTCCTCAGTCAAGGCGGGCACTGCAATGCGCAGGATCTCGCCATTGTTGATGGGGTTGAACCCTAGGTTGGCGTTCAAGATGGCTTTGGCGATGTTGTTGAGTGCGCTCTTGTCAAAAGGTTGCACCACAATCATACGGGCGTCGGTGCAACCGATGTTGGCGGTCTGCTCGATGGGCACCGTCGTGCCATAGTATTCAACCATAACGCCGTTCAGCATGGCCGGACTGGCCTTTCCAGCCCTGATGCCCTGAAACTCATGCTCAAGGTGCTTGATGGTGTTCTCCATGCTCTCAGTGGCTTCGTCTAATACAAATTGAGAATCTTCAGTCATAGTTTTTCAGATTTTGGGTGCAAAAATAAACATTTTCTCTTTTTTCGCTCAAAAATCCTGCCATTTTTGATTGAGAGGTTCGTAAAGTCCTTTTAGGACGCGGCTCTTGTGTGTAGTATAATAGCTTATCTTCTCAAGAACCATTTGGTCGTGGCCTTGGTTCCAAAGGTAAGTCTTTAAGATCTTGCCTTGGGGCGTGATTTCCTCGTTGAAATTGATGGCGTTGGTGAGGATGTTTTTGCCTCCAGGGAACTTGCCGCTTTCAGCGGGAAGTCCTTGCCATAGGAGCAACGAATCGGTCGCTGCGTCGTGGATCTCAATGACGACAATGCAGTTATGCAGGCTGTCGGCAGCGTTCACTTCTGCCACTATGCCCAACGCCTCAACATTGTCAGGCAACGAGTCGCAAGAAAGGCTATAGGACTGACCCCACTCTTGCTCATAGAAGGGATACGGTTCCTCCGAAAGGGCGTTAAGCAGGTGTTGGCTTCCTTCGATAGGTTGTTTGCTGAGCGTCAGATAGCGAGAGGTGAACCAATCTTTCTTTTTAACGAGGTAGGGGTAGTTGCCCACAGCGGCGGTCTCCCAAATGGGACTGGCATAGTCGGTCCAACCAAAACCGAGCATGGGGGCATCTTTGTGTTCGCTGAACCAACGGTTGAGATCGCCCAATTCGGTGTAACGGTTGAGGACGATGCGGTTTTCCACGTTGGTTTGCGCTTGGTAGAACTCTGCAGCCTCGCCAATCTCGGTGCGTGTGGCAAACTGGATTTGGTCACCATATTGGTCCTTGTCCTGCTGCATCTCGGCAGCAATCTGGTCGAAGCCTTGGTGGTACATCAGGTCGTAATGACGGCGCTCCATAATCAACGAGGCCATGCCGACGAAGAGGATGACGGCCACTACCAAGGCGGTCTGCCACGGCGATAATGTGCGGCTCTTGAACAGCGAGAAGGCCACGATGATGACGAAAGGATAGCTGAAGATCAGGGTGCTGTGCTGCAGGATGGGCTCGCGATATAATGAGTAGACGAAAGCAATGGCAAAGATGATGACGAACCAGACCAGGCCTGCCCAACGCAAAGGTTGGTTTCTCCGGTCACGCTTGCCGAGGATGAGCGGCAAGAGGATGATGATGCCCACGGCAAACATGAACAGCATGGAGTAGTTCATCGTGTATTGGATGAAGTCGGTGAGGAAGGTGGCCTTGGGCGCACTTAACCATCCGCCGATGCTGCCGCTTACGAAGAGTTGCTGCCAAAAGATGGGCAGGGTGGGGGCAAACAAGACGACTGCCGCTATGCCGCTGAACCAGTAGGCCTTGCGACGCTCCTTGGGCAGAAAGAACAGACCTGTCAAGAAGATGAGTCCTGCCTGCGCGATGGAGAAATACTGCATGATGGAACAGGCCCATGCTGAGAGGGCAAAGCCTACGTAAATGCCGATTTTAGGCTTCTCTGTCTCGAAAACGATCTTATGCCAAAACACGGCCATCAGCAGCACAAAGAACAACCCTGCCGAATAGGGTCGAGCCAACTGGCTATAGAATACCGTGAACTGGCTGACGGCAAAGAAAGCGGCTGAAAACAATCCGACTTTACGGTTGAACCACTGCCGTCCTATTAAATATATAAGGTATATGGAACCTATGCCCATCAGCACGAAAGGCAGCTTGACCCAGAACTCGTTCATTCCGAAGAGTTTCACCCAACCCCAAAGGAATAGTTGCACCCCGATGGGATGGCTGTCGGGCATCACGCCCTGCTGGATGAAGTCATGGAAATTGTCGAAACGGGTGCGCAGCAAGGCACTGAACTCGTCGTGCATGAAGGGCACCTGTCCGAGTTTCCATAGTCTTAATACTGCCGCAACAAGCAAAATGACGCCGAGAAGGATGTAATCCAGCCTTTTGCTCGGCGCATTGCGGGTTTTGCGCAGATGGTTTTTGCGGGTTCTCATAAACCGTTTTGTTGTGTAGAGACGTGCCATGGCGCGTCTCTACAGGACAAATCATTTCGTCACCAGCGTGCCGATGTTCTCACCGCGTAACACCTTCATCAGGTTGCCGCGCGTGTTCATGTCGAACACATACATCGGCATGTCGTTTTCCTTGCACATGGTGAAGGCCGTCATGTCCATCACCTTCAGGTTGCGTTGGTAGGCCTCGTCGTAGG
>JAEEGG010002895.1_pt1 | contig 43699 bp, 30 predicted proteins | sample 9134161 | NCBI WGS metagenome assembly JAEEGG01 (sample SAMN16246543, study PRJNA631951) | gut metagenome | biome: gut microbiome; feature: rumen; material: CR-attached | host: Bos | place: Iran: Karaj | collected 2018-10 | reverse complement strand
CCTGACCCAATGGCAGGAACTGGTGCTGATGACACAGGGAATCAACCCTCTTGAAGTGAAGCGGAGTCCCCGCTGGCTGCCCCAAAAGTCAAGGAAAGAAAAGATAGGTTAAACCCTGTAAATCAGTTGTTTATGTCAGACATTTTTTGTACCTTTGCACTATAATTCAGAGGTACAGATATGGCAGAAGGACTGGTATCAGACAAGCAGTTGATAGAGGCTTTGCTTCGTGAGCGCGATGAGCTTTACCGTCGTGCCGTGAAGGCAGAGCGTCGCTTGGAGGAACTGTCCGATGCCGAGTCCATGAGGCAGCAGTATGAGACTCGTATCAAGGAGATGGAGGCTGACCATCAGAAGCTGATTGGCGACATGGAAGCAGATTTCCAAAAGGAATTTTCCAAGAAAGAGGACGAATACAAGAAGGTACTTTCCAAGAAGGAGGACGAGATACGTGACCTCGTGCGCCGCATGGAATACATGGCTCGCAAGCTATGGGGCAGGATGAGCGAGAAGCGCCAGACTCCCGACGACCCGCGCCAGCTGAAGCTGGATTTTGAGGGCATGGACCTCACTGACGAAGAGAAGCGTCAGATAGAGGAAGCTACCAAGAAGGTGGCGGAGTCACGCAAGGTGAAGGTCAAGGAGCACGAGAAGCAGCTGCCCGTCCGCAAGAAACTGCCCGAAAACCTGCGCCGTGTTGAGGAGCACATCTATCCTGAGGGCTACATCGGCCATGAAGACGAGTGGATTCTGTTCGAGGCCACTGAGACCTCAGAGCATCTGGAGATAACCGCACCTGATGCATACGTGAGAGTAACCATCCGCCACAAGGCCATGCGCAAGGCTGACAACAAGATCATTACGGCTCCTGTTCCTGCAGAGCCCCTTGCCAAGAGCTATGCAGGTCCCACAGTACTTACGGAACTCACGATTGGCAAGTTTGCCGACCACCTTCCCTTCTACCGCCAGATAGAGATGTACAAGCGTTTGGGTATAGAGCTGAAGCAGCCCACCATCGAGGGATGGTTCCACGGAATAGCCGACCTGATGCGTCCTATGTATTATAGGTTACAGGAATACATGCTCCAGCTGGACTACCTGCAGTCAGACGAGAGTACGGTGCCTGTCATCAACAACGAGAAGCACCGGACGGTCAAAGGCTACATGTGGCTCATCCGAGCGGTACTCGAGCCCCTGGTACTCTTCCATTACCATGAGGGCTCACGCGGGAAGGAGGTGGCACTCGAATTCTTCAAGGACTTTAAAGGTGCACTCGGAGTGGACGGATATGGTGTATATGACCTGTTGGACAAGCTCGACGGGATAATGATCCTGTGCTGCTGGGCCCACTGCCGCAGATATTTTGACCGTGCACTGAACCATGACAGAAAGCGTGCTGAACACGGCATCGAACAGATCGGCCTGATATATAGCGTAGAAACCATCGCAGACGAGGAGGGAGCAAACTACGAGCGTCGTGCACAGCTGCGCCAGGAACTGGCATACCCCATCATCCGTGGCTTGGAGGCATGGGCATTGAACGAGCAGGATGCCGTCATGCCGAAGAGCCCCATCGGAAAGGCACTGGGATATCTGCTGGGGCACATCCGCCAGCTGTCACGCTACACTACCGACGGTAGATACCAGATAGATAACAACTTTATAGAAAATAGCGTCAGACCGCTGGCTTTGGGACGCAAGAACTATCTCTTCTGCGGAAACCACGATGCTGCCGAGGATGCTGCCATCATCTACACCTTCATGGGATGCTGCAAACTGGCACAGGTTGACGTCCGCAAATGGCTGAACTACTTCTTCACCCATATCCACGACTATGATGAGGACTACTCATGTGACCTGTTGGAACTGCTTCCGCACAACCTCAAGCAGAAGGGTATCCTATGACACACTTTGAAAATCCTCCTAGAGTCTCAGACTTTTTCCAAGAATCTTGGAGATTCCTCCAACATCTCCAAGAATCTCTCCAACTTTTTCGGAGTATCTTATAGAATCTCACAAGACGGGGTTTACTGATGGCTTACAAGGCAATAGGGACAAACACCGACGACTTGAAAAAAGACAAGTGTCCTCCTCGAAGAGCCGGAAGACAAACAGCCGAGACTGTAAAACTTTCACAATAAGTGGGACATCGTGGCCGAAGCTGCCATCGACCAGATTCACGAAAAGAACTACAAGGGTAAAGTGTCACAATACGAGGGACAGATTATCCTTGTAGGCATCAATTACGACTCGAAGTCGAAGAAACACGACTGCAAGATAGAGTTCCTATAACCTTATTTACGCCCCAAAGAACGGTCATGCTCCTCTGGGAGTTGAGGCTATTCTACATGCCTCCCGCTTTGTTGTTGACGGCATAATACCAGGCGAACTGCCTGATGTTACGGTTGTAGAAGGAGTAATAACCGCCGAAGGGCGACTGCGGCACGAACATCGAGACGCCGTGGTAGCGCTCTTCGGTCACGGTGAAGTTATTGCCGTAGTAGTTGTTCCACCTCTTGTTGGTGTCCCAGTGGGTGGACATCCGGCGGTAGACGACGGCTCGGTCGAGCACCTCCTTCCACTGCCGGTAGACGCTCTCCGGGGCATGATGCAGCATGAAGTCGCCGGCGTCGTAGAAGATGTTGTACATCGGGTCGTAGCCGACGTGGTTGCCATCATAATAATAGTATATAAGCCCGGTCATGTCGGCATAGCCGTCTCCGAGACCGTCGTTGATAATGGTCAGGGCGGTACGGGTGGCCTGAGCCACGTGCTCCATCTCGCTGGTTCTGACCACGGAGAGGGGCAGGTAGAGCCCCTTTGCCTTCTGCTCATAGCAGCGGTCGACGATGGCCGTGTAGAAATCATCGTCCTGCAGGAACATGGCCGGCAGCATCTTGCTGTAAGGAGCCCCCTCGGCGGGTATCTCGGCCGGTGAGCCGATGATATAGTCGGCCACGTTCCTCAGTTCGTAGAGCGACTCCAGACACATGAAGTTGCAGCAGTCGGCGAAAATGAACTTGAAGTGGGGCAGGTTCTGCAGCACGCGAGCCATCGTCGGCAGGTTGAGCCACTTGCCATCGTTGCTGCTCACGTCGTTGCGGCCGTTGTCGACGCCGTAGGCCCGGGTATAGGGCACAGAGTCCTTCACGAGCCAGCCCGAGCTGTGCCCCCAGAGCACCAGACCGTAGTCGCGGGTGGCAGGGAAATGGCGCACGGCATACTGCAGCACGTCCTCAAACACATGCGGGTCGCTCGACAGCACCTCCTCATCGCCGATGCCCATGTCGCTGATGCTGACGCTATCGGTAACCTGACCGTCGCGGATGCGGGCCAGCCACGGCAGCTCCTTCTTCGAGCTTTTGTCGACAAAGACCACGAGGGCATTCCCCGCCCCTATCAGTCGCGAGCCCTCCTTCATCTCGTTAAGGTCACCGTTGACATAACTCGTCAGGCTATTCTCACCCGACATATAGACTATCACCGTGCGCTCCACCGGCTGCGGAGCGAAATCATCATCGTCGTCACTGCCGCAGGCCGCCAGCGTGGCTGCAAGGCATATCATCATCAGGAGCTTCTTCATCATGGTGCAAAGGTACGAACAAATTCTGACTTCTCCAAAAAAATGAGGCAGATATGATTGAAGCATCTGCTTGTACAGACTGCTACAGACGTTTTGCTGGCATCGGACTTTCACGGACTTCACGGACTTTTTTGGGGCCACGGACTGCCTCGGACTTTTACGGACTTTTTTGGGCAACGGACTTCACGGTCTTCTCCTGCATCGGACTTGCACAGACGGGCACGGACTTTTTTCTGGCTACGGACTGCAACGGACTTCTCATGCATCGGACGGGCACAGACGGGCACGGACTTTTTTCTGGCTACGGACTTGCACGGACTTTAAGGACTTTATCAGCCGAGGTCCGCAAGATGGCGTATGATACTGACCCCCACAACAACACCTCCCTTGTTGGGGGAGGGGCTGCGCCATTGCCGGACCTTTTTACAGTCGGCTCATATATTCACCGCAACGTTGAACTCAACGCTGAGCTTCGGACCGACCGGCAGTCAGGGACCTGCCGCACCGGTGAGCATCACGACAATCAGAGTTTCTACTTGCCAAACTTCTCAGCCTTGTAGTCGTCGTAGTTGAAGATGTGGTTCTGGAGCCACTCGATGTCGCCCTTGCTGGCCAGCGTGGGCTCGCGGTCGAACTCGTCGAGGAACCACTGGTGAATCTCGTCGGCAACACCGTCGAACCATGCCTGGCTGCTGCCATCAATCTTGTTGGCCTTCAGCTCCTCGCAGATGCGGCGCCAGTTGTAGGCATTGATCCACTCCATGTCGCCCTGCTCGGCGTGCTGCTGGTACACGAAGGCGTCGTACTCCTGAGCCACCTTGTCGCGGTATTCGCTCATGCGGGCAACCAGTGCCTGGTAGGTGCGGTCATTCTTGCCGGGGAAGCTCTGCCAGCCCTTCATCAGCTCGAGGTCGATCTGCTCCTCAGCCGTGTAGCTGTCGATGCCCTTCATGGCCTTCAGCATGGTGATGGTCTCCTGCAGGTCCTTGTTGAACGACGTGCTGTACTTACCGTGCTTCATAGCGTCGAACAGGAATATCCAGTTAGCCGACACCTAGGGAGCCACCTTGTGCTCAGTACCGTCGCTGGGGTACTTGTAGAGCGTCCAGGGACCTACGATGGGAACTGTTTGGCTCCACTCGGCCAGCTCATAGCCCAGGACCTTCAGCTTGGCACCGGCCACGGCGTTGACAGTCACCTTCACCTCGGCATTGAAGTCGAAAGTCTTCTCCTCGAAGGGCGACACCTTTGCGGTGAACTCGCCGCCGATCCGCGGGCCGACAGCCAGCTGGGGACCAGCCGCACCGTAGACCATCACGTCAACACCGAAGTACAGCCCGATGCCTGCCTCGCCGCTAACCTCCACCTCAGGCTTGATGAGCGTGAAGTCGTTCTTCACCTCTTCGAACTCCTTGATGACGTCCCAGCCGTTGCCGTCCGTATAGCGGACACCGGCCTTGAAGTTGTTCTCGTACTCATACTTGAAACCTACATCCACGGCACCGCTGACCTTACCGTCGAGCTTGATGTACAGGCTGGGGTCGCACTTGACGACAACGGGCACCGGACCCACCCAGAACGTGAAGGTGTAGCTGTTGAACTCGATCAAAGTCTTCTTCCACTTGTCCTCGTCGAGTTTCCACTCCTTCTTGAAGCCAATCTTGAACTCCGGGTTGAAGGCGAACTTGCCGTCGACGCCGGCCTCAAACTTCTCCACGTAGGGCTCGGGGATGATGAAGTGCCACTTCACGCTGCCGTCGAGGGTGATAAAGTAGTTCAGCTCGAAGTCGATAGGCAGCGAGGCACGGACGTTGATGGAGTCGCCATCGCCAGTGCAGTCGAAGTCCTTGTCCATCTCAATCTTGTCTTTGAAGGCCAGAATGCGGCGGTGGGCTGAGGCGCGGGTACCCTCGGCGGCCAGCTCGTCGGCGGTGTAGTACTGGTAGCTGCCGTCGGCACGGGTCTGGGCTTCAGGCTGGTCGTCGTCGGTGTGGTAGCCCTTGTCGTAGTCGTAGGGGTCGGTCAGGTGGATGACGGCGGGGTGCAGCACGTCGTTCTCGTCCATATACTTGGCAGCGTAGGCGGGCATGGCCGGGCCGTCGGCACGGGTCACGTTGCCGCCATCGGGGTTCACGTAGATGCCCGTGTTCAGCGTCACCTTCTTGTCGCCGATGATCTCGGCAACGGTGGCGGGCACGACGGTCAGGATGTAGCGGTCGCCCACCAGCTGCTCGGCAGTGGCCTTGCGGATGTAGGGCAGCTGCTCAACCCTGTGCCAGATACCCATCGGGTGGCCGACGAAGCTCTCGATGCCCATCTTCTCGGCGTAGGCCCTGCTGACGCTGATCTGCGTCGTGTCGGCATCGAGGATGGTCACGTCGCTCTCGGTGATAAAGTTCTCGAATGTCAGTCCGTAGGCTTCGAGCAGGGCGGTCTGGGCGTCCTCGGGCTGCTGACTGTTATTCTCGCTACCCGGCTCGTTCAGGTTGTCCGAGCAGGCAGTAAACGTTACTGTAGACACGATGCTCATCAGCATCATCTTCACCAAGTTCTTCGTTGTCTTCATAATCGTATTTCTTTTTAGTTGTTTTGTTTTGACGGTGCAAAGTTACAACGTATAATCCCCTCATTCCAAACATTTAGCCGAGAATCGTCAAGAGTGGTCTGGCCAAAAGGCAGCACGATGGCCAAAAACGGGAAAAGGCCCCGGTTTCTGTCCAAAACCGGGGCCTTTTCGCTTTAAAAGACCGTTCTATTGCTCTACCAGCTTGAAGAGCTTGTCGCTGGGGCGCACCTTGCCGGTGACGGCTATTGAGACGCGCGTGCCCTGCCGGGCCACCTCGACGGCACCGTCGTCGTCGTGTATCTCCTGCGGCGTGACATACATCACGCCCGTCGTCGGACCAGTAATGAGCAGTTTGTCGCCCACCTTGAAGGTATTGGCCTCGACGGCAAACTCCGCCACGCCGAGCTTCGAATAGTATTTCGTGCCCTTGCCAATGTAGACCTTGCGCTCGGTGGCACACGAGCCGTACTCCTTGTTCCACTCGCCCATGAGCTGACCCTGGTAATAGCCGTCCCAGAAGCCACGGTTGAAGACGGTGGCGAGACGGCGGTCCCACTCGTCCTTGCGCTCCGTGGTAAACGTGCCGTCGAGCACGGCCTGGATGGCTTCCTTGTAGCACTTCACCACCGTATAGACATATTCGGGGCCTCGCGCGCGACCTTCTATCTTAAACACGCGCACGCCGGCGTTCATCATCTTGTCGATGAAGCGCACGGTCTTCAGGTCCTTGGGCGACATGATATACTTGTTGTCAATCTCCAGCTGGTAGCCTGTCTCGTTGTCGGTAACGGTATAGCTGCGCCGGCACACCTGGATGCACTCCCCACGGTTGGCCGAGCGGTTGGCGGCGTCAAGACTCATGTAGCACTTGCCCGAGATGGCCATGCACAGCGCACCGTGGCAGAACATCTCGATACGTATCTGCTCACCACTCGGACCGCAGATATGCTCCTCGCAGACCTGGCGGTAGATGTCGGCCACCTGCTCTAAGCGCAGCTCACGGGCCAGCACGACGACATCGGCAAACTGTGCGTAGAACTTGAGCGCCTCGATGTTCGAGATGTTCAGCTGGGTAGAGAGATGCACCTCCTGCCCCACCTGCCGGCAATACTGCATCACGGCCACGTCGCTGGCAATGACGGCCGAGATGCCCGCCTCCTTGGCAGCATCGATAATCTCGCGCATCAGCGGCAGGTCCTCGCCGTAAATGATGGTGTTCACCGTCAGATAGCTCTTCATGCCGTGCTCACGGCAGGTCTGGGCAATCTCGCGCAGGTCGTCGATGGTGAACGTCGAGGCCGAGTGGGCACGCATGTTCAGCTTCTCAATGCCGAAGTAGACGGAGTCGGCCCCGGCCTGGATGGCCGCCGCCAGCGAATCGCGGGAGCCGACGGGCGCCATGATTTCATATTCTTCAGTCATCTTAGTCTCAGGGCTTTGTCCTCGGCAGCCTCCATCTGTTCGCGCTCGCCGGGACCTTTGTCGTTCTGTCCGCAGAGGTGAAGGATGCCGTGAATAATGACGCGGTGCAGCTCCTCGTCGTAGTCCTTCCTGAACTTCTCGGCGTTCGAGCGCACGGTGTCTAACGAGATGACGATGTCGCCGTTCAGCTGGTCGCCCTCACAGTAGTCGAAGGTGATGATGTCGGTGTAATAGTCGTGGCCTAAGTATTCGCGGTTGACGGCAAGGATGTGCGCGTCGTCGCAGAACAGGTAGCCCACCTCGCCTACCTTCTTATTATAGGTGGCAGCCACGCGGCGGATCCAAGCCGTCGTGTCGCGGCGGCGTATAGCCGGCATGCGGACGTTCTCGGTGCTATAGGTTATCATTTGACTTATGGGGCTTTGGTAGAAATTCACTCACGTCGGCACCGAAGTGCGACAGCTCGCGCAAGGCGCTGCTCGAGACGCTGGCCAGCTCGGGCTCGGTGTAGAGCAGGATGGTTTCAATACCACCCAGGCGGCGGTTGAAGTCGGCCTGCCACTGCTCGTACTCGAAGTCGCTGACCGAGCGCACACCCTTGACAATGAACTGCGCCCCCTCCTGGCGCGCAAAGTCCATGGCCAAACCGTAGAAGGGCTTCACCTCTATGGCCGGTTCGTTCTGGTAGAGTTTGCTGATGGTCTTGATGCGCTCTTCGGCAGGACTCATGCCCGGTTTGTGGACGTTATCGCCGACAACACCGATCACCAGCCGGTCGAAAAGCGGCAAGGCGCGGCGCACGATAGAGTCGTGCCCGATAGTAAACGGGTCAAAAGTGCCCGCAAATAATCCTGTTCTCATATTTGCGGGCAAAGATACGAAAAATTAAGGGCAGAACAAAAAGTTTTAGTTACTTTTTTGCTTTCCCGCCCTTAAAATACTCTTCCGACAAGTCTTTGAAGAAGTCATAGTCCAGAATAGTGCCTATTTTCAGAAGCAATCCTGTGCTGATGTCCTTCCTGCTGAAGATGTTGTAAACGTTGGTGCGTTCACAGTCGATTTCCCTGGCCAACCAGGTAACGGGCTTGTGTCTCTGTTCGAGCACTTCTTTGATTTTTTGTCCGACGTGCATAGCTCGTTCAATTTAATTTGGTTAAGTCAATAATTCAACTTGGTAAAAAGCGCCACAAAGATACAATAATTTTACGTTAAGTACCCTAAAATTTTAGTGAAAAAGAATTAAATCAGCCGAAAGTGTAGAATGTTATTCGAATAAACTGGGTTCCATGATGTTACCCGTGTAAGGATTGCGCCCAAAATGCTTGTAAGCCAGCTCCGTAACCATGCGGCCGCGAGGCGTCCGTTTGATGAATCCCTCCATGATGAGGAAGGGCTCGTAGACCTCCTCGACGGTGCCGCTGTCCTCGCCGATGGCGGTGGCGATGGTGGTCAGGCCAACAGGTCCACCCCGGAACTTGTCGATGATGGTCAGCAGTATCTTGTTGTCAATCTCGTCGAGTCCGTACTGGTCGATGTTCAGGGCCGTCAGCGCCACCTGCGTAATCTTAGTGTCGATGCGGCCGTTGCCCTTCACCTGGGCGAAGTCGCGGACGCGGCGCAACAGGGCGTTGGCGATACGGGGCGTGCCGCGGCTGCGCCCGGCAATCTCTAAGGCGGCATCCTCGGTAATGGGTACACCTAATATATTACTACTGCGCTCGATGATCTTCTGCAGCACTTCGGGCTGGTAGTACTCCAAGTGCATGTTGATGCCGAAGCGGGCACGCAGCGGGGCCGTCAGCAGACCGCTGCGCGTCGTGGCGCCGACCAGCGTGAAGGGGTTCAGGTCAATCTGTATGCTTCGGGCCGACGGGCCTTTGTCGATCATGATGTCGATACGGTAGTCCTCCATAGCCGAGTAGAGATACTCCTCGACGACGGGCGACAGACGGTGGATCTCGTCGATGAACAGCACGTCGTTCTTCTCTAACGATGTCAGGATACCGGCCAGGTCGCCGGGCTTGTCGAGCACGGGTCCGCTGGTTATCTTGAAGCCCACGCCCAGCTCGTTGGCTATGATGTTCGACAGCGTCGTCTTTCCCAGTCCGGGAGGGCCGTGTAGCAGGGTGTGGTCGAGGGGCTCGCCACGGTACTTGGCGGCCTCGACGAAGACCTCCAAGTTCTCCACAATCTTCTTCTGACCGCTGAAGTCCTTGAAGCTCAGCGGCCGCAGCGCATTCTCAAAGTCCTTCTCGACCTTGGAGTAGCGCTCCTCACGTATGTCGAAATCCTCGTCCATCGTCCCTCTCAATAGCTTGCCAGCACCTCGCGGGCAGATAAATACTGAATACCACCCTCAGGGGTTGATACCACCACGGTCTCGTTACGAAGTGCTTTTTCCTCAAGCATCCTTTTCTCTGCTATCCGAAGACCGGCCTCTAACTTCTGTGTGAAGTCACTCATTTCCTTACTTGACATAAGCTCTGATTGTCCTTAGCAATTCTTCTTCCATCGTTGCAGTTTCCGATTTTCGTCCTCCTGTTGCCACTATGCGGCGCGGTGTGGCACTATTGTCAAAAATCGCCCAATAGTCAACGGCAGGCATGAACAACTTGAAAAGGTTGTTGATGCCTGCCGTGTATCGTCTTCTGATTATTTCCTCGGGAATGTCGTGTCCGCCTTTGCTCACGCGCTCTGCCACACGCCTCATAGCCAGCTCAGGACTGCTCAGCCAGAAGTAAAGCAGGTTGACGCGGTAGCCTTGTCTTTGGGCCCGCTTTACCAGATTCACATACGAGCGCGTGGCCAACGTCGTCTCTATGGCAAATGTCACGTCCTCCTTGAGTAGTTCTTCTATGCGCTGCAACATCAGCTTGCCTGCCTCAATGGCCACACCCTCGGCGTTGAATGGTGAAAGACCACGTGCTATCTCATCAGCGTTGACAAATTCCCTGCATTCCAGAATCTCAGGCAACACCGTATATGAGGCGGTGGTCTTTCCTGCCCCATTGCAACCACTGACGATATAGAGGTTTTTCATCATTTTCGGTTGCAAAGTTAACGGATTTTTTTGAGATAACAAAAAAAATAACTATCTTTGTGCCCTGTTAACAAAACTGAAGAACCAAATGAGGACAAGACTACTGACTATGGCCCTGATCAGCGCACTGGCAGGGCACGCCCAACAACGGCAGGAAATCACATTAACCGACGACTGGCAGTTCTTTGCGGGGCAAAGCGGCACAGCCGAGCGTTCGCACGACCGGCAGTCGTGGCAGACCGTCACCGTGCCCCACGACTGGGCCATCAGCGGACCCTTCGACAAGAAGTGGGACCTGCAGCGCGTGGCCATCGAGCAGAATGGCGAGAAAGAGGCCACCGAGAAGAGCGGGCGCTCAGGGGCTCTGCCCTGGATTGGCGAAGGCCACTACAAACGGACGTTTACGATTCCGCAAGGTTTCGACGGCCATGCCGAGCTGGTGTTCGACGGTGCGATGGCAGAGCCGACGGTATCGGTGAACGGACAATGGGCCGGATTCTGGGCCTACGGCTACAACACCTTCCGCATTGACGTTACCAAGTTGGTGAAGCCGGGAGAAAACCTGTTGGAGGTTGACCTGAAGAACCTGGAGGAGAGCTCGCGCTGGTATCCCGGCGCTGGCATCTACCGCCCTGTGAAGCTGATTCTCACACCGCAAGAAACACGCATAGACGACTGGGGCATCACCACCACTACGGAACTGAACTGGAAGAAAGAGAAGGGCAAAGACCTCACCAAGTTTGTCGTGGAGGTGCCCATCATCAATGCCGGAAAGGGAAAGCCCGTGGGGCTGACGCTCATCAGTCCGGACGGCAAACGGGTCAGTTGCGTGCCGGCGCCCATGCATGGCTGCAAGGCTATCGGCAACTTCACCTTAGACAATCCCAAGCTCTGGACACCCGAGACGCCTTATCTCTATAAGGTGGAGGTGACCCTCTACGACGGCAATGGCGACAAGAATCTCTACGACGATTTCGGCAAAGTGATTGACGAGAAGACCTTCAATGTGGGCATCCGCACCGTCCGAGTCAGCAAGGAAAAGGGCTTCCAGCTGAACGGCGTGACGCGCAAATTCAAGGGCGTCTGCCTGCACCACGACCTCGGCCCCCTCGGTGCCGCCGTCAACAAGGCCGCGCTCATCCGCCAGATTAAGATTCTGAAGGACATGGGCTGCGACGCCATCCGCACGGCTCACAACATGCCGAGCCAGATGCAGATGGACGTCTGCGACTCGTTGGGCATGATGGTCATGGCCGAGTCGTTCGACATGTGGCGCTACCCGAAGTGTAAGAACGGCTACGCCCGCTTCTTCGACGAGTGGGCCGACCGTGACATCACCAACCTCGTCGTAGCCAACCGTAACCACCCCAGCATCGTCATGTGGTCCATCGGCAACGAGATTCCCGAGCAGGGCAGCGAGGTGGGCCGTCAGCTCAGCATCCGCCTGCAGGGTCTTATCCACTCGCTCGACCCCACACGTCCCGTCACGCAGGGCATGGACAAGGCCGAGGGCGCCCTCAGCTGCGGCATGGCGCAGGCGATGGACGTGCCGGGCTTCAACTATCGCGTACATAAATATCAGAAGAACATCGAGCAGCTGCCGCAGGGCTTCCTGCTCGGCTCCGAGACGGCCTCGACGGTTTCGTCGCGCGGCGTCTACAAGTTCCCCGTCAAGGTGACCGACAACTCGCAATACGCCTCATGGGCACCATCCTACGACCCCAACGCCATCAAGACCGCCGACGGCCAGTGCTCGAGCTACGACGTGGAGTACTGCTCGTGGTCGAACCTGCCCGACGACGACTGGGTGTGGCAGGACGACAAGCCGTGGGTCATCGGCGAGTTCGTCTGGACGGGCTTCGACTACCTTGGCGAGCCGACGCCCTACGACGAGTACTGGCCCAGCCGCAGCAGCTACTTCGGCATCTGCGACCTCGCCGGACTGCCCAAGGACCGCTTCTACCTCTACCGCTCGAAGTGGAACAGGGACGAACACACCATCCACCTGCTGCCCCACTGGACGTGGCCCGACCGCCGTGGAGAGGTGACGCCCGTCTACTGCTACACTGACTACCCCGAGGCCGAGCTCTTCCTGAACGGCAAGAGCCAGGGCCGCATCCGTAAGAACCCCGCCGAGCGCCTCGACCGCTACCGCCTGCGCTGGAACGACGTCAAGTACCAGCCCGGCGAGCTGAAGGTCGTCGTCTACGATGCCGACGGCAACGCCGCCGGCGAGCAGACCGTCCGCACTGCCGGCAAGCCCGCCCGCCTCAACCTTGACGTCTGGACGCAGAACACCCACCTCACCGCCAACGCCCAGGACCTCGCCTTCATCACCGTCTCGCTCACTGACAAGGCCGGTACGCTCATCCCCGACGCCGCCGACCAGCTGACATTTACGGTAAAGGGTGCCGGGCGCTTCCGCGCCGCCTGCAACGGCGATGCCACCAGCCTCGAACCGTTCACCGAGCCCACCATGCGCCTCTTCAACGGCCAGCTCGTCGTCATCGTCGAAGCCGCCAACAAGCCCGGCCCCCTGACCCTCACCGTCACCTCCCCCCAGCGCAAACTCACAAAAACCATCACCATCCCCGTCCTATGAAAAGAATCCTCCTTGCCCTCTGTTCTCTATGCTGCGACATCGTCGCAGCCCAAACCGCCGCCATCGCCCCCACCGACCCTCACATCCAGTACGTCGGCCGCATCTGTTTCCAGAACCCGGAGCGCCCCCGCTTCAGCTACCCCGGCACACAAATCAACGTCGCCTTTCAGGGCACCACGCTCCGCATGAAGTGTAAGCCCGGCAGCGGCTACTTCATGGCGCAGATCGACGATGCCGAGCCCTTCAAGGTCGCCTTCCGGGGCCCCCGCGACTCGGTGGTCACGCTCTGCACGGCACTCCCAGCCGCCCGTCACACCGCCCGCCTGATGTACTGCATCGAGGGCTATGAGTACAAGCCCGAGTTCTGGGGATTCCAGACCGACGGACAGCTGGAGGAGATGGATCCGCTGCCTGCAAAAAAGGTCGAATTCATCGGTAATTCCATCACCTGCGGCTACGGCAACGAGGGCCGCCTCGGCGAGCCCTTCCGCTTCGAGACCGAGAACCACTACTACGGCTACGCCCAACTGACGATGCGGCGCCTCGGGGCCGTCGCCAGCATCGTTGCCCGCAGCGGCATCGGCGCCTACCGCAACTACGGTGCACCCAAGGACGGCTCACCCGCCGACAACATGCCGGCACAGTATGAGTACACCCTCTACAACGACCAGACCGAGCGCTGGGACTTCAGCCGCTGGCAGCCCGACGTGGTCTGTATCAACCTCGGCACCAACGACCTCTCGACCGACAACTACGACACGGCGCTCCTGAAGCAGGGCTACAAGCGCCTCCTCGCCCAAGTGCGCAAGGGCAACCCCAAGGCCAAGGTGGTCTTCCTCTGCGGCTCCATGCTCGGCGGCAAGGAGCTCGACATCTGCAAGCATATTCTGAACGAGGTGACGGAAGAGGCTCATAAGGCCGGCGACAAGCAGGTCTACCGCTTCGACTTCAGTCCGCAGACCGGCGACCTTGGCTACGGCACCGACTGGCACCCCAGCCTCCGTCAGCACCAGCGCATGGCCGACGAGCTGACGCCCTTCCTCGAGAAACTCTTCTAATCTATCTAGTTGAACTAGTCATACTAGTCGGACTAGTCATTCTAGAAAATCCAGCCCCGCTATAGCATCGCCCGGCAGTCCTCGAGAATTCGCATCAGTTCGTCCTTTGTCTCTGCCCTGAGCATGGCAATGCGCGTCTGGCGGAAGTTCGGAATACCCTTGAACACCGGCGTGGCCGCCAGGTGACGACGGGAGTGGAGTATGCCCCGCTTCTCGACAGAGTAGTCCGTATCGCCAGGTTTCCTGCTGAGGCTTAACCGTGCAATATTGATGCGCAGCTGCTCCTCAAGGATGTCAATCTTCTCGTCGATGGTTAGCTGTTCGCGGCTGAACACCCAGGGGGCGCCGAACGTGGCGCGGCCAATCATCACCGCGTCGACGCCGTAGCGGTCGAAAGCCGCCTCGGCCTCGTCAATCGACGTGATATCGCCGTTGCCTATGATGGGGATATGTATCCTCGGGTTGCGCTTCACCTCGCCGATGAGCGTCCAGTCGGCCTGACCCGTGTACATCTGCGAGCGCGTGCGCCCATGGATGGTCAGCGCCTTGATGCCGCAGTCCTGCAGCTGTTCGGCCAGCTCGGTGATGATGAGCTGCTCGTGGTTCCAGCCGAGGCGCGTCTTCACCGTGACGGGCAGTTTCACCGCCTCCACCACCTTCTGCGTCATCTCCAGCAGTTTCGGAATGTTCTGCAGCATACCCGCCCCGGCACCCTTCCCGGCCACCTTCTTCACCGGACAGCCGAAGTTCAGGTCGATGAGGTCAGGCCCCGCCTGCTCCACAATCTTCGCCGCCTCGACCACCGCCTCCACGTCGCGCCCGTAGATCTGTATGCCCACGGGCCGCTCCTCGTCACAGATGGTCAGCTTGCGGATGGTCGTCTTCACATCGCGCACCAGCGCCTCTGCCGACACGAACTCCGTATAGACCATCGCCGCCCCGAACCGCTTGCACAGCATCCGGAAGCCCAGATCGGTCACATCCTCCATGGGAGCTAAGAACAGTGGCCGCTCCCCAAACTCTATATCCCCTATCTTCACAACAAATGATTTTTCGATTTACCGTATTTTCGATTGACGATTTCCCCCTTCACTATCCTCCCTTCACCCTTCACCCTTCACCCTTCACTTTTCACCTTTCACTTTTCCCCCTTCACCTTTCACCAAACCAAATGATACGTCCCACCGGCCAGCGGCTTCACGAGGCCCTTCATCTCCAGCTCAAACAGCAGGGCGGTGAGCTGACCGATGGGCAGGTTCGTCCTCACCGAGAGCACGTTCAGCTGCAAGTCGTTCGTCTGCTGGAGTACGCCTACCACCACCTGCTCCTCTGCCGAGAGGTCGGGGAACAGCTCACGTTCTACGGCTGCCGTCTTCTGGCTCTCCGACCGCCACCCCACCGCCGCCACGAAGTCGTCGGCCGAGGTGATGAGTCCCGCCTTGTTGTCGCGTATCAGGTTGTTGCAGCCCTCGCTGTACTGCGCCCCCACCGGACCGGGGAAGGCCAGCACGTCGCGGCCGTACTCCTGGGCTATGCGCGCCGTGATGAGCGCCCCACCCTTGTAGGCCGACTCCACGACGATCGTAGCGTCCGACATGCCCGCCACGATGCGGTTGCGCTGGCGGAAGTTGTTAGCCAGCGGCTCCGTCTGCGACATATACTCCGTCAGCAGACCGCCGCAGCTCACCATCTCGACCGCCGTCTGCCGGTGTCGGGCAGGGTAGATCTGGTCCAGACCGTGGGCCAGCACGCCCACCGTCGCAAAGCCGTTGGCCAGCGCCTCGCGGTGGGCACAGATGTCGACGCCGTAGGCCAGTCCGCTGACGATGAGCACCTCCGGGCACAGCTCCCTCAGCCGAGCCACAAACCGCCTGATGAGGTCCTGACCGTAGCTGGTGCAGTGGCGCGTGCCAACAATGTCGACGATGCGCTGCTGGTTCAGGTCGGCGTTTCCTTTGTAATATAAGATGATGGGGGCATCGTCGCACTCCCGCAGCCGAGCCGGGTAGTCGTCGTCGTTTAGCGTCAGCACGCTGATGCCGTGCTTCTCGACGAACGCCATCTCTGCCGCCGCCCTTTTCAGCGCGTCATCCCAGTTGCGCAGACTCTCGATGAGACGCGGCGAGCAGTCGCTTACCACGTCGCCGATGTCCTGGCGGTGCTCATACACCGCCCTGCCACCGCCCAGTTCCCTGAACAGCCTCAGCGCCGTCTGCGCGTTGAACCCCGTCATGCGCGTCAGCGCAACCGTACAGAATATTTCCTCACTCTTCACTCTTCACTTCAATAAACTTGGCAAACGCCCGGTCGTAGTCCTCGCTCACGCCGAGCCGCCCGTCGACCAGGCACACCAGCTCCACCTTGGCGCGGAAGCTTAGTTTCTCGTCGCTTGCGCGGAAGATGTCGTGGTGGAACACATACTTGATGCACTCCTTCGTCAGTCCCACACGCGACACGAACTCATCGTCAGGCCGCAGCGGCACCTTGAACTGCATCGTCATCCGCGCCACCACCGCGTCGACGCCCTTCTCGTGCATCTCGGCGAAGCTCAGTCCGCACTCCTTCAGGAACAGGTGCCGCGTATGCTCGCAGTAGTGCAAGTAATTGGCATTGTTAACGATACCCTCGATGTCGCACTCATAGTCGCGCACCATCATTCTCGTCTCAAAACAGTATTTCATCGTCGCTTTACGAATTTGCCGCCAAAGTTACAAAAAGTCGAGAGCAGAACAAAAGATTTTAATCTTTTTTATGCCGAGACGGAGTAACTAAGCCATTTTGATGGCAAAGTTACAAACAAATTCCGAAACCGCCAAGCATTCCCCTCTTTTATTTTCGCCCTAAAGTTTGGCCGTTTCCGAAATAATGCACTTGGCGTGCATGTCCTCCGAGTCCTACAAGTCGCCAAGGCATCTGTGAGATCTGTGTGACTTTTTATTGTTTGGAAAGAAAGAATAATCTGTGGGATCTGTGAGATCTGTGTGACATATAATTGTTTGGAAAGAAAGAATAATCTGTGGAATCTGTGAGATCTGTGTGACTTTTTATTGTTTGGAAAGAAATTTCGAGAAATGGTGGGGGGAAATTAGGGAGTATCTCATGCGATAGCCTTCCTAAATTCCTCTATTCATTAGGATTAACATTCAATCGTGGCGATAACATCACGTGGCAGTCGCCCTTTCGTCGATAAAAGCGGGGGGAATGGCGGTTAATTTTTGTTTTTGTTTCAAAAGCGTTGCCAATTCGTTGTTGTCTCATCTACGAGACAATATTATAATATATTATTTACTAATGCTATTACCTTTGCGCCCGAATTTCAGCCTGCCTGCTGGTCGGGCGGCTCAACGACAAAGAACTACAAACAAGAAACAACTCCTAAATTGTTAAATGATGAAACGGATATTTACTTTTTCACTTTTGATGTTGGCGTTTGCGATGAACGCAGTGGCGTACGACGATGAAAAGATTGTCGAACGACACTCTTTCAGGTTACTTTATCCTGATGACGGGAATGTGTATACGGGTAACGACCAATCAAACAAATTTACCCCCCGTATCAACCTCTCTAACAATTGCATTCAAACCATAGAGCAGCAATACAACTGGAATAGCACAACAACCCAAGTAAGTTATAAGTCGTGGTTACATAACGAAGACCGTTTTCTTTTGCAGCCTACTGACAACCCAACTGCATACGCCCTTGACTTAACCAATGTTAATCAAGGTGCTATTCCTCAAGGGTGGCGGTGTGTTCAGGAAGGTGATGACGTCCACGAATACAATGAATCCTACAATAGTGGAGCACGTGTGCTTACAGGTTTCCAGGATGGAGGCAGGGGACTCTATTGGCGGAAAAACATTGTTGAGTATGGTCATCAGGACGCTTTCCCGCTATCCTTATTTAAAGGCTCCTACAGTTTAACTTTTAGAATGGCCAAACGTGGAGATAATCCAAATGGATATACATTAAAAATATTGAGAATTTCAAATGACAATACCACTGCTGAAGTTACAAGCCACTCATACGAAAACCCCTCGACCGTATCAGCCTCTCCTGAAGATGCTAACTTAGGAAACATCCAAGAAGAGACATTAACGTTCAACATCGAAGAAGCAGGGAACTATATCATCCGCTTTATTGCAAATGATCCTGATAGTGACAACAAACTTCACGGCTACATTTTGGCAAGTTGCCAGCTCACCCGTAACGGGGCTTCTTGGCAAATTACAAAGAACGCCAGAGCTGACAAGGGCTTTGGTTTGGTGAATGTCTCTGGTTCATACAAAGGATTAAAAATCCTTCATCTGAAGGCTGGTGATGTTGTAAGGTTTGCTTATTTCCTCAATTCATCAAGTTCTCATGACCATCCGCTGTTCAAGGCCAGCCAAGGTAGTATCACAGGACGCCATCAGAGTTGGTCGGATACCAACGTCGCAACATTAGCTGAGGCTTCTGTTATAAATGGTTCATTTGATATTTTTGTAGATACCGACGGCGACCTTGATATCAACTGCCCATCTGGAATTCTGATTCGCGAAGTCACAATCACCTTGGCAGAATGCCCACGTGCCAGCTATATCATCGAACCCGTAGAAGGAACACATGGATACAGGTACACCATTACCGGCGTCGGCGTACTCAAGGAGAAACACCCTGCATTGCCCTATATCACTACACGATTCGGTAATGACAACGACATGACCATCGTGAAAGATTTCGGAAATGGTGTTTTGGCAGCATCCTCAATCATTGACCCTTCGAATAATTTGGATATTGAAGATTATAATGTAAAGATATCGGCACATTATAAGAAAAGATATCAAAACATTTACAGCCATTACGTGGATTATGGCCAAGTAGCTTCAGATTACCAATATGATTCAGATAAACCTGGATATGACAACAATCCTTATGACAGTCAATACAATGCTGAAACTGAGGCCACTATAAAAGCATTAGCTCAAGAGGAGGCAAATAGCTTAAAGGGACGTGAATGGACAGTATTTGAGGCCACGAACGTTTGGAACGTAAGACACGACTGGGGGGGTAGACCAGCCAATTCTCCCGGTAATGATTCGAATGATCCGTCTTCTGGTTCTAAGTCCTTAAGTTATAAATGGGAAGACGATTTCAACTCTATTTATCCCTTGTATGGCTCATATTACTATTTCTTCCCTTCTGTTAAGGGAAAACTGAAGGTAAAGTTCTACTGCGAAGGTGCAGGAGAGCACATGCCACTATGGATGAAATTAGATGGCCAAGGGAACTTCGTTGGTGCTGGTGATCAGGATGGTCACACTCAAGTAAAGGTAAAAAAATCTGGCGATAGTGAATTCACTCCCAGTGCATTTGGATGTAACAGTGTTCTGAACACGAACATTTATGAATATGAAGCTCAATTAGAACGTGGCGGTGTGTACTATCTCTGCTCTAACCCGACACTGGTTAGCCGTGAGCACCCTGTCATCAGACTGATTTCCTATGAGTTCATACCTGATTTCCTGGTAAGTCCTATTTATAAAGTAGTTGATAATGGTACGGAGAACGTCGCAGAAGCTTGCATCATTAAAGGCGGGCCTTTCCCTGACCTGACAGTTAACAAAGAGAGACAGATAACCATCAATGGCGAGAATAATCACCCAGAAGTAAAGTTCCTTGGCAACGTCACGGGTGCAGACTTCGAAATTGTTAATGGTCCTCAAGGAGATGAGCAAACACTAAAAATCACCAAAATCACTTATAAAGACGAAGACGAAAAGTGCAATAAGGGCGGTGCCATCGTAGTCAATCTGCACTGCGAAGCCGGACATGCTGCTTTCGTGCTGACCGTAGCCTACAGTGCCGCAGAGGCCAAGATGGATGCAGACAACAACAGGAAGGGCACCGCCAAAAACAGTAATAATCACACCATCGAAGTGAAGAAGTGGGACTTCTTCTCCGGTGTCGGCGACGGACAGGACCACGGATGGGATCTCGGAAAGTATGGCAGTGATGATGGTACAAGATTCGTAGCAGGCGAAAATAATACAGCTTGGAAAGCAAAATCAAGACTCTTCAAGGAGGTGCATAAAGCCGATGGACTTACTTACGACTGGGTAATGGAGTATCTTGACGAGACAGACCCCAATAACCCCAAGGAGCAAATCTTCAAGAGCGTCTTCGACATGGAGGGCGACAATGCCGATATGATTCACGAGACGGCCGGTCTGCTATTCCACACCGAGACGTATCTCATGGGTATCAACAACGAGAATCCCGCACCATCGGCCACCACTTTCAACGACCGCTATATTGGTCTCATTGGCGACAACCACTTTGATGTTGTCGAGCACCCGCGCTCGTTCATAATACCGAAATTGACGGCTGGCGACCGCATCGTTATCAAGATGGGACGCTACGGTAATGATGCACAAGGCCTCCCTTGCGCACACCTCACCATCACTGGTGCTAACGATGCCATTAACCAGCCAATTACTGGCGACTATGTCATTGGCGGCTCAGGCGTCGACGGGAACGGCAACATTACAGACCTTAGCAAGCCTTATGGTGAGTATCACTTCATCTCCACTGGTGGCGATTTCGAACTGAAGGCGGTGGATGTACCGCTGCTGAAAATCTACTCCATCGAAATCTACCGCAACGCAGCTAACGACAATGCCGACATCCTGACCGAGAACGAGGTGACGGGCAACAAGAACGAAATACTCTATACTGCCGACGTCAACGGGAATAAGAGTCCTGCTGAGACCATCGACATACAACTGCGCTACAATGGCAAGAACGAGCCGAAGAGCTATTTCGCTCCTGCCGAGGGCGACAAGGCTAACTACACGGGTACATTCAGGAGCAAGGCTGTAAAGTTTACCGGCAGTGGAGACACGTACACTTATACTCCCGCAAACACGGAGTTTGGTGCTTTCAAGGCTCGCATGGGCGTAAAGACCACCGACAATGCTTACGTTACCGACTATGCCGACCGCTATATGGCCGTTGGCTATCGCGAGACGAAACCATATCCTTATACTTGGGACTTCACCGACCTGCGCTCATACGTTGGAACGCAAGCTAACCATGACTATCTGTCCCCAGAGCTTTCGCAGCCTGTTTCAGAGTGGGGTAGCACCAAAGATTACGACTACGCCCTCCACCTGACCACCGACAAGTTCCCCGGCGTACTGTTTGCTTCGGGCAGCCAGCTCTACGCTGGAGCCAACGTGTTCGAGGAGTCTGCCGGTATCGGCTTCAAGAGAGACGAAAGCCTATCGCTGAGCCAGCTGAAGGCCTACGATGAGGGGCTGCAACTGCTCGAAGACGGTCTGAAACTCGACTGCCCCAGCAACGAGTACCGACTGGTGATTCCGCAGGTAGGCGCTAACGCCGCCGTCTACGTCAGGGCAACTCCGCTTACTGGAGTTTCTTCAAAATACTCCACCGACGGAACCAACGCTAATAATTGCTCAGAAAAGGCCACTGCCAGTAATGACGACAAGATTTATGCAATCAAGAACGACGGTTCCAGCCCTGTTGACATCGAACTCTGGCTCAACCACATGATCATTAGGAAGATTGCCGTGGCTACCGACCAGAAGACGGTGAATGCCAAGGGCTGGGCTACTGAGAGCCGCGAACGTGTCACCGATCCTGAGCTGGCTGCCTACATGACTGGTAAGGACATCCGTACTTACGTCGTCTCTGATGTGAACTACGCTGGCAAACAGGTAACACTCACGAGAATAGACAATGCAAACTACCTGGTTCCTATTGCACATGACGGTGACAACAATGCCACCATCCTCCTGAACTTCAAGAGCAAAAATGACAAGGGAGTCATTACTGGCGAGCCCGTGGACATCATCAACGGCGGCTTCCACCTCTTTGTGCCCGACATGCACGAGGCTGAAACTAAGACTAAATGGAGCGGCACTAACTATCTGGTCTCACAGGTGACTGGCTCCGAAGAGGTCCCTGCCTATATTCCAGCGGTAAAGGACGGGTACACCAACTTCGCATTCGCCTCACAGTATGTTGACATTGACCCCGAAACGGGCGCTATCAAGTCTGGCGTAAAACAAGGCGCCCAGGCCTTCTATCGTATAGCAGGCGGAACCAACGGCAAGGCAACGAGTAAAGGTCATCAGGGCTACCTGCCCATCAAGATCGAAGAGAACACTGACGGTGCCGCCCGCTTCAACCTCATGATTATCGACGGCGACGAGGCCACAGGCGTCACCTCCTTAGAGCAGGTAGCCGAGGACAACGGCCGATACTTCAACCTGAACGGACAGCAGCTCAGCGGCAAGCCAAACCGCAGCGGACTCTACATCGTGAACGGTAAGAAAGTGTATGTCAAGAATAAGTAAAGAAAGGAGACTGTAAAGATGAAAAAGGCATATATTCAGCCCGACGCACACATTGTCGTCATCAACCTGATAGGTTCGGTCCTTGATCAAGAGCATGTAGGAATAGCCGGAAGCCGTGCCGGCGCAACCTTCTTAGAGTCACGCGAGGCCTACAACAACCGCTTCGAGGACACCGACGAAGACTGGGACTGGGAAGACAACAGCAAGTAAACAACAAAGAAACCTTCTTCAAACCATAAACTACCAGGCACCTGCCGCGGGCTCCGGGAGCACTGCGGCAGGTGTTTTTCTTTGTCTGCATCTAAGCCGAAAGTGTTAAAAATGCGCTATTTCCAGCGGAAACATGAAGAAAATCACAAGTTTCCGCTGATTATAGAAACTTTTTTGCTATATTTGCAGCGGATTTGTAAATTATAACTTCTATGATAATAGGACGCGAAAAAGAACAACGTGAACTGCTGAGTCTCCTCGAAAAAGAAGACTCCCAGTTTTGTGCCGTCTATGGCAGACGGCGTGTCGGCAAGACCTACCTCATCCGTGAGACTTTCAACTACCAATTCTGCTTTCAGCACACAGGAGTTGCAAAAGGAACGCTGCGCCAGCAGCTGACAGCATTCCGCAACTCACTAATGGCGGCAGGCATGACGAAATGCGCCATTCCCAAGACATGGATTGATGCCTTCGAGCTGCTGAAGCAGTTTGTCAATGACGCTCCGGCAGGCAAGAAAGTCCTGTTCATAGACGAGCTTCCATGGATGGACACACCTAAGGGAAACCTTATCGGTGCACTTGAAAACTTCTGGAACGGATGGGCAACGGCGCGTCGGGAAAAGGACATTGTGCTGATAGTGTGCGGCAGTGCCACTTCATGGATTAGCAAGAAACTCCTGAAGGACAAGGGGGGACTGCGTGGCCGACTGACCAATCGCATCAAGGTGGTCCCCTTCACGCTCCGCGAGTGCGAGCTCTTTGCGGGCAGTGCCAACCTTGCCCTCGGCAGGAAAGATGTGTTGGAACTCTACATGATTCTCGGCGGCATTCCCTACTACTGGAGTTTCCTGAAGAAAGGGCTGAGCGTTGCACAGAATGTCGACCAGCTGTTCTTCACCGAGACAGCACAACTGCGTGATGAGTTTGAGGCACTCTACGCCACCCTGTTCAAGCGCCCGGAAAACTACCTCAAGGTCATCGCTTGTCTGAGCAACGGCAAGCGGTCGGGCATGACAAGGGAGGATATTTTGCGCGAAAGCAGGCTTTCCGACGGAGGAACATTCTCCACTATCTTGGAAGAACTTGAAGAGTGCGGTTTCATCCGCCGCTTTGTCTCTGCCGATACTGCTGAAACGAATGCCATGTATCAATTGACAGACAACTACACCCTCTTCTACTACCTCTGCATCAAGAAGAATGCCTTCAGCGACGAGCATTACTGGTCGAACACGTTCACGTCAGCATTCCACAACACCTGGAAGGGGCTTGCTTTTGAGCGTGTTTGCCTGCAGCACATTCCACAGATCAAGGCAGCCCTCGGCATCACCGGAGTCCAGACAAACGTTTGTTCATGGTCAGCCCGCGGAACGGGAAGAAGGCGTGGAGCCCAAATAGACTTGGTTATTCAACGTGCCGACGATTTTACCGACCTTTGTGAGTTGAAGCATTCCTCAAATGCCTTTACAATAGACAAGGACTATGCAGAGGAGCTACAAAATAAGATTGGGGCATACCAGGAACTGTCGAAAGACAAGCGTACCCTGCACCTTGTGATGGTTACAACAAATGGCGTCGTTCACAACAGCTATTACAATCTGATACAGAACGAGGTTACTATGGACGATCTGTTTGCTATGCCCGCTCCAGCGGTCTGAGTTGTAGCCAGCCCCTTCAGTGGTTAAGTATTCTTAAAAGACCTTAACGAAAAGTACTTAATAAATAAATAGGTGTTAACTTTGCAGTTAATTTGCACGCCAACCACGTGCAACCCGGGCCTGTTGCGCCTGACCGACAACTTAAATTACGAACTAATTAACTCCATTATGATGAAAACAATACTAAAATCTTTTTTCGTGCTCCTCGCCATGCTGATGTCGCAGGTGGCGTGGGCGGACATTGTGACGACTACGTATGACTTTACGACACAAAATGACGACAAAACGGTTACTTATTCTACGACTAATGAAAGAAATTGTACTTACTTTACAAAGATTGGTAAGGTTTCTGACCCTGGACGTTTCGGTGCTCAAAATCCTGAAAAATGGGTATTTCAAAGAACAGATGGTAATGGTATTACGAGCAATACAATTGGTTTGTGTAATAACTACGGTTCTGGACGACGTTTTTTGGTTAGCAACCTCTATGCTGGAGATGTGGTAACATTTGACGTTGTTGGTTTGAACGGCTCGCAAACTGATGTTACTACAGCATCAGAATCTTCGGGAGCAACCAAAAGCAACAATTCCTTTACTATGAGTGAAAAAGGTTCATTGGTTGTTTGGATTGCTAATCTCAGTAGCATCAAGACAATCACTATCCAGCACGACAACTCTGGTGTTTATGAGTATGATCCTGCTGTAGAGATTTACGATTTGTCGGGAATAACGGGCGGTGCCGTTACGGCTACCGAGAGCGCAGGTTATAAATTCAGCTCTGCTTATAGTACTGATGCTCTGATACTTGGTAATCCTTCAGGATATTCGCTGAATAATCGTATTGTTGTACAGAACGGCAATTTCCAATGGGCTAATGGCTTGCAAAACACTGGTAGCGGATACAGACTTGTTGGCATTAACAATCTTTTGGAAGGTGATCGTGTGGTTATTACTTTTACTGGAACTAACACATTTTTCTCAAGCCGACACGAAAGCGATAAACTTAACCAAGTTTTCGCTGCTGCAGGAAAGGTTTTCAAAGACGGAAATAACGACGGTGAGCTGAATGATGGTGAAACCATGATAACCGCTCCTGGCACGCCTGTTGAGAGCCAGGCTGTATATACCATGACGGCCGACGGTCATCTTGACATTGCGCTTGAAAGAAGCCAAAAGATTACCAAGATTGAAATTTATAGCGACCATGAGGCTCAGATGCTCGACCGTTTCGACGCTTCAACAGGCTATACTGCCTATTTCTCCAAGACTGGTCAGCTGCTGGATAAGGAGCACAACCTTGGCGGTTTGGAAATACATGTTGGCAACGAAGACAATACGCAGCACGCCATTGTGGTAAGCTCCGATGAAGGTCCTGTCTCATTCGTTTACGACCAAGGGCATTATAAGATGGCCAGACAGTCAGACAATAGCACAAACATTACGAATGCACCTCCTGCAAGCGGTACTTTTTATAAGTTTATGCCCGAGGTTGACGGATATATGACCGTGAACTTCAAAGCCTATAACGTAAAGTATAACGATTATGATAATGGAAATGGCAAAAGTTCCGGTAACGAAGTTCCGGTAACGAGTGGAACCTGCCCCTACTATATAATGGTGAAGGATGCAAATAATACTTTTAGCCGGTATATCCATCCAAATGGTAATACAGAATGGGGTCATGAACATTATAACGGTCATAATGGAAAATTTGAGAATATCAAGGTAACTGCTGGCAACACATATTATGTGTATGGTTGGTGGTCTAAAGACTCTGAGGGACGCCAAGCTGGATCAGAAGGCTTCAATTTTCGGTCAAGCAGCTGTGGCGTGGCCGAGCTTATCGACGTTACTTTCATGCCCGACAATATGGTTTATCCGCTTGCCAAGTATGTGGCGAGCGGCACCACAGCAGATAATGAACTGGCACATGTGTCCACAACCACGACAAACAGCGACCTCCACATCAAGAAGAAGTCGGCCAACATTTCGTCTTGCGAACCTTACGTTGAAGGCGGAGTGCTGAAGATTCGCAACATTCAGTTCGTCAGCGGCCAGAATCCTGGCGGCACCATCCTGATTAAGGTGGGCAGCCCGAGCGACGATGCTGCACCGGTGTTTGCTTATACGATTGCCTACGATGCTAACTGGCAGCCAACTGATTGGGATGACGCCAGCCGCAGCAAAGGTCATTCTTGGGACTTCTCCACCAATCCGCTACGTGGTCTGAAGTGGAACAACACCAGCGGTGAGGCCGTCGACGTGGACTTCGGCAAGGGAGCCGGTCCAGGCTTGCTCTACGACGAGATGCACGAGACGCTGGGTGGAACGGCTCACTCCGACTGGACATTTAAATATGTCACGGAAAAGGGAGATACGAAGCGCGACCCGATGTATCTGAACAAGTACCCCATGAAGGGCGACAATGCCGACATGATGTGGGACACAGAGGGACTGATATTCAACACTGCTGCTAACCAGAGCTGTATCAACAACGAGTTCGATGGTGTTGTCAACCATGCTTCCGATCTTTCCGGAGGAACTGCTACTGATCCCGACCGCTTTGTGGGTGTCCGCAATGGCGGCTCGTTCACCATCCCCCTGTTAGAGGCTGGCGACCGCGTGATTATCTATATGGGCAGTGCAGACGCACACACCAGCTCCTTCAACATCACCGGTGCACTTGATGCCATCGGGAAAACCATTGAATCGACGGATGAATACAGAGCCGGCGGTTCACTTTGGTCGACAATGGGTGGTAAATGCCAGTATCGCGGTGCTTACCAGTTTATTTCCACTGGCGGTGACATGACGTTCACTTTGGCTAATGGCGAACTGGTCAAGCTCTACTCCATCCAGATTTATAGAGGTGCCAAGAGTGGTTCCACTGACTGTTCGAAAACAGATTGGAATACGACTTACAACGGCGTGGAATACATTCCTGCTTATCAGGTCAACAACGACTGGCGCACGGGAACGCCCGCTGCCAGCTACATTCAGTTGCACTATCGTGGAAAGGGTGAGCGACTGAGAGCCCCGACTGTGCTCTACAAGAGTGGAAGCATCAACACGAATCCCGACCATTTGTTCTATGCAGAGATTGGGTCGAACAATGCTCCTTACATTTTCTTTAAGTCGGAAAAAGGGCAGTACGGAATGTTCAGAATGCGTGTCGACGATATGGAGTCGAACGGCAAGTTTGTGGCTGACTATGCGCTGCAGAATATGACAGTGGGCTATCTTGAGAAAAAGAACTATCCCTACACATGGGACTTCACCGACCTGCAGGGCTATGCCTACACCGCTAACCGCATCCAGGACGAACGCACGAAGGTAGGTAACTACAATCCCAAAACTGTAGACGATGACAAGCTCTATGACATGGAGTTTATGAACAACTCCACAGGAGAGGGTGTGAAAACCGTAGAGCAGTGGAAGTATTATGAAGCCGACGGCGATATTCCCGCCGGATACGGACTACAGGTAAGAAACGAGCCTTACAGCGGTGGCCTGATGTGGGACAGCAACCAACTCTACGCCGGCGAAGAATTCTTCGAAGAGACTTTAGGCCTGCGTTTCATCGCACCAGGTCAAAACCAGAATTACAATGGCGGTCTCCGTATCACTGAAGAGGGTATCAGCCTGACTGGTGGAAACTGGAAAATTATGATTCCTGCTGTGGCAGATGATGAGGGTGTATATATCAGGGCAAAGCAGGTTGGCACCGGTGAAATTATTGCCGGTGTGGGCAATGAAGGAACTGCGTTCACCTATGTAGGAACGGCAACCGACGGCACTGGCGAAAAGATTTATGCCGTGAAGGGTACTGGGGAAGACATGACGCTCGTCTTCAACAACCTAATCATCAAGAAGATTGCCGTGTCGAGTTATAAGAAGACGCTGAACGACAAGGGCTGGGCCACAGAGAGCCGCAACGACGTGATTGATCCGGCCTTGACAGCCTACATGACGGGTAAGGACATGCGTACGTACATTGCCACTACGGTTGACTTCCCCAACAAGAATGTGACGCTGCTGAGAATTGATAAGGACTCACAAAAGCCTGAGTTCAAAGGATACCTCATGGATAAGACAACAGCCGGCGGTGACGATAATGCCTGCATCATCCGCAATGTTGCCGCTGAGGGTGAGACCCCCAAGTTGAGCATCCTCGAAGGCGGCTTCCACCTTTTTGTGCCCGATATGCACGACTATATTGAGGGAAATACCACGGATAGCAAGAAGATGAAATGGAACGATGGAACGAATCTCAATAATGAGCTGGTATCGGTATTGAATCAAGGCACGATTGACCCTAAGACGGGCGAGATGACCAACTACGCCTTCACCTGCAAGTATGTTGACATTGACCCCGAGACAGGTAAAGTTCTGAACCAAACAGTCAAGACCGGCGACCAGGCTTTCTATCGCATAGCCCAAGGTGGCGCCACGAGTAAGGGCAATCAGGCTTACCTGCCGATTCTGGTCCCGAAGCCAGCCACCTCGAGAGCTCTTGAAGCCTCAGCCGCCTCGGCGGAAAGCACAGCCACCCCGCTCAACTTCAGCATTACACTCGCCAACCGCAGCGACGTGATGACTAATCTGGGCGACGTCAATGCCGACGGAACGTTCAACCAGACCGACGTGGAGTCGATGACCAAATATGTCACTGGCCGACAGGCGACCCTCTTCTTCAAGGGTCTGGCTGACATCAACGGCGACGGTGTCGTTGACATCGTTGACCTGACACGACTCATACGGAAAATGAGTAACGAGTAATTCTGAAGTGTTGAACAAGATAAAAAAAAGTGTAGAAAGATGAAGAAACCATATATACAGCCCGACGCACACGAGGTCGTCATCAATCTAATGGGTTCAGTCCTTGATCAGGAGGAAGTCGGCATAGCCGGAAGCCGTGCCGGCGCAACCTTCTTAGAATCGCGCGAGATGAAGGACGACCGCTTCGAGGGCACCGACGAAACGTGGGATTGGGAATAAACCCCGCCCCGCCCTCTCAATGGGACGTGAAAACCGAACCAGCCGCCGACCACGCCGCCGCGTGGCCGGCGGCTGACGTTAGGAGCGCATGGGGAGTTGTCGCCACCCGTTGTCCGTGCCGTCGCTTTTTTCTTTCCCTAAGATTTGGCGGTTCGGGAAAATGTCTATCTACACAGCAAATGAAGAACGTATTTCTTGACACCAATATTTTTAGAGGGAAATTTTAAAGGTCACACGGATCTCACAGATCTCACAGATGATTTCAGCGGTCACGGCTGCAAAGGGAAATCTGTGAGATCTGTGTGACATATTATTGTTTGGAAAGAAATTATGAGAAATGGGGGGAAATTATGAAGGTCACACAGATCTCACGGATCTCACAGATGGGATGGAGCGGTAATGGCTGCAAAGGAAAATCTGTGGGATCTGTGAGATCTGTGTGACATGTTATCGTCTGGAAAGAAAGAAGAATCTGTGGGATCTGTGAGATCTGTGTGACATATTATCGTCTGGAAAGAAAGAGGGATCTGTGAGATCTGTGTGACATATATTTCAGCGAAGTTTTTCTTGCACAAGTGAAAGGAAAACCGTAACTTTGCAGCGCAGTAACAGACTAACCGACAAGTGGTGATGAAGAGTAAGCGAATCTTGCTGGCAGTCATGAGCATGGTATGCCTGGCCAGCAGCGCCGCCGGGCAGCCGCTCACGGTGGCAACCCTCAACGTGGACGGGCTGCCGGAGAAGATTGTCGGAATCAGTCTCAACAGCGACGGTCCGGGTGAGGACGGCACAAAGCGGGCGAGCAGCTACCTGGCTGCGAAGGGCTACGACTTCGTCGGCGTGCAAGAGGACTTCTACTACCACGACCAGCTGTGGTCAGAACTCAGCAGCGGCTACTACAGGGGCGAGTGGCAGGGCATCAGCTGGGGCAGCCTTCCCTGGTTTTATCTTGACGGGCTGAAGTTCGACACTGACGGACTGTGTGAGTTCTGGCTGAAGCGGCACCAATGCCTGAGCGAGGACGCGGTGACATGGAATGACGCCTACGGACGGTTCGACCATGCCAACGACGCACTCTGCAACAAGGGCTTCAGGCGGCTTGAGATGCGGCTTGCCAGCGGCCGCCAGCTGGTGGTCTACAACATGCACATGGACGCCAGCGAGGATGCCGACGAGAAATCGGGCAACGACATGGGCGACAAGAGGGCGCGCTGGAACCAGTGGCGGCAGCTTCGCAACCACGTGCTCACACGGCTCGACGACCGTCCGGTCATCGTGATGGGCGACATGAACAGCTACTACACCCGCGACAGCATCATCGCGCTCTTCATCAGGCCCATCGAGGCGACGGGGCGCTACCGGGTGAGCGACTGCTGGGTGGAGCACAACCGCCAAGGGCGCTATCCTGCCATCGGCAACATGCAGCTGGCTCCGAAGATATACGGCTACCAGCAGGGCGAGATACTCGACAAGATTCTCTACATCATACCCGTCAACGGACCGCGCCTGGAGCTGCTCGACTACTGGGTGGAGATGGACTACACGCGGGACGACGGCTCACAGCTGGGCGACCACCGCCCGGTGACGGCGCGCTTCCGCTACGTCGAGAAGGGCGATGCCAACGGCGACGGGGTGGTCGACGGTGCCGACGCCGGCTGCGTTGCCCGTCATGTGGCCGGGCTGCCCTCGACGGCTTTCTCGTCGTGGGCTGCCGACGTCAACGGCGACGGCAAGATCAACATCATCGACGTGGTGAGCATCATCTCGATGTTAACGAAATAGTCTTGGCCCAAACGAAGAAATAGGGCTGATAATTTGGCGGTTTTGGAATTTGTTTGTATCTTTGCAGCCGTATGAGAGAAGAAAGAAAGGAATGACTATGGCTAACAACAACGACTATATCCGCTTTGACTGGGCCATCAAGCGCATACTGCGCGACAAGGCCAACTTCGGTGTGCTCGAAGGGCTGATGACGGTGCTTCTTGGGCAGCAAATCACCATCGTCGAGATATTAGAGAGTGAGAGCAACCGCGACTCCCGCGAAGACAAGTCGAACCGTGTGGACGTGAAGGCAAGGACCGGCGACGGCGAGATTATCATCGTTGAGGTGCAGCTGGCACGCGAGGCCCACTTCATGCAGCGCATCCTTTATGGGACGTCGAAGGCGGTGATTGAACAGTTAGAGATCGGCCAGGACTATGAGAACATCAAGAAGGTGTACTCCATCAGCGTGCTCTATTTCGACCTGGGCAGCGGCGAAGACTATGTCTACCACGGTGTAACAAGCTTTAAGGGCATGACCAAGCCCGACTCGGTATTACAGTTTACACCCAAGGAGGAGAACTTCGTAAAGAGTTCTACACCTCTGGTGGTGTCGCCGGAGGAGGTTTTCCCTGAGTATTTCCTGCTGCGTGTCAACCAGTTTAATGCCGTGGCAAAGACACCCATTGAGGACTGGATGGCCTACTTGAAGGACGGCGTCATACGTGAAGACACGGAGACGCCCGGTTTGCAGGAAGCCCGCAAGAAGCTGAACTACATGAGCATGACTCGCGAGGAACGCCGGGACTACGAGGACTATATGGTCAGCGTCCATGCCGCCAAGGACGTCTACGATACGGCAGTAGCTGAAGGAAGAGCCGAAGGAAGAGCCGAAGGAAGAGCCGAAGGAAGGGCTGAAGGAAGGGCTGAAGGAAGGGCTGAAGGAAGGGCCGAAGGAAAGGCCGAAGTTGCCAAGGCGATGAAGGAATCGGGCATCAGCCTTGCAGACATCGTGAAATTCACCGGATTAGACGAAGAGGAGGTCAGACAGCTATAAAATCATGAACAAGCAACAATTACGACTTAGTATGAAGTTAATGACTATTGCCCTCGGAATGCTGGCCTGCGCGGCTCCGAAGCATCTACAGGCACAGGAGTTTTTTGCAGGCGGCGACATCAGCGTGCTGCAGAGCTATGAGGACCTGGGCGTGGCCTATTACGACCAGCAAGGCGCAAAGATTGACGACGTGCTGAAATACATGGGGAGCAACGCCATGGGCTGGAACGCCCAGCGCGTGCGCCTCTTCGTAAACCCCAACCGCAAGGCACCCGACGGCTCGACCGACGCGCAGGTGTGCCAGGACCTCGACTATGTGGTGCGCCTCGGCAGCCGTATCAAGGCCGAGGGCTTCGCCTTCATGCTCGACTTCCACTACAGCGACACATGGGCCGACCCGTCGAACCAGTGGACGCCCGCCGACTGGCAGTCGCTGAACGACGACGGGCTGAAGACAAGGATCTATGAATACACGAAGGAGTGTCTGGAGCAGCTGGTGGAGGCAGGCGCCACGCCCGACTTCATACAGACGGGCAACGAGATTAGCTACGGCATGCTGTGGGGAGCGTACGGCTCGAAGCAGAATCGCTGCTACACGTCGGCCGACGCCAACTGGGGCAGGTTCGTCGGCCTGCTGCAGCAGGCATCGAAGGCTTGCCGCGAGGTGTGTCCGCAAGCCAAGGTCATTATCCACACGGAGCGGGCCGGACAGGCAGGCGTGGTGACCGACATCTACCGGCGGCTGGCCGACGTCGACTACGACGTCATCGGACTGAGCTACTACCCCTTCTGGCACGGTTCGCTGGCCACGCTCGGCGGCACGCTGCGACAGCTGGCTAAGGTCTTTCCCGAGAAGAAGGTGCAGATAGTGGAGACCGCCTACTACTACCAGTGGCAACCGGCGCAGAGCAGTACGTTCACGGACTATTCGAAGACGTGGGCCGTATCGCCCGACGGGCAGGCGGCCTACCTGAAGTCGCTGATAGCCGAACTGAAGCAGCACGACAACGTCAACGGCCTCTACTGGTGGTTCCCCGAGGAGAACGGCAACGGCCCCGGCAGCAAGGCGCTGACGAACTGGGTGAACCGCGGCCTGTGGGACAACAGCAGCCACCGCGCATTGCCCGGACTGTATGTACTGAAGGAATTTCTGAACCGCCCCGGTACGGGCATTAGCATGATGCGCGATGACAGGAACGACGACCAGTACTGGTACAATTTACAGGGCATGCGTCTGGACAGCCGGCCGCAGCGTCATGGCCTTTTCATCAACAACGGGAAGAAGTACGTCGTCAGATAAGCTGGTCAATAGCTGAACCGCTTTTTCCCATCCACAATGTAGACAGAATGACGGGGGACGCCGGACAACCGGTGGCCGGAAAGGTCGTAGATTTGTGATGGATAGCGGTGAGTGGTAATAGGTGAGAGTTGAGTAGTGTAGGGCCAGCTGACGGAGGCGCACCCCTCGATGATGCCGTCGAGGGCTTTCTGGTTGAAGACGGTAAGCGTTTTGCGATTGAGGATGTCCATCGACGGGCGCTGGCAGTAGTTGGTATCCCACACGAAGGGCACGATGCCATTGTGGACGGCATAGCGGCAGACGGTCTTGTACCAGGCATAGACTGAAGCGTCGTGCTTCGCCTGATTCTCGCCCTGAGGCATCGTGCGCCAGAGCGTGCCGAACTCGCCCATTATGACGGGAATGCCGCGCGACGTGTACTTCATCTTCATCTGCCTCATCTGTTCCTGCACGTAGGACTCCTCGCCCCAGGCGGCATTGTGCTTGGAGCCTCCGACGTGGTTGCCCGAACCCCAGTAGTAGGCTTGGAAGCCCCACGACTCGTCCTTCGACATCATGGTGAAGTTGTAGGGTGAATAGAAATGCACCTCGAGCATCAGGGCGCCGGGGGTGGCATCGGTGGGCATCACGTCGTACTGGTAAGCCAGGTCGATGCTGGTCGATGGCGACTGCACGACGAGCACGCGGCTGCTGTTGTTGCCGCCCGTCTGACGGACGGCATTGACGAACGTCTGCTCGTACTTGATGAGCGTGGCGATGTCGGCGGCCTTGTCCTTGCTCTGGTCGCCAGCGGCGTTGGGCTCGTTCATGCCGGCAAAGAGCAGGTGGTGGTCGTAGTCGCGGAAGCGGGTGGCAATCTGTTTCCACATCATGCTGAGAATGGAGCAGTTCTTGCTGACCGTCGACGGCGTCTGGCCGGCAAACGACCTCTCAATCCAGCCGTTGTCGTAGTGGTCGTTCAGAATGACATAGAGACCGTCGTTGATGCAGTAGTCAACGACCTGCTGCACACGGTCCATCCACGCCGGGCTGATGTTGTAGTTCTGGTCCATGTGGACATACCATGAGCAGGGGATGCGCACGGAACGGAAGCCCTGAGCCTTGACGAAGTCGATAATTTGCTGCGTGGTCTTCGAACCTTGCCAGGCCGTCTCGTAGTCAAGTTCGTTGGAGAGCCAGTTGCAAGGGCCAGGCTCCAGCGTGTTGCCGAGGTTCCAGCCGGGCACCATTTCGGGGGCGATGTCCACAGCAGTCTGCGCCACAGCGCTGTTAAATGATAAATGCCAAATGACAAACGATAAAAGGGTCAGTACTTTCTTCATACGTTACATTGTTTTGGGTGCAAAGGTAGTGCTTTTTTTCGGGACTGAGGCGAAAAAATGTTTCCGAAAGAGGCAAATGTGGAGAAAAATTCGTATTTTTGCAGTCCACATCTATACATCATGCGCCGATTAGTGTTGTTTATTGCCTGCCTGGCAGCTGTCGTGGCCTCGCATGCCGAGAGCCTCTACAGTTTCCGTTCGCTGACCACTGCCGACGGTCTGTCGAGCAGTACGGTGAAGTGCATGTTGGTTGACAGCAAGGGCTTTCTGTGGATAGGCACTGACATGGGACTTGACCGCTATGACGGTTATGAGGTGGAGCCGATGTTGAAGGAGCGGGAGGCCATCGATGAGTTGCAAGAGGACGCACAGGGAAATATATGGATAGATTGCCAGCACGCATACCTTATCTATAATACAAACAGGCGTCAGTTGATTGCCGACGCGCCTGCATTGCTCAAGGATTTGGGAATCGACGTTAAAGACCAAGCCTACAGGGCGAAGGTTGCCGACGACGGTTCGCTGTGGGTTCTGCAACAAGGCAGGCTGTGGCACTACGACTGGAACAGCAGCAGCTCACGGTCGTGGCAGAACGCCCTGTTCCATGCGGAAGACCTGAATTTCTACGCCTGTAGTGCCACTCATGAGACAATGCTGTTAGCGGGCAAGCAGGGCGTATGGCAATTTAGCGTGGCTGATGGGCAGATGAGGCAGCTTACGCTACCTGCCGAGATGCAGCGCAGCGACAACATCTACGGAACGTTTATCGACGCCGACCGCTCGTTGTGGGTGTTCTCCATCATCGATGAAAAGATTTGTCATTACAGCGTAGACGGAAAGGCGGTGAAGCAGATGGTAGCTCTTCCCACGATAGGAACCGCCGACTCCAAGAACAATGCTATTCGCGACATGATGGACGACGGGCGGGGCAACCTATGGATTGCCACAGACCACAAAGGCATCATCGTCTATAACAAGACGACGGCTGAGATGACCAGCTTTGCCCATCTGCTCAGTTCCAAAAACGTCATCTCCTTGGCGATGGACCGTCAAGGCACTGTCTGGGCAGGCCACTACAAGACGGGCATCTCCTATACCAGTGCCACACCGAGAATGTTCCAAAGCCGAGGCCGCCAGTATGGCGACGTCAGCACGATGCTGTGTGACTCGAAGGGTAATCTCTGGATAGGCACTGACGGCGGCGGCCTGTATGTGGAGCACAAGGACGGCGCATCGGAGAAGACCGCCCTGCCAAACATCACCGTATCTGCCATCGCAGAAGACAATGAGGGTACAATCTGGGTGGGTACCTATAGTGAAGGACTGTTCCGTATGTCGGCAAACGGTGGCTATGAACAGTACAGCATGTCCAACGGCAAACTGCCCACAAACAACGTGTGGTGCGTGACTACCGACAGCCTTGGCGGCATCTGGTGCGGCTCAGCCATCAGTCCGCTTGTCAGGTTAGACAGGAACACGGGCAGCTATGAGGAGATGAAGGACAAGGCGGGCAACGACATCTTGGTCACCGACTTCTGCCGTGACAAGTTCGGCAGCCTGCTGATACCTTCGACATACGGGCTGTTCATCTACGACGGGCAGAAGGCGCAGCGATACACCACGAACCTCAGTGGTACGCAGGAGATGGAACCGAAAATGGCCACAGCCGCGTACTACGATAAGGGTCGTGACATTCTGCTGTTAGGGCACAGAGAAGGACTTGCCCTCTTCGATATGCAACGCGACACCATCTATTATGTCAATGGACGAGCTGTCAGCATCAAGAGCATCGTGGAGGACCGTCAAGGACACTTCTGGATGAGCACTGCTAACGGTATATCGCGGTTCGAGATAAACAGGCGGCAGGACGGAACCCTGGAGTGGAACATCAGGAACTATACAGTACGCGAGGGCTTGCAGACTCCTTTCTTCAACGCAAACTCGTCGGCACTTTCTGTCGATGGAACCGTACTTTTTGGTGGCATCGAAGGGTACACAGCCATCAGCCCGGAAGAGGCGGTCGTCACACAGCCAACCGTTGGTGCTCCGACTATCGTCAGCGTCAAGGCTGGTGACCGCTTCATTGATGCCACTACCGAGCGCATCACACTGAACCATGACGAGAACCACGTCGTCATCCGCTATTTTGCAGGTATCCTGAACAATGCCAACCGACTGCGCTATGCCTACAAGATAGAAGGGATGATGAACGACTGGGCCTACACCGAGGAGAACCATATTACGCTGGTAGGTCTGAGTCCCGGCGACTACCGTCTGCTGCTAAAGGTAAGCGAAGATAACGACAGCCAGGTGTGCACACTGGCCATTCACGTCAACAGGCCCTTCTATCTGACGGGCTGGGCCTTCCTTGTCTATGCTCTCTTGATAGTTCTCGCCGCCATCCTGCTGTGGTTGCGGGCACGCCGCCGCAAACAATTGAAACTGCGGCAGGAGAAATTCGTAGAGTGGGCAGGAAAGAGCCACCAGGATTTTAAAAAGAAACTCGACGTCAATCCCAGCGAGGTTACCATCACACCACTTGACGAGCAATTCCTGCAGAAGGCCATCAAGCTGGTCGAGGATCAAATGGGGAATACGGACCTCACTGTCGAGATGTTAGGTCAGCAGTTAGGTATGTCGCGCTCGCTCCTCTATAAGAAACTCATTGCCATTACGGGATTAGGCCCTGCCGAATTCATCCGGACAATACGCATCAAACGAGGCAGGGCTTTGTTAGAACGCTCGCAGATGCAGATTACGGAGATAGCCTACGCAGTGGGTTTCAACTCACTGAAGAGTTTCACGATGAACTTCAAGGCCGAATACGGCATAACCCCCAGCGACTATCTAAAAAGCATCAAAAAACAACAGGGGAAAACATAACTTCCCATAATGGAAACATCGTTGCCTATGGTTTTTCTTTAAAGGTAGTATCTTTGCAGCCAGATTGTAAAACCTAAAAACTAGCAAACATGAAAAGAACGAGAAAAGTACTGTGCTTGATTACAGTTTTGTTGGCAACGAGCCTCTGCGCTATGGCTGCCGAGTGGGAAAAACCTGTCCCTGGCGATGTCTCGCCCGTAAGCGGTGAAAAGTATTACATTTACAATTATTCCATCGAGAAGTTCGTTGGCGTCTATGGCATGCAGACGGTTCCCTCTGAAACGGGAACGCCCTTCCTAATGGAGAAAAATGACAACGGCGACTGGACGTTCTATGGTCCTGACGGCTTCCTGTATGCCGACCTTGATTACGTGGGATGCAACGGCGGAGAAGGCGAGGCTGGCACCATGTGGTTCATTGAGAAACAAACCTCAGGCTCCTACTACTTGCGTCCCTCAAAGAGCGATGCCACCTATTCGTGGACGGCCTACCCCGATATGTGGACAGGCGTCTCATACACCTCGCAGACCATTGTTCCGATTATCAAAGCAGGCGAAGGCGCCCTCGACTGGTATTTCCTGCCCGAGACAAAATATGCCGATTTCATCGGTAAAATTTCGCTTCATCAAGTAATGACCGAGCTGCAGGGCTATGGCTACGATGTGACATCGTTGGTAGCTGTCTACAACACTGCTACCGATAAGGCTGCATTCGATGCGGCTATTGCCAGCGTGCAGGCCGATCTCAATGAGTTGCGCTTCGAGAACGCCTCGGAGGAAAGACCTTGCGATGTCACTCAGCGCTATATGCGCAATGCCGACCTGACTGAAAACTGGGTAAGCGACGGTCACGACGTGCCGGGATGGACGATGGTTCCGGCATCGTTCTGTGGTATGGGCGAGTGGGACGGCCAAGGCTTCTATTCTGACAATAAGACAATCGGCTCCTGGTCAGGTAGTGCTTTTGGCGACAATAAGGTATATCAAGAACTTAAGGATTTGAAGAACGGTAAGTACAGGCTGGGCAACTATGGCCTGTGGATTCGTCATACCGGCGAAGAGGGCGACCCCATCAAGGGAGCCTATATCTATGCCAAAGTTGGCGATAAGATGTTCAAGTCGCTCCTTACCGATACGGGCTGGTGGCAAGGTCTTTCGGAGGTCGAGTTCGAATGTCGTACCGGCGAGGCCGAAGTGGGCATCATGTTTGAGGGCACCAACGTCGGCCAGTGTATCATTCTCGACTTCAAACTTGAATATTTCGGCGAGAAACCTGCTGCCGACCGTCTGAACCAACTCATTGCCAGCGCACAGGCGATGATGGAAGTTGTAAATGTGACATACACCAACGTGCTTGCTGCTGACATCAAAAAGGCCAATGAACTGATAGCTGCAGGCGATGTGGAAGCTCAAGAAGCGCTCTTCACCACGTTCCTGGCTGATTACGAAAGTGCGCTTGCCAACAAAGATGCATACGTCAAACTCGCCGACGTTCTGGCTAAGGCAGAGATGACACTCGCTGACGGCGGTGAGTCGGAACTTATGGATCAGTTGGGCGACTACCTGTTAGAGAATGAATTCGATGAGAAAATCAAGGACCGCGCGTTTGACAATGCCCAGATAGAGGACATTATCACGTTCCTCTCCGACCTTATTGACAAGGCAGCCAACTCAGTCCTTGCCGCTGGCACCGACGTCACTTATCTGCTAGTCAACGGACACTTCGATACCAACGGTGGCTGGAAGGCTACGCTCAACGATTTCGGCATCGACTCTGATAAGAAGATTATGGAGAAGTGGTGGGGCGACTGGAAGGCCGAGCAGGTTCTCGATAACGTTGCCAATGGTACTTACCGGCTTGAAGTGCAGGGTTTCCAGTGGTGTTCCTGGGACTGGGCACAATCAGAAGCTGACTGGAACAACGGTGATGGAAGTCCAACCTTCAACGTGAAGTCGAAAATACGCCTCAATAGTGACGAGGTAACTATCCAAAACGTGTTTGCCTGCGGTCCTACCGACATCAAGGAGGGTTACGAGGGTGCCAACTACTTTGTACCTAACGATGCCAACACGGCACTCAAGTTCTTTGCCTTGGGACTATATAATAATGTGGTAGAGACAACCGTCACCGACAATACCCTAAAGATAGAATTCGACTGCTCTCAGAATGGTTTTTGGAATTGCTTCACTAATCTCCGTCTCATCTATGTCGGTGCCAATATACAGGAGGCTATCGACAACCTGAACAATGCGCTAACAAAGGCCAATGACTATCTTGAACAGAAAATGGAAGGCGTGGTGCGCAAAGCCATCGAGGAAGCCATGGCTGCCGGCAAGGTCAAACTGGAAAGCCAGAAGGCCAAGTACGACGATATCAACGGTGCTGCCAATGACCTTATCACACTGTTTGACCAGGCTGCAGGCAGTATCAAAGAATACAAACGGTTGGCTGTCACGTTGGCCCAAGCTCAGGAGACACTAAATAGCGCAACAGTCTTACAGACAACTGCCGGACAACAACTCCAGACTCTTTACAACACAACGAAGGCCGACTATGACTCTGAATACCCCTTGCTCGACAATGCAGGTGTGGCTGCAGCCATCGATCAGATAGAGAAACTCATCTCGGAGGCTAAGTTAGGTGGCGGCGTAAAGGCGGGCGATGACTTGACAACCCTCATCACAAACGCCAGCTTCGAGAATACTTACGGCAACGACGAGGCAGTGGGCGGTGCCGCCCATACCGTGCCTTACGGCTGGTCGATGCTGGTTGAAGGTAAGGAGTGCCATACCGCTCAGGAACTTACTGACGCCGGTATCAACAGCTGGACGGCCATTGAGGATAACCAATATACCACAGACGGCGCCCACTCCTATTGCCTGCTTTCGGCACCGGTGCCCGACGCATATCTCTACCAGACCATCAAGGGCCTGCCAGCCGGTACCTACAAAGTGACGGTCGATATGAACGTAACCTACGACGGCGGATGCTCGCGACTGACAGGACAACGCCTGCTTGTCAACAACGTAGCCCAGTATTATGGCAAACCTGAATACTATATCGCATCGGAACTCGACAAACTCCATCCAGAGGAAGTCTCGCGTTCATTTGCCGGCTATGATGAGGTAAACAGCAACAATACCGGTGTCTCTGGCGATATGGGCAATATGTCGACACTTACTGTCGAGGTGACCATCGGCAAGGACGAGGAGCTGACATTGGGCGTTCGCACCGATAACAACAAGGTGGCCATGAACCGCAACTACGAGGAGAACTGGTGGGACTGCACCGGCCGTTATAAGCTTGACAACTTCCGTCTTTACTGCGTCAGCCTGGATGCAACGGGCATCAGTTCCGTCAACAATGAGACCAGTGATGCATTTGTTTACAACCTGATGGGTGTCAAGGTCAATCCGACAACTGTCCGCGGCCTTTATATCATGAATGGAAAGAAATACATCGGAAGATAAGCCTATGAGGAGTTATTTATTGGTTATCTGCTGCCTGGTGGGTGCTTTGGGGGGCACCCACGGGCAGACAGCTCCAACACCGACCAAAAACCAGTTGGCGCTACAGGATATGGAGATGTACGCCTTCATCCACTATTCGCTGAACACTTATACCGACCAGGAGTGGGGCTATGGTAACGAGGATGTGAAGCTGTTTAACCCGTCGAAGCTCGACTGCCGCCAGTGGGTGCGCACCTGCAAGAACGCCGGCATGAAGGGCATCATCTTCACCGCCAAGCACCACTGCGGCTTCTGTATGTGGCCGTCGGCCTATACTGACTATTCGGTGAAGAGTGCACCGTGGAAGAACGGCAAGGGCGACGTCGTCCGCGAACTGGCCGATGCCTGTCGCGAGTACGGGCTGAAGTTTGCCGTCTACCTCTCGCCGTGGGACCGTAACCATCCTGATTACGGTCGGCCGGTGTATGTCACGTATTTCCGCAACCAGCTGCGTGAACTGCTGACCAACTATGGCGAAGTCTTTGAAGTGTGGTTCGACGGCGCCAACGGCGGCAACGGCTGGTACGGCGGTGCCGACGAGACGCGGACCATCGACCGTCTGAGCTATTACCAATGGGGCGATACCTACAAGATGATACGTGAGCTGCAACCACACTGCGTCATCTGGAACGACGGCGCCGACCGCCGTGGTGACCTGCGCTGGGTGGGTACCGAGGCTGGCAACATCGGCGAGACTAACTGGAGTATGCTGAACAGTACGGGCGACGTGACCTGGCCCATGCTGCACTACGGCGTGGAGGACGGCGACGTGTGGTGCCCAGGCGAGACGAACACCTCGATACGTCCCGGCTGGTTTTATCACGACAGCGAGAACGGTCACGTGAAAAGCCTGTCAAAACTGATGGAAACGTATTATAAATCGGTAGGGCGCAACTCAACACTACTGCTAAACTTCCCCATTGACAAGGACGGCCTTATCCACGCCGAAGACAGCATTCGCGGCGCAGTCTTCTATCAGATGGTGCGCAAAATCTTCGACCATCCCTTAAAGGCTAAGCGTAAGCTATCACCCACAGTGTCGACGCTGACCTTCAAGCGCCCCACGGCATTCAATCGTTTGATGGTTGGCGAGGACATCCGCCAAGGACAGCGCGTTAAGAAGTTCAAGGTCGAGGCGCTTATAGGCGGTAAATGGACTGAGTTGCACGATGTCATCTCGGAGGAACCACAGCGCAGCATGACTACCATCGGACGCAAACGCATTCTCTGCTTCCCCACCACCGAGACCACGCAGATACGGCTGACTGTCCTCGACTCAAAAGCGACGCCAGTCATTATAGCTATGAACGCTTACCTCGCACCGGATATTGATGCCGATACTCCAGAGAATGGTGAGAAACTGTCGTCTAACTACAACATCTTCTTCCCCGGTTCTGGCAGTCCGGTTCAATCGATGTATATCGGATTGGGCAAACAGATGACGGTGCGAAAGTTGCGCTTCCTACCGTCGCAGGACACCAAGGAAGGTATGCCGCTCGACTACACGCTCTCTATCTCGTCTAACGACGGCCGGACGTGGACGGTATTGGCCAATGGCGAATTCTCGAACATCGTGAACAATCCCATTTGGCAGACCATAAACTGTACGCCCGCAACAGGCTCGTTGCTAAAACTGGACTGCAGCCGTATCACTTCTGGGAACCGAATCTTCTATTCTGATTTGGAAGTGGTGGAATAGATAATCTTGTTGGCACCGCTGGTGATTTTCAGTGCATCGGGGTGCTGGCGGATGAAGGAGTCGATGTGGCGCACGCGCTTCTGCTCGAAGATTTCCTCCATGGCAATGAGGATGCCCGTCTCTTCGACATCGCCAAAGCCATAGTTGATGGCTGTGCCGAAGAGCTTCATCGTTGGCGAGAGATTCATGTAGGCATTCACCAACGGTGGAATGTTGTAGCCTAACTTCCGGATTTCGCGGTTCAGGATGCGGTAGTCCTCGTTAAAGTTCTTGCCTGAGAACAGCTGTTCGAGTTCTGCGGGGTCAGAATCAATTTTCAGCGGTTTCATCGGCAAAATCAGCTTTTCCTTGTCGTCGAAATACTTCTTGAGGAAGAAGAGAATCATGTCGCGCCCCTTACGGATATAGGAGGGGTACATGGTCATCTTGCCGAAGAAGTACTTCACGTTGGGCTTGATGACGGTAAGTGCGCCCAGTCCGTCCCAGAGATTGTCGAGCGCAAAGAGACTCTTGGCTCCCATGCGCGAGCTCTGGTAGGGCAGGCTTACGAACGAGCGTCCCAGCTCGATGGTGTAGGGCATGTACTCCTTGAGGAATTTCTCGCTGAAATGGAACATGTGGCTGGTGGCCAGGATGGGCTGCCCGTTGGCGTCGAGTTCCCAGTCGGTGCCGG
>JAEEGG010002889.1_pt1 | contig 43790 bp, 41 predicted proteins | sample 9134161 | NCBI WGS metagenome assembly JAEEGG01 (sample SAMN16246543, study PRJNA631951) | gut metagenome | biome: gut microbiome; feature: rumen; material: CR-attached | host: Bos | place: Iran: Karaj | collected 2018-10 | reverse complement strand
TTGAAATATGATAGTTTCATGATTGTTCGGAAAAACTCATTCCTCACTCGTTTTTAATACCAAAGGACACAGAAAACGTAGCGAAATCCCCCATTTTTCCGAGCATTTAGTGTTCATTTACGGTTCTTGATGATGAGGTGTTTTCAACCCACCCCATCTTTCGCTTTGTTTGTTTGAGCGCGAAAGTAACATATATCTGTTATTTGAAATAGTGAGAGGGGGTAACATAATCCCGACGCTGAACGAATTGTTCACCGTCCATTTCGGAACTGCAAGGGAGAAAAAAGAACTTGAGTAAATCTAACACGAGAAGATAAAACCACATTCGCGTTTTAGTAATCTGGTTTATAGTAATAACATTCTCTGTTTCAATAATTTTATCTACTAAGTTATAAGTTTACTTCAACCGACTATGACGCTGTGGTTTCAACCCACACCGTCTTTCTTTTGCCTGTTTGAGCACGAATCTAACATATAACTGTTAGGAAAAATAGTGAGAGGGGGTAACGTAATACCAACGCTGAACGATTCGTTCACCGTCTTAAAATATGTAAAAAATTAAATCTACAAATCTGAATAAAAAAAATAATTATTATCTTTGCAAATAAACATCAGAAATTATGACAGAAAATTCCCAAAAGTTATTATAAATAGCTAAAAGGAAAATTTTCATTCTACTATCATATCCGATAATTTTACAACAAATGAAAAAGACTTTTAATGTAACAATAGCTATTACGGTTGAATCTGAAGCCGAAATAGAAGACATAAACGACATTGATTTCGATGTTGAGGTAAAAAGTAAGGATGCCAAGATTAAAATTATTGGCATTCCCGAAAGTTACGAAGTATATACTTAAAACAACTGAAGTAACATTCTAAATATGAGAGATTATTGTGGCTTGAACATAGTATATGAATACGTATAAAACAAGAGTTTAACTATAAAGTACAAAAATACAACATTCTACCCATAAAAATCCTATCTAAATAATACTAATATAATGAACACCCAACAGAACAAATCACCCAGATGTTTATACTATGCAAAAGTTTGCGATTTCATGAAAACAAGTGCATGTGAAGTGCTTGGCAATATCGTCATGTCTTATCATGGTGTTGACCAAACAACAACTAATGAGGCGTGGGAAGGTGAAATTAAATTGATGCAGGAAGTGCTAAAACCATGGAAAAATGAAAATGCTGAGATAATTTTTGAATATAACATACCACGACTTGGTAAAAGAATAGATGTTGTATTACTATTAAAAGGGATGGTTTTCTGCTTGGAGTTTAAAGTTGGGAAAAAGGAAGCATTACAGGCTGATGTAGAACAGGTACTTGATTATGCTCTTGATTTGAAAAATTTTCACATGTATAGTGCCGAAAGGCCTATTGTTCCTATTCTTGTTCCGACATTATATGACAAAAAGATTGCATATCTACAGCCTTCTGTATATAATGATGATATATATAATCCTTTAATTGCAGGCGGTGATAATTTGCAAGATGTTATAGAAAAAGTTGTTGCTCATGGTGCTATTGAAATTGATGATGATTCATGGGGATATAATTGGATAATCAGTCCATACAAACCAACACCAACAATAATAGAAGCAGCACGAACTCTTTATGAAAATCACTCTGTTGAAGACATCACAAGACATGAGGCTGATGATGTTTCAACAGATGCGACCATTGAATACATAATGAGTGTTATAGAAAACAGTAAGAAACAAAATGCCAAGAGCATATGCTTTGTTACAGGAGTTCCTGGGGCTGGAAAAACACTCGTTGGGCTTGATGTTGCCATTAAACAGACTTATAAAGAAGGTGAGTTTGATAAAGAAAATGGAGCCGTATATCTTTCAGGTAATGGACCATTGGTTGCTGTTCTTACAGAAGCTTTAGCCAAAGACAATCAAAAGAAATGTGTACAAAAAGGCGAGAAAAAGAATATTTCCGATTCACGACGAGAAGTAAGTGAATTTATTCAGATGATTCACAGATATCGTGATAATATGCTCGCCAAAATTAAAAATCCTGTTGAGAATGGCATTTTAGAAATAGACCCACAAAAAGCCATAAAAGTAGAAAAAGCTGGTTATGGTGAAGTAGAACATGTTGCCATTTTTGATGAAGCCCAACGTTCTTGGACTCACGAACGAATCGCAGCATATTTGAAGCGTGGCGGCACATATGGAAACAAGCTGAAAGTCCCCAATTTTCCAGTTTCAGAGGCAAACTTTCTGATTTGGTCTCTTGACCAACGTAAGGACTGGGCAGTTATAATATGTCTCGTAGGAGGAGGTCAAGAAATAAACACAGGTGAGGCTGGTATTACAGAATGGATCAAGGCCTTAAATGAGCAATACACGCATTGGAATGTCTATATTTCCAACAAGCTCACAGAGCCTGAATATGCAGAAGGAAGAGTAAACGAATTGCTGAAAGAAAACAGAAATGTTCATTATTCAGAAAAACTTCATTTAGCAGTAAGTCTTCGTTCATTTAGAGCAGAGACCTTATCTGATTTTATTCATTCCGTATTAGCTTTCAATCCAAATGCTTCTTCCTTGTATAAGGATATTTGTACTAAGAGATATCCGATATTTATTACAAGAGACATGGATAAAGCAAGGGCGTGGTTAAGAAAAAACGCAAGAGGCACTCAACAAACAGGCATTCTCGTCTCTAAAGTTGCAGCACGCTTTAAGCCGTTGGCAGTAAATGTACTTGCACAGGGTGACGAGTATGCAGTACATTGGTTTTTAGAAGACAAAACAGACATTCGTTCTTCCAACTATCTTGAAGAGGCTGCTACAGAAATTCAGGTTCAAGGTTTGGAATTGGATTTTGCCTGCGTACTTTGGGACGCAGACATGAGATGTGAAAATAACAAGTGGGGCTTCTACAAGTTTAATGGAAGAAACAAATGGACTCCAGAAAACAACCCCGACAATCGAAAATACATGCTCAACGCATATAGAGTCTTGTTAACAAGGGCTCGTCAAGGTTTGGTGATATGTGTTCCGTATGGTAATGACCGCAAAAATTCAGAAGGATTTTATGAAGATCCAACTCGATTACCGGAGTTCTATAATGGCACATATAAATATCTTAAAGGATTAGGTATAAAAGAACTATAAATGAAACACTATAACGTAGTGGCGGCGGCGATACGCCATAATGGTAAGATTCTGTGTATGCAGCGTGGCAAGACGAAGTTTGACTATACTGCATATAAATGGGAGTTTCCCGGGGGGAAGATTGAGGATGGTGAGACGCCACAGGAGGCTATTAAACGCGAGATAATGGAGGAAATGGATATGGAGATTCGTGTAGGCGACTCTATATGCACGGTTGAGAATGTATATCCCGATTTCTCTATTTCGTTGCAAGTGTTCTGGTGTGATGTTGATTCCACCTGTTTCGACCTGAAGGAGCATAACGCCTTTAAATGGCTGGCGATTAGCGATATGGCTTCCCTTGACTGGGCAGAGGCTGACAAAAAGATCGTGGAATGCCTTATGGCGGGGAGCAAATAAAACACAGCCATTCTTCGCAAGCTTATCAAGCTGCAAGCAGCTTTTTAACTGACTTTTTTTATCAAGAATTAGAGAATTGGAGAATTTTTTTTGAATTTATAAGAATTTGAGATAGGTCGCTTGCGCTCTTGCCAATCACAGACCTTTTTCTTATGCTACGTAAGTAGCTATCTTCTCTCCTTCGTATTAATTCAAAATAGTCTTTCCCTTCGGTGTCGAGCTAAACCTTCTCTAATTCTCTAATTCTTGATAAAATTTTAAGATTGAAAAGATTGGCAAGATAGGGAACTTGCTTTAGCTTGGTGAGCTATTGCGAACAATTATCGTCAGTTCAAGCACCAAAGGTGCGTATTGTTCGCAAGCCCCATCAAGCTAAAGCAAGTCGTAGAGCTGGGTTAAATAAAACAACTACTGCACCGAATCAGTGCGTCAGGTTTGCGTAGTCAAGAGCAAGGGGGTAGCAAATTGCGCCCCCTTTGATGTTATCGGAGAAAGCTGTTGAAGGGATGGGGTCCAAAATGGTCCCCCATATATGACTCCCTGTTTTAGGGACTCATCGAGGACGCCCTATTTCAGGGCTCCCTTTTGAATAGATATATAAAGAAAAGAAAACCACCGTGCTGAATCAACACGGTGGTTTTATGTATATTTCTTTTACTCCAGTTCGAGCTTTAGCTTTTCAGCAAGGAGGCGGAAGGCTTTGCTGTATTCAAGCATTTCCTCAAAGTTCTCCTTTGGAGTGAGGATCTTACGCTTCTCTGTCTGTTCGGCAAGACGGACGCTGAGGGTGATATTGCCGTTATGAAGATGCTTTGCCATAGTGACCTCAAGACGTTTCTTGATGTCATTAAGTTCTTTCTTCAACATCTCATTCTCTACGACTAGCTCGATGTTCGGATAGACGGTTATGGAAGGCACGATGTTCTTCAGACGCTTTGCCATTCCGCCCATATTCGCGCTCTCCATTCTATTGCACATAGAGAGCCATTGCAGACGTAGATCTGACAACGTGAAGTCCTTATTCTCAGTTGTTTTCTGCTCAATAGGAGCCTCGGTCTTCTTTTCCTTATTGCCGTTGAGGATGCTTTCGAATGACATGCCCAGGCCTGACAGGGATATCTTTGGAGCAGCAGGCTTTGCTGGCTCTGCCTTCGGAGCTGCTGCGGATTGATTTGCCTGAGACTTCTGTGAGGTAGCTGACAATACTGGTCGTACAGTCCCTGCCACCTGTGGAGCAGCTTCTGACTGTACAGCATTTGTCATGATTTTCTTAAACAGGGATTTTAACTTCTTCTTAGGGCCACGCCCCACCCCGTCATCATCGGGCTGCTGAATCTGGGCAACCTCTATAAGGGTGAGTTCCACGAGAAGACGCTTGTTAGTGCTCTGACGGTATTTCACATCGCATTCGTTGAGTATCTTCAAGGCAGAATACAGGAACTTTACAGGGCATTTCTTTGCCTGCTCGGCATAACGCTGGCGCTGTGCATCGCTCGTCTCTATAAGCTTGAGTGTTGAGGCATCGGCTGCCATGAGGACATTACGCACATGAGAGGCAAGTCCGGAGATGAAATGACCTCCGTCGAAGCCTTTCTCAAGGACACCGTTAAGGAGCAGCATCTCCTCTGTTACCTTGCACTCAAGAGCCAGGTCAATAGCATTGAAGTAGTTCTCTTCATCAAGTACGTTGAGGTCTTCGAGCACCTTTTCATAGGTGATGTTTCCCTGACAGAAACTTGCTGCCTGGTCGAAGATAGAGAGGGCATCGCGCATACCGCCATCGGCTTTCTCCGCAATAAGGTTCAGGGCTTGTTCCTCGTATGTTATTCCCTGATCATCAGCCACATGCTTGAGGTGGGCAATGATGTTAGGAACGGTCATACGCTCAAAGTCATATACCTGACAACGTGAAAGGATGGTTGGCAGAATCTTATGCTTCTCGGTTGTGGCGAGGATGAAGACGACATGTGCAGGCGGCTCTTCCAACGTCTTGAGGAAGGCGTTGAAAGCCGATGATGACAGCATGTGCACCTCGTCGATGATGAAGACCTTGTATTTTCCCACCTGTGGCGGTACTCGTGTCTGGTCCATAAGACTCTTGATATGGTCAACGCCATTGTTGCTGGCAGCATCAAGCTCGAAGATATTCATGGAGCGCTGTTCTGCAAAGGCCTTACAGCTCTCGCACTCGCCACAGGCATCGCCGTCGGGAGTAGGATTGGTGCAGTTGATGACCTTGGCAAAGATACGCGCACAAGTGGTCTTGCCCACACCACGAGGTCCGCAGAAGAGATATGCGTGGGCGAGTTTTCCGCTTGCCACGGCATTCTTCAGCGTGGTGGTGAGAGCCTGTTGTCCTACGACAGCATCGAATGACGAAGGACGGTATTTTCTGGCTGAAACTATATATTCCAAAACTTATTATGAGTTACAAATTACTAATTACAAGTTACGAATGCAAAGATACAAAAAATATGGAGAACTACTAAATTTTTCTCAATATTATTTTTATTTAAGAAAGGAAATTTAACGCGCACGGGCTTTTCACGTTAATTAAGATAAAAATGTCCTGCATATATTTGTTTTAATGGATTAAAAAAATTATCTTTGCAGAAAAATATGACATTATGGGCAAAATCAACACCATATGGGGCTATTTGGGTCGCCACAAATACCTGATAACGCTGATATTGGGAATTCTTATCGTCGGTATCATCGACGAGAACAGTTTCCGAAGTCTTGCTATGTACCAGATTCGCATACAGGAACTTCAGGCGCAGATAGATGACTACCAGAAGCAGTTTGACAACGACTCTGTACGTCTTCATATCCTGATGAACGACCCGAAGGGTGCTGAGCGCATTGCTCGTGAGCGCTATCTCATGAAGCGTCCTAATGAGGATATCTTCATTATGAGTACGGATCCGAAACCGAATGACAATTAGAAATTGTCAATTGAAAATTGATAATTGAAAATTGAAAATTAAAATTGCTCGCTGAAGCTCATCAAGCTAAAGCAAGTGACAATTGAAAATTAAAGTTCCCCGACCTTTCCAGTAGGGATGGAGTTGGAAGGCGGAAACAACTTGTAAACAAATTCTAATATAATACTCCCTTATTACCGAATCGGTTCCCTCTCTACGGGAGAGGACGAAGGGAGAGACAAAATTTTAATGAGACAACTTTCCACATTACAGAATTATATACTCCTCGCTGGCGCAGTCATGATGGTTGTGGGCGTAGGATGTGTTGTGTTCGGCTTCATGCCAAAAGCTACGTCAATAATCTTCTGCGTAGGCGCCATTTCATTCGCCCTTATGCAGATGACTCAGACCTATGAAGGAAATAACATCACCTTGAAGCGACTACGCCACATAATGGTGCTTGCCGACATTGCCTTCATCATCTCTGGTCTGCTGATGCTTGAGAATGTATACAGGTTCTTCTTCCCACTTTTTGCTACTTCTATTGAAGGATACAATACATATATTCATGCGGTTTACAACAACTGGGTTGTGGCCCTTCTCATCGGTGCTGTGCTTGAGATATACACCACGCACCGCATTGCCCACGTGATTAAGAAAGAGGAAAACGATACGGATATTGACAACGAATAATATCTACATTCAATTTTTGCAAATAATGCGCATAATATAGGTTTCATTTTCTAAATAAAACCTAAATTATATCATATTTTTTTTAAATTGCTTGAAAATATTTTCGTATTTCTACATTATTAGGTAACTTTGTATTGAAAAGACAGCAATATTGACATTATAAGCGAAATATGAAGAAAATAATATACTTTCTCTGTGCTGCTGCCGCCTTGGCATCATGCTCAAGTTCGTACAACATTCAGGGCACATCAGATGTCCAGAATCTGGACGGACACATGATGTATATCAAAGCGCTGCAAGGCAACGAACTGAAGAGCATTGACTCATGCGATGTTCTTCACGGAAAGTTCGCATTCAGAGGAAATATCGATACTGTGAAAGTCGGAACCCTCTTCATTAATAACGAAGGTGTGATGCCTGTCGTTCTTGAGGAAGGCGATATCGTTATCAAGTTCAATACCGCTAAGCAGACCTGCACAGGTACTTTCCTCAACGACAAACTCAACGATTTCATCGAGCAGTATAATCAGATAACGAATCAGATTGCCGATTTATCTCATCAGGAGGCGCAGGCTATGATGGACGGAAAGGATATGACCGCCGTATACCGCGACCTGCAAAAGAGATCGGATGCCCTCAACGTTGAGTCGGACAGCCTTATAACGACATTCATTGAGCAGAACTTCGACAACGTGCTCGGTCCTTTCGTCTTCCGTATGGTGACAAACACGGAGATTCCGATGACAAATGCGTGGATTGAAGCTCTTATGCTCAAGGCGACAGAGTCATTCAAGAACGACCGCTATGTTAAGGAGTTTATGGACGAGGCCAACCATAACCAAGCAATCATGACAGGCATGGACGATCCGGCACCTCTTCCTGATGTTCCTGCAAACGGAGACAGCCAGACGCCCCCAACGCCAAACGAGATGGCAAAGCCACAGAAATAACAAAACCATACTGAATAATACCAGATTATGAGTAACTTCATAATAAAGAATGGAAATATAGTCAATGAGGGTCGGCAGTTTGTCGGCTCTCTTGTTGTTACTGACGGAATCATCGAGAAGATAACAGCAAATGACAGCGAAATAGATGCCACTAAATACGGAGATTACGAGATAATTGACGCTGATGGATGCTACGTAATTCCCGGTATCATCGATACTCACGTTCATTTTCGTGAGCCCGGACTTACACATAAGGCAGACATCGCATCAGAGTCAAAAGCTGCAGCCTATGGTGGCATAACCTCATACTTCGATATGCCTAACACGAATCCGCAGACAACCACATTGGAGGCTCTGCGTGAGAAACAGGAACTGGCAAGGGAGAAGAGTCTTGTGAACTGGGCGTTCTTCCCAGGCGCAACAAACGATAACATCGAGGTTCTGGAGGGTATGGACGCAAGTGAGATTCCCGGAATTAAACTTTTCATGGGCTCTTCCACAGGCAATATGCTCGTAGATAAATACAGCGCATTGATTAGGATTTTCCAGTCAGCAGCAAAGAGCGGTCTTGTGGTCATGGCACATTGCGAAGACACAGAGATTATCAATGCGAATATGAAGAAGATAAAGGAGCAGATGGGCGATGATCCTGATGTAATGTTCCACCCTATCATACGCTCAGAGGAAGCCTGTATGGAGTCTTCTTGCCTCGCAGCATCTCTTGCACGTCAGACAGGGGCAAAGCTTCATATAGCGCATATAAGTACTGAGGCGGAACTGAATGCCATATTCTCCCCTATTGCTTCAGACAATCTGCCACAGATTACGGCAGAGGCTACCGTTGCACATCTTATGTTCGATAACAATGACTACCGCACACTCGGTGCGCGTATCAAATGTAATCCTGCAATCAAGAAGCCGTCGGACAAGGAAGCACTCAGGAAGGGACTTATGAACGGTCAGATTTCAACAATCGGTACAGACCATGCCCCTCATTGTATAGAGGAGAAACAAGGCGGTGCGGCAAAGGCTATGTCGGGAATGCCTATGATACAGTTCTCATTACCGGCTATGCTCAGTCTCGTTGACGAGGGAGTTCTCACAATAGAGAAACTCGTGACGCTCATGGCGCATAATCCTGCGAAACTATTCGGAATCATCGGGCGCGGTTTCATACGCGAAGGCTATAAGGCAGATATCACAATCGTTAAGCCACAAACACCGTGGACCGTTACAAAGGAGTGCATAAAGAGTAAGTGCGGATGGAGTCCAATGGAAGGACGGACATTCAACTGGCAGGTTCGCGACACGATATGCAACGGAAACTTCGTGCTTCGCAACGGCATACTCTCAGAAAACATTAAAGGCGAACAAATTAAATTTAACCACAGCAAATGACAAAGTTCTTATACAACATATATCAAATCATATTCGGTATTCCTATTGTAGTAATAGTGCTTATAGTATGTACAATATTCATCGTTATCGGCACAAGATTCGGTAACGCAAACTACTGGGCATACCATCCAGGAAGAATATGGAGTAAGATTACTATCAGGTCATTGTTCCTTCCTGTAAAGGTAGAGGGACGTGAAAACATAAATGAGAATGACAGCTATGTATTCGTAAGCAATCATCAGGGAGCTTTTGACATATTCCTTATATATGGCTATCTGAACAAGAACTTCAAATGGCTGATGAAATATCAGCTGTTCAAGATTCCATTCCTCGGAACCAGCTGTCGTGCTTGTAAGCATATTCCTGTTGACAAGCGCTCTCCACGTAAGATTAAGGAGACATACGACACAGCAAGGGAATTCCTCAAGCATGGAATGTCGGTGGTTCTGTTCCCAGAAGGCGCACGTACTTTCACCGGCCACATGGGAAGTTTCAAGCGAGGCGGTTTCCTCCTTGCCGATGAGCTTCAGTTGCCTGTCGTTCCTTTGACAATCAACGGAAGCTTTAACGTTAAGCCACGCACAAATGATATGGGATTCGTAAACAGACATCCGCTTACGCTCACCATTCACAAGCCTATCTATCCTACAGGCAAGGGTCCGGAGAACGTGAAGATGCTTATGGAGAAAAGTTACGAGGAGATACAGAAGGCTCTCGTACCAGAGTATCAGGGATATGTAGAGAACCCGGATCAATAAGGATACAAAAAATCCCCTACTGCCTTCACAGGTGGTAGGGGGCTATAACCTTAATAATCTAATACCATGAAAAACACGATGCAAAGATAATGTTTTTTTCTGAAAAAACCAAACAAAAATCAATTAAATTTCGATTTTTTTTGAGATAAATTGAATATTGATTTTTTTAGCATTTTGCTTACGGAAAAATAGAAAAGTTTTCTTCTAATTGTAATACAAATTCCCGAAGAAAAGGCTAAAGTTGAAAGTTTCTATAGTATAGAGTAAAGTATAAAGCGTAAAGAATAAAGTGTAAAGGTATGAAAAGTTTACTTATAAAGGACACGACTCTGGAAGAGCGTAAGGAAATCGTGCAGAATGCGCTTAGTTTCAGCGCAGGTGATTGTGATGATAATGATTTGTCTGATATCTACGATGACTATATTCTCGGTTTGAAGGAACTGGCAGACATCAACCGTGAGTTCAGCGAAAAGCATTGTGGCGAGATTGTTGCAGGCGAACTTACAAAGCCTTCTACTTGTCAGGAATAAAGTGGAAAGGGTAAAGAGTAAAGATTAAAAGGTAGAGTTTAAGCAACCAATAAAAAAATAACGCAGTCATTACGACCGCGTTATTTTTTGCTTTCCACTTTACTCCTTACACTATACTCTTTCCACTTTACACCTTACACTTTACTCTATTTAGCAAGCCTTTTTATATGCTCCTTCATAACGTGATATGCAGGATGTGGCATATCACCATGATTAAAACCTTGCATCTCATAGAGCGTCACGTCAGTATGCCCGACAAGCTTCAGCATTCGCCAGAAGTATGCCTGTTCCTCATAACGGCCATAGAGCTCAAGTTCACGATCAGCAGAGATAATGATTATTGGCGGACAATCTTTTCTGATATGAGTAAGAGGAGCATATTTGTCAATCGTAGCCTGAAGAGGACCTATGCCCTGTTGTTTGCGGATATTATAATGAGTTATCACCTGCCCGCTGAATGGGAAGAGTCCTGCGATAGAATCAGCATCAATGCCATATTTCTGCAAGTAATGCTTATCCAAGCCTATGAGGTCGAGTATATAACCGCCAGCAGAATGTCCCGCAACGAATATCTTACGCTTACTGCCATTGTATTTCTCTGCATTCTTGAAAGCCCATGCCACAGCAGCGGCTGCATCATCGAGCACCTCATCAATACTCGCCTTGGGGAGCAATCTGTAATTGGCTGCAACAACGGTATATCCGGCATCAAGGAGCTCATTGTCTATGTATTTCTCGCCAGCCTCAATACCACCACCATGAAACCATACCACTACCGGAACATCCTTCTTATCGGTCGGGTAATACACATCAAGCTTGCAACGTTCCTTGGCATAGGCATTATCTTCCTGTGAATATGCTATATCATTTACTCTGTTATATTGGGCAAAAACACTCGTTATGCTCATTAAGAGCATTGAAAATGTTAGAATTGACTTTCTCATAATTATATATAGAAATGTTTACCAAGGGAAAATCTCTGGATCATTCAGGACATTGGAACGCAGATTCTGATTCAAACCGCTAATAGCAGCCATATCCTCATCGGAGAGAGTGAACTGCATAACCTCAAGGTTCTCAGCAAAGTGATTTGGCTTGGCACGGGGTATGGTTATAAGTCCACGCTGTACTATCCAACGAAGCACTATCTGCGAGGCTGTCTTATTATATTTGGCAGCAAGAGACTGAAGTAAAGGATGACCTATGACATCAATATCTCCTTGTCCGAAAGGTCCCCACGCCTGTACCTGAATACCAAGTTCTCGGTTATAGGCAATGTTTTTCTCCTGAGTCATGAATGGATGAACCTCAATCTGATTTATTACAGGACGGATTTCTGCATACGAAAGCAAATCATCAAGATGATGACGATTGAAATTGCTGACGCCAATAGAACGAACCTTACCCTGACGTACGAAATTCTCCATTACCTGCCACGTATCCTTGACGCAATCCTTCACAGGCCAATGGATCAGCAAGAGATCAAGATATTTTGTATTGAGTTTTCTCAGACTTTCCTCAATGGAATGTCTGACCGCTTCCCTACCCTCGCGCATTATGTTGGTTGCAACCTTCGTAGTAAGGAAAATCTCACAACGAGGTACAAGACTGTCATATATCCCCTGTCCGACCTCAAACTCATTCTCATAGAGCTGAGCGGTGTCAATATGACGGAATCCTGCCTCAAGGGCAAGACGAACATTATTTACTGCTGTTTCACCACGTAGTGTCCAAGTACCGACTCCTATCTGTGGTATCTCAATGCCATTGTTTAGTTTGATCATATTTATTTAGTTATTACATTGTTTTTGACGCATATATAACGCCGAAAGTTTAGGATTATGCTACAAAAATACTAAATTTATGCAAGAAAAGCGAAGAACAATCCCTATTCTTACATAAGCCAAAATGAATTCGGCTTCTGTCATGATTGTAAACATCCAATCAAAGACAGAAGCCGAAACACGTTTTTGGGTAAAAGATCAGGAATTATTATAGTACTAACTTAAATATCCTATTGGAATAGCTTGAGGTCAATGCTTGAGCCCATAGTCTTATAACCATCTGCATTTGGATGCAACCAGTCATTCTCATACAGGAACTTGCTTTGCAAAGCCTCTGGATTGGCAGAATCACGTATTATCTTGTCAAAATCTATAACAGCATCAAAAGCTCCACTTGTGCGAATCCAATTATTCACCTTAGTACGGGCTGCCTCATGATCTGCAGTATAGTATCTGTTACCCTTGAATGGGGTTATAGTTCCGCCATATACCTTAATGCCCTTTGCACGAGCCTCAGAAATCATCTTCTTGTATGCCTCGATAAGAGCATTTGCTGTCTGTTCACCATTACGACAACCGCCAAGGTCGTTGATGCCTTCAAAGATAATCACATATTTCACACCTTCCTGCTGCATGATATCTCGTGCGAAACGAGTTGTGCCAGTAGGACCGAGACCGCCACGGAGAATGCAGTTACCTCCAATACCGAGATTAAGCACAGCCACATCCTTTGTCTTTGCGTTAGCAAGGAGGGCATTTGAGAGAATATCAGGCCAACGGTCTTGCTGATTGGTTGTAGAGCCACGACCATCGGTTATGGAATTACCAAGAATAGCAACGGCACGAGTATTCTTATTTCCCCATACGTCAATTCCACAGATAGAATACCAATGGTTTGTCTTCTTAGCCTTTGAGAAATCAGAACTATTCCCCTCTACGAGATAACTTGTAGTACGACTTCCCGGATGACCTGTTACAATCTTGTTATCACACTCCCCATAATGAATAGTGATTGCCACATTCTCACGAGCACCTAGCTTATACTCTATTGCATCAGAAGCAACCATCTTTCCTGCATCTATTGTCACTCCAGTATTCCCCCTGAATTTCAGACTTTTTGTAGTGCCAGCTTTTATATCTGCAGACGAGCCACTATTCTGTGCAATGGCAATCTCTACAGCCTTGATGTTGAGAGGCGATTTGCCATGCTCGTTTGAGAACTTTACCCTAATCTTCTCACCACCTATAGAAACCTGAACAATCTCACGTATGGTATTACCAGACAAACCTGGTTCTGGAGCAAGATTATGAGGTTCTACAAGTTGCTGAGCGGTTGTCCATGTGCCAACCCATTTTTGGGCATAGGCATCATATGATGTAAAACACAACGCTACAGAGAGCGCTATAGTCAGAAAACACTTTTTCATTAATATAACAGGTTAATTTTTTACGATGTATCTATTTCCACTTTAATAGACGTATTGACAGGCTATAAGTTTAATCAAGAATTAAAAACATATTCCCATACGAGGGAATTTCCTATACACCTATAGGGAAAATTCCCCACTAATGTAGGGAAAAGTAATTTGTATGATAATAATAATATATTAACTTTGCACTCAGAAATAAGAGACAAACACCGCTCTAAAAAGCGAAGTCGATTTTTTTTCTCTCGTGCGAAATTTCTTCACACGTTGAACTCAGAAATAAGATAACAAAAATTATAACATCCTAAAACTTACAATTATGAAAAAGTATATTCTCACCCTCATCGCAATGGCATTTATTTGCACAGGTTCAGTTTCTGCACAGCATCATCGTCATCACGACGGTCCTCATCATCGTGTTGAAGCAGTTCACCACCGTCATCATCATCACGGCAGACATCATCACCACCCAGTGGTTGTTGAACCTGTTCACGTAAGACATCATCATCACCACGCTCCTGTAGTCGTAGAAAGACCAGTAGTTGTTGAGCGTCCGGTTGTTGTTGAACGTCCTGTAGTAGTAGAGCGCCCTGTTGTTGTAGCAGACCGCTGCCATCGCCATCATCGTCATCATCACTGTCACGGTGATAAGGCAGGTGCAGTAATAGCAGGTGCTGTTGCAGGTGCAGTCCTCACATCAATACTCACCCACTAAAAAATCGAAAACAGTTTGTTAAGTTATCTACACGAATTTAATAAAATTTGTATTCAGGTAAATAAAGTTAGTTTTCTCCAATAGAACTAAAAAAAGACAGTCAGAAACGAAGCGTCGTATCTGACTGTCTGATTTTTATCTCCCTATTAAACGTATTAGTTGTTTACCTCATTTGTCAAAGTCAAGGACATCACATCGCCAAGAGAGTGCATATCCTGAAAAAGTTCAGGGAAGTCTGTTTTTTTATTAGTACGCACGATAAAGTTGAACGTTGTGAAGTTCTCTGTATAGTCATAACGGAGATATTCATACGAAACATGAACATTGTGTTTCTTGAAGCAATCATGGTAAAGTTTTGAATCCTTGACGATTCTGCTCACCTTTAGTCGGATGACATTCTGCTCCCTACCTCTTAGGAATAGTTTCTCAAAGTACTCGAATACCTTCAATATGGCAATAATAAGGATACAAGCTGTCGTAGCAATGACAAACATTCCTGCGCCAACAGCCAATCCTATACAAGCCGTCATCCAAATGCCCGCAGCAGTAGTAAGGCCCTTAACAGAGCCTTTCATCTGAATAATGGCACCAGCACCGAGGAAACCGATACCAGAGATAACCTGTGCAGCAATACGTCCAGGATCTCCATTCTTCAGCCCCATATACTCCTGAGGAATATATATAGACACGAGCATGGCAAGCGTAGCTCCCGTGGAGATAAGGGCAAATGTTCGCATACCTGCCACTTGTCCCTTCTGACGACGCTCAAAGCCTATTACTCCTCCAAGTAACAGACTTATAAACAACTTGTATATTGCTCCAATAGCATTAACTTCCGAAGCGCATATCTGAGTATAGATTTCGTTTAGCATAATATATTCTTATTAGATGTTGGCCAACGCCTCTGACGTTTCTAAGTGCAAAGTTAATTTTTTTCCAATAATAAATGTACAAATCCTTAAAAAAAATGAAGAAAAACAGGAAAAAAACATCTCTACCCTCTCCAAGCAAGAAAAAAAGAAACCCGCCTCATAACGGGGCGGGCCTCAATTTATTCAAAAAAAACTTACTTTACAGAAAAATCCAAGACCTGTAAATCTTTGTCAAGTGAAGAACTACCGTACATAATCTGATATTTACCAGAGCGTGTAGAAAGCTCATCAATTGACGGATCATAGTATTCAAAAGATTCGCCATCGAGTGTGATCACAGCCTTGCCAGTCTCACCAGCCGCAAGTTTAATCTTCTGGAAGCCTTTCAGCGACTTGATAGGAGCATCGGCATATTCCAATGCCTTTACATATACCTGAACGATTTCCTCACCTTCACGGTTACCTGTATTTGTGACAGGAATGGTGACTGTTATCTTGCCGTCCTTCTTCATAGAAGACTTTGAGAGTTTTGCCTTACCATAATTGAATGTTGTATATGACATTCCATAGCCGAATGGATAGAGAGCATTACCCTTGAAGTAACGGTATGTACGGTTTTCCATACTGTAGTCAAGGAAGTCAGGAAGGTCATTGTTTGATGTGTAGAATGTAACAGGGAGCTTTCCTGAAGGATTGTAATCGCCGAAGATTACATCAGCAAGTGCCTTTGCACCACCCTGTCCAGGATACCAAGCCTGAATGAGAGCATCATACTTGTCCTCAACACTTCCGAATGCGATAGCAGAACCAGAGCAGTTAACCATAACTACAGGTTTGCTAGTTCCACGCATAGCCTCAAGAAGTCTCTGCTGAACCTTTGGAAGCTCGATGTCGGCCTTATCGCCACCTTCACCTTCCATACTTGCAGAGATACCACCTATTACTATAATAGCATCAGCCTGCTTAACATCGTTAGCTATGTCTGTATAGTCAACAAGCTTACGCTCGCAGATATCACCACGGAGCATAGCGAAGTTGCCCTTACCACGACGATACTCAATCTCAACGTTGTATGTTTCGCCTTCCTTAACCGGGAATGACTTATACTCAGGTGCTCTGCCGAAACCGAAGCGACGACGTTCTGGCTCTGCCTTCTCAACTACCTCACCATTTACCTTGAGTGTATAGCCATTATCAGTAGAGAGTGTGTACTTCATATCACCAGTAAAGGTTGCCTTATAAGTACCTGTTACACGTACAGAAATCTTCTCTGTACTAACACCCTGTGCGAATCCCCATCCACCGAAGGTAGAGAAGTTGAAAGCATCCTTATAGTAACCTGTAACTGCAGGATCACCCTCAAGCTCGTTATTGTTCCAGAACTCAACGAATACGCCCTTACCGTCGTTGAAGTCCTTCAGATGACCGATTGTGTTGTATTCGTCGGCAAGAGTACAAGCCTTGTGATAGATTACCTTTGCACCAGGAACAGCATTCTTGATACCCTCAAGCAAAGAGTGCTTGTGATTATCAGTAGGAGTACCACCATAGTTTCCGTTAAGAAGCTCCACGTCATCAGCATTAGGACCAACAACTGCAATTGTCTTGATATCCTTTGAGAGAGGGAGAATGCCGTTGTTCTTCAGAAGAACCATAGACTCACGAGCTGCCTGTGTTGCAAGGTCGTTGTTTGCCTCACTACTGATTACGTCAGGTGTGAGATTTGCCCAAGGAAGCATATCAGCTGGGTCGAACATACCAAGCTCGAAGCGTCCCATGAGAGTCTTACGAAGATGGTCATCAAGAACAGACTCCTTAATAAGTCCTTTCTGAAGAGCCTCAGTAAGTACCATGAATACTTTACCGCACTCAAGGTCTGTTCCGTTAAGAACTGCATCAACAGAAGCTGAGAGAGGATCCTTATGTGTCTCGTGCTGTCCCTTGTTATAGAAGTTGTTGATAGCGTCACAGTCAGTAAGAACGATAGCGTCATAGTTCCACTTACGACGAAGGATATCCACCAAGAGACGGTCACTTGTACAGCAAGGCTTGCCCTCGTAACGATTGTATGCACACATCACCTCTCTTACGTTTGCCTTCTTTACCAAAGCCTTGAAAGCTGGGAGATAGGTTTCCCAAAGGTCACGCATAGAGACTGTTGCGTTGTATGAGTGGCGAAGAGGTTCCGGACCACTATGAACGGCATAGTGCTTTGCACAGGCATGAGTCTTGAAGTACTTGTCATCATTACCCTGCATACCAAGAACGGTCTGAACACCAAGAACAGCATTCATGTATGGGTCCTCACCACAAGTCTCCTGACCACGTCCCCAACGAGGATCACGGAAGATATTCACGTTAGGACACCAGAAAGTAAGCTCTGGATTTCCAGGATAGTATGTCATGCCCATAGGAACGTTGAACACGTTATGGTCAGAGCGGTTCCAGTTAGCACGAGCCTCGTCAGAAACGGTTGAGAACACGTCATACATAAGTTTCTCGCTAAATGCTGCAGCCATACCAATAGGCTGTGGATATACGGTATAACCACCCTGACGAACACCATGACAAGCCTCGCTCCACCAGTTGTATGAAGGAATGCCGAGACGGTCAACAGAAATTGACTTGTTCATCATCAGACCTACCTTCTCCTCTGGAGTAAGAAGAGAGATAAGGTTCTCCACACGCTCCTCACGAGAGAGACTTGGGTCTTGGAAAGGATATTTGTACTTGCTGTCCTGCTGGGCAACTACAGAATTTGCCTCGCCGACAACAGCTTTTGCTGAAAGAGCGCCAAGAGTATTACCCTCGGCATCAATAAGTTCAACGCTGCGGTATGTCTTTCCAGATGCTTTATTAGGCGAGAATGCAACCAACACCTTAGCCTCTTCACCTGGCTTAATGGCATTAGAAGGATAATGGGCTGTGATGCAATCACAACTTGCATTCGTCTTGGCAATCCTTACAGGAGCCTTAGACACGTTCTTGAATGTAAACGTATGACACACAGTACCTTTGGCAGCATCAATAGCGCCAAAGTCCCATTCATAAGTATCAAACGACAACGAACTTCTGTTTCCCGCAGAAGCTGGAATAAATGCTATAGACAGGGCTATAGAATAGATAATTTTCTTCATTAAGTTTAGTATAATAATTTAGCTTTACCTTTTTACCAAATACTTTATCTTTGATAAAGACGTAGAAAAACAGATAAGGTTTAACGAAAAATCGGCATTTTATCGCTTTTGTCCGTAAAAATATCGCTTTTGTACAAGAAAGACATGACGATATTTCATCAAGAAACGCCCTACCCTACGTCTATGTACCAAAACCTTGCCTTCGTTCTGCCTTCGCTATAGGTTCGCTTCTCCTCCGCTCTTCCTTCGCTTCTAATCCGTTCCTAAGAATGGGAGGAAAATGGGACTTACATCGGACTTGCAACGGACTTACATGGGAGTTACTTGGGAAGTGCAAAACAATTCATGTTTTACTTAAAAACGACAGAGAAATACAAGTTATTTTGCAAATTATCAACTTTTTCTTTAGTTTTTTCTTGTTTTTTCAATTAAAATTCATAATTTTGCCAAAAAACAAACTTTTAACAGTAATAACTATGGAGAATTTCAATGACATTATCAAAAGCGGACAGTTGACGCTCGTAGATTTCTATGCCACTTGGTGTGGTCCATGCAAGATGATGCATCCGATACTTGAACAATTAAAGGAGACTCTTGGCGACAAGATTAGAATAATCAAAATTGATGTTGACAAGAACGAGGCAGTATCTATGCAATATCGTATTCAGTCAGTTCCCACGTTCATGCTCTTCAAGAACGGCGAGGCTGTTTGGCGTCAGAGTGGCACTATCAGTCTCAACGATCTTAAAAACTTGATTTCACAGCATTTATAACATATTTATTATACAATAACATTAACTTAATTAAAACTTCAAAGACTATGGCAAACAAATATGCAGGCACACAGACAGAGAAGAATCTTGAGGCCGCTTTTGCTGGCGAATCACAGGCTCGTAACAAGTACACATACTTTGCATCTCGTGCGAAAAAGGACGGATTTGAGCAGATTGCATCTCTATTCCTCCAGACAGCCGATAACGAGAAAGAGCATGCAAAGATGTGGTACAAGGAACTTAATGACGGCATAGGCACAACAGCAGAGAACCTTCTTGATGCAGCCAATGGTGAGAACTATGAGTGGACGGATATGTACGAGAACTTTGCAAAAACAGCTGATGAGGAAGGCTTTACAGAACTCGCAAAGAAATTCCGTCTAGTAGCAGCTATTGAGAAACATCACGAAGAGCGCTATCGTGCTCTTCTTAAGAACATTGAGACGTCTCAGGTATTTGAGAAGTCAGAGGTAAAGGTTTGGGAATGCCGAAACTGCGGACATATCGTTGTTGGTACAAAGGCTCCAAACATCTGCCCTACTTGCGCTCATCCACAAGCATACTTTGAGGTAAGTGCTAATAACTTCTAAGTCAAGTTCAGCTATTTGAATTACATTTCAAGAAAAGCCGAACTTGAATAAAGAGAAAACAAAACAGTCAGCCGCTCTTCGCCTAACTACGAAAAACGGCTGACTGCTTTATTCTATAATATACCTAGAGTAACTCTGATCCAAAAGAGATTAGTCCTCAGAAGCTGTGAACTCTCCATCGCAGCAAGAAATCGTATGTCCCTTGAACTTAGCGTATTTAGAATCAGCCTTGGTGAACTTTGTCTTAGGACCACCAACTCTGTTGAATTCAACCCTCAAAGGTGTATCGCCATAGAACATAAGGCATTCTTCTCTTTCGCCTCTGTTACACAACACATTCTCGTAGGTTGACTGCCAAACAGTACCATTGATAGGTCTGAATACCAATATGTTACGTTGTTTTTGGGAAGCTTCCTCCATGAAGACGAGAGCATTCTTGAATTTACCAAGATATTTTGGTAAGATTCCATAGTCATCATCACCATAATCAGCAACTTTACGGATTCCATCTATTGTAACGATCAATGATACTCCTTCGCTGTTTTCCTGGATTTCATAGAAATTCTGTTCATCCACCATATTAATCTCCTGTGCCTGAGCGTTCATAGACATGAACCCCAAGAACAAGGTTAACATTGAAATAAGGTTAAACATCTTCTTCATATTCATCTACGTTTTAAAGGTTAATACATTTTAATTTCGTGGCATTTAATTGGTTAATATCTGCGATTTCCCAGATTTGATTTACCAGTTTGCATGTATGTTAAAGTTTGTTTATGAACTTATAACGATGCAAATATAAGCATATTCTTTCATTCCTCCAAATTTTTTTGTATCTTTTTTCACTTTTTTCTGAAAAAACTTTTTGGGAAGATGAATAAATACGAATAATCGAAGAATTATTTAACTTTTCAAAGGCAAAATCACGCTAAACTCATCAGCCGTTTTTTCCACTCGGATCTTCTTGTCCATAAGCAATTGGAAACGCTTCTCAAGATTCTTCAGTCCTGTGCCGTGGGTAACTTGTTTGAACATTTTCGGGAAGATTGGATTGCTCACAACCAACTCCTTATTCCCGTTCATGTGAACATGAATTTTCATTCTATGCTCACTATCAATCATGTTATGCACACCTACATTTTCAATCAAAGGAAGAAGAGCAAGTACAGGAATGCCATATTTCAGGCAGTCATCAGGAACATCAAACGTAGCATCCCACTTTCCTGCATATCTCACTTGCATAACCTCATTGAATGAGCGAGCGAAATCAAGTTCCTCTTCAAGCGTCACAATTCCCTTGTTCTCACTCTGAAGGATATATCTGAAAATATCACTCAAATGGTCTATGTAGCACAAAGCCGTTTTGTCGTCTTTCTTCCTCACCAAACTGCTTATGCCATTAAGCGCATTGAAGAAGAAATGCGGATTTATCTGGTTTGTAAGTGCTGTACACCTACTCTGCAGACTTTCCATTTTGAGCTGTTTAAGCTCTTCTTCTTTCTTCTTATGAATACGGTTAAGATAGTCTGTATATCCAAGGAACAATCCTGTCACACACAATACGATAAACTGGAATGTTAGAATGACAGTACGGCAATCGAATCCTGGGCAGATAAGCGTTGTGACTCCCTTGTAAACTCCAAAGACAAACAACGTAAAGAGAACGTTGGATATGATACGAACCTTTATTGAATGTGTTTGGAGTACCTGCTGATTCATGCATAATGACAAAAAGATAAACACCCAAAACAACAGGAATCGTATCAAAGTGCTATTAATATAACTGCCTTTAACCTCCTCAGAAAGGTTATGCCAGTCCATATTAATAAAGAGTACATTAGGATAGCTGATAAAGATGGTGCAGACCAAGCTCAACAGCAGTATATTTGATATATTTCGTTTATTATTCATATATATTTCTTCGTTTTAACATGCAAATATACATCTTTTTTTCCATATACAATAATTATATATATAAAAAACGAAAAAAAACACCTTCATGCCGATTTCTGGCAGTAAGGTTATAATTTCCTGATGCCTAAAGCCCACACAAACGCCTCATATTGAACATAACTGAAAAAATCAGCATCGTGACCTTGATTTTCTTTTTTATGCACGAAAAGCCAAAAAACAAATTGATATTATTGTTATTATCATAAATAATAACTATCTTTGCACTCAGGAAATAGAGGAAAAAAGGCAACAAATATTATTCACTAATTATATATGTCATCATGAGAAAAGAAGAAAAGGACTTCCTCAAGAAGGTAGAAAAGCTCGTCTATGAACAGATGAAGGACAAGCATGTGAACTGTGATACTGTTTGCGAAAGTCTTGGCATTACAAACCAGAATCTTCGTCGCAAGATACTGGCCATCACAGGTCAGACTGGTGGTAAGTATCTGTTGACAATACGTTTGGATTACGCAAAGGAATTGTTGTCAACAGGCAAATACTCCATAGGACAGGTGGCTCTGAAATGCGGATATGATGATGCGAACAACTTCAGTCGCACATTCAAGCGTGAAACTGGTCAGAAGCCAACTGAATATGCTGCAAACAATAAGAGATAAAAAAAAGACAACTGAGAATCAATTTCTTCAGTTGTCTTCTTTTTTTATCGTTTTTATATCGTTCCTGCTATTGCATTCTGATTATAATAATCGAATCTTATCTGACGGAAAGAATGGAGAATCCAAGGTGTAACTCTGTACAACAGATATCCAAACACGCCACCAACAGAGTTGTTCATTATGTCATTAGTCTCACAGAATCCGCACTTGAGAAGATATTGAGTTACTTCTATTGAGCAAGAAAGTGCCATTGACAGTAAGAATATCTTTATCAACATAGGACGCTTGAGGAATACTGATGAGCAGAAGCCTACTGGTATGAACATCACGATGTTGAGTAATGACTCATAAAGCACATCCATTGTGAAATATTCGTTGTAGTTCCAGAAAGGAACGAACTCAACGCCTAATGCGCATGTAGAATCTCTGAATATAACCGTAGCACATATCAGCAATACCAGATATTCAATGTAAACCACTCCAAGCAGTCCTCTTAACTTAGTACGGATCATCTTCCTGCGAGAGAAGATCCATATAGCCATGACACACAACACTACGAGAAGTATATCATACAACCACTGAGGGGCTGAAGCATAAACAAAACTAAGAATATTATACATAAGAAAATACGTTTTATTATTTTTACTTTCGCCTATACGGGCGGTTACCCTTTCTTGTTTTCCGAGTGCCAAGTGCAAAAACATCTCCGCGCTCCGGAAAGAGGTTTGTTTCTATTTCCGTGTGCAAAGTTATATTGTTTTTTCCAAACTCAAGCATAAATACGGAAAAAACGACCAATTTTTATAAAACCTTTCACACTTTAAACACTTGTTTGTAATAATGTCACTTATCTGTTAAAAACCTTCAATTCCATCCCTTATAATCATGCAAAAAAGGCCTAATTTACTCAAAATCAGTATTTATTTTATCAAAAAGAACAAAAAAACAAGGAAAAAATCTTGTTTTTATCAAAAAAATACTATCTTTGCAACCATCATAACCCCTAATTTCTATATTACAATGAAAAAGGAAGATAGAGAATTTCTCAAGCGAGTGGAAAAACTCGTCTATGAGCAGATGAAGCAAAAGCACGTAAACTGTGACACAGTTTGCGAGAGCTTAGGTATGACGAATCAGAGCCTCCGTCGCAAAATCCTTGCAATAACCGGTCAGACAGGAGGTAAGTATCTTTTGACCATACGCATGAAATATGCCAAGGAGTTATTGGCAAAGGGAAAATATGCCATTGGACAGGTGGCTATGAAATGCGGATATGACGATGCTAATAACTTCAGCCGCACTTTCAAGCGTGAAGTTGGCTTGAAACCAAGCGAATATGCAGAAAGCCGTAAGAAATAACGATACTTTCAACAAGGCTATACCTGTTCAGAATTACAACGAAACCTCAATATAAATAATGAAAGAAATACTACAGTTTCTGCGCGACCTATCGTGCAACAATAATAAGGAGTGGTTTACAGCAAACAAGGACAGGTATCAGAAAGTACAAGCCAAATGGTACGACTTCTGCGAACAGCTGATATGCGAAGTAGGAAAATATGACAGTGACATAGCACGTCTAACAATAAAGGACTGCACCTACCGCATCTATCGCGACACACGTTTCAGCAAAGACAAGACACCTTACAAGACTCACTTCGGGGTTTTCCTTGCCCCTGGTGGAAAGAAATCTATGCACGCCGGTTATTACTTCCATGTAGGAACTGGCGGTGGTAATTCATATCCTGAAGCACACATGCTTGCTTCAGGAAATTATTGTTATGACAGTAAAACTGTCAAGGTATTGCGTGAGGATATCAGCGACGGCTGGGAGGAATTCAGCAAGGATGTATTGCAGAAGGCTGATCCCTCATTCTTCGTTGACATGGACGGAGCCTTGAAAAAGGTCCCAAAGGAATATCCTGCAGATGCCCCATATGCTGACTTCATGCGTCTGAAGAGCTATTGCCTAATGCAATACGTCGATGACAAGTTCATCACCTCCCCCGACCTCGTAAAACGTGTAGCCGAACTGTTCCGCACCACAAAACCGTTCAACGACTATGTGAATCGGGCTGTGGACTATGTTCTGGAAGAACAGGATTGACAGCAATAAGAAAATCCCTTATAACATCCTTCATCCGCCCATGTAGAAATGGGACTTACATAGGAGTTATAAGGGATTTACTTTGGACCTACCATCCTGTATCTTAACAGAATGTTCCGATCCTGCAATATTGGAAATTGTCAGAAACCAATACCGATGTTTAGCGAACGGTATTTGTTACCACGACCTTCCTGCCATTGTGTATGTATATACCATTGGTAGGATTTTTCACCACCTGACCATTGAGATTGTAGTATCTGCCATCAGCTGATGCTCCTACATTCTGGGCAACATATTCAATACCAGTAGAACCTTCACTTGGAACGAGCCATACGCCACTCACCTTCAGACTGTTGTTCCAGTCAACCTTCAGTACATGCAGATGAACGAAGTCATCAACACGTTTTTCGTTTGATGATGTCAGCTTTGTCTTGAAATCATCCAGAGGTATTACGATACACTTCAGCTCATTGTCCCAATACCTGTCGTTTTCATTGAATGAAACCTTTATCTCCTTCCATTGCCCATGAGCAACAAGTCGGTTGGCAAGTAGTCGCAGATTGTTACCCTTTCCCTTGATGATAATCTTATCGTAGTTGCTGATGTCGGCATAGTCATCATGATCCACATTCACGAATCCAGCCACAGCAACACCACTTCCTGCCTCCTGCTTCACATTCCAGTCAACATTGCCAGGCGTTTCAAACAACACATTTGAGTCCTTGCCAGTACCATCCCACTTGTGGAAGAATGATGCCGTCAGAGGTACCCATTCAGCCAAAGGCTCAAAGTCATCAATCTCGAATGTATTCTCTATCATCGACATGACCAAGGATGACCTTTGGGGAAAATATTGCTCATGAAGGCGCTTACGTTCTGCCATATACGTACCGTCAACCGTATAGAGCTCACCCTGAGTCAGATAAGGGTGCACATCCCTGCGATAGTCTCCCCATCGCGCAGCCTCTGCGTAAAGGGCTGTAGAGATTGTATTATAAAGACTGTCCCATACTTCCTCCGTGCTCTTTGCACCAAGCATGCCATCGTCAGCAAGAAGCTCTTTTGCACGTTCCATGTATTTCATGAAAAAATGCTTATTCTCCATCAGGTGATTGAAGATACCCGTAGGACTCTCATCACCGCTATTCTTTGTCAACACATTCTCGTAAGGGTTGTCTATGATGATTTCCGAATCCCAGCAAAGGAATCTGAAGCCCTGACTCTCCTCGCCTTTTCTTCTTATGGCATACCAGTTATGATGATCCCAGTCCGTGTTGCCGGCATACTGATTTATAAGCATATAGTCGATGAAGTTGTCAATATCGAGCAGTACTTCTTGTGAAGGATCGTCATTTCCTTCTGCATCTTTACCCTGAAGCTGGTTGTAATATACGTCATCAGAGGCTTTAGCGGCGGTTTCAACCATCTTTGCCCATGCTTCCAAGTCACCCTCAGAAGCCTCGATGTGGTTACCTCCCTCCTCCTCTATCTTTATCACGTCAATATCCTCTTTCTTGCCTCCGAGATGATCCTTACCATATTGGTCGTCAACCCTCTCGGCAATGTTGTACAGTCCCCAGTACATACCGTTCAGGAATACATGGACATACAGGGCATTAACACTTGTCCATCCCATCTTACGCTGTATTCTCCTCGCCCACACGTCACGGGTATATTGCGCCTTCTGACGGTTAGACTCCATCCAATGCTGCCAACTGTTGCCGAAATGGCATCTTAGCACCAACTGATTGTATTTCTCCGATTCATCCTCGCCAAAGAGCGGATATTTCAGCGTCTTCTCTCCATACTCCTTCTTGAACACAAGACGAAACGAGTGCTTCGGATTTTTCTCAGCAAGACGACCATGACCGCCATGAAGCCGCAATCCACATGTTACGGAGAAATCATGGTCACAACCAAACAGCTCTGCACTAACAGGACGCGTCCAGCCATTTCCCGTAGGATCACCGACAGGAGGCCCTGTAAATATGTATATACCGCCTTTCTCCTCATCAGCCTCATGGCTGAACAGGTAATCCCTGTCAGTAACAATACTGAGAACCGGGATAGAGAGTAAGCCCGCTTTTATCTTTTCAGCAAGAATAGGATCACCAGCCATCTCCTGATCCATACCATAGTCGGCAGGAGCTACGCCAAACGCCTCGGTGAAAGCGCCCCACTCTTGTGGATAGCCTTCCGGAGCATCTGACTGATGCAGCACATCATCAAGAAACAGGTATGTCGCCGTTGCTATATTAGAAAGAAGTCCCTCTGCACCAACCACAGCGGTTCTTACAACCGTAGTTCCCTTTATCGTTATCGGCTCTGTGTAAAGCGCACTCTCTGCCGTAGGAGCACTACCGTCGAGCGTATAGCGTATTGCAGCGCCTTCGGCAACAAGGCTCTCGTTGTCTGTAATAGTCAGTTCAAATGGTTTGTCGTAGAATCCATGTTTCTGGCTCAGTTGTAGATTTTGCGCAATAGCCGATATGCCCACAACAAGGAGCAAGGCTACAGATAGTAGATTTTTTTTCATAAAATCGTTTTTTGTTACAGGTAAGATGTTCACATCGAAATGTGAAATACACAATGTGATAGAATAATATTGTTTTAATTCCTAAAAAAATTGTTTTTTAAACTTTCCAAGTGCAAAAGTACAAAAAAAATTGAAATAAACGAAAAAACATCGTGTTTTTTTGATTTACCGCCTCTTACACGCAACATTAATTATATAGAACCCAAAATATTTGGCGTTCTGCGAGAAAATAAGTAACTTTGCACTCGTCAATAAAAAAGGACTTCTTACGAAGAAGCATTCGTCAACAAAAATAACATGTCGGAAAATATAACAAGGATGGAGCGTGGCATACAGCGCCGTACCGAATTGCTATTGGGCAACGAGAACCTATCACGTATTCAGAAAGCAAAAGTGCTTATCTTTGGCTTAGGAGGCGTAGGCTCATGGTGCGCAGAGGCTTTGGTGCGTAGCGGCATCCGTCATATCACCATTGTGGACTCTGACCGCGTATGCGTAACCAACTGCAACCGCCAGCTTATGGCAACGACAAAGACTATCGGTCAGGTGAAGGTTGAGGCATTACGCACACGTCTGCTCGAAATTAATCCCGACGCTGAAATCGAAGCGTTGCAGAAGATATACGACGCAACTACCGCAGAGTCATTCCACATGGAAGACTACGATTTCATAATTGACGCTATCGACTCGCTTTCCGCAAAAGCCGACCTAATACTCCGTGCAACAAGCCTCCCTGAGCATATCACATTCATATCCTCAATGGGTGCAGCCCTGCGCACAGACCCGTTTATGGTCAGAAAGGCGGAGTTCTGGAAGGTAAAGGGAGACCCTTTGGCTCGCGCTATCAGGAAGAAGTTCAAGCACAACAAGGTATCTCCTGCAAGGAAGTTCCAATGCGTGTATAGCGAAGAGAAGCCTATGGAGAACAAGGGCGAGAATCACGCTTGCGGTACTGGAGGCTGCCTCTGCCCAAAGGCGAAACTGCTGAGCGGTGAACGCGGTACGGACACAGCCGTATATGATGCTCCTGGCGACCAGCGCCTCGTAGAGCACGAATGGTGTTCCTCAAAAGCTCAGATCAACGGCTCTCTATGCCACATCACCTCAATCTTCGGAATGTCAATAGCTGGTATGGTTATCAATAAGATTATAGGTGTTGAGTGTTAGGTGTTGGCGCCGAATGTTAATTGTTAATTATTAATTGTTAATTGTCAGAATGGAATATATGTCTCAGGAAGGCTACGACAAGCTTGTAGCCGAATTACAGGAAATGATAAACGTTGAGTTGCCAAGGGTCAAGGATGCTATTGCAGAGGCTCGTGACAAGGGTGATCTCAGCGAGAACTTCGAGTATCATGCAGCCAAGCGCGAGCAAGGCAAACTGTTAAGCAGAATAAGCTACAAGCAGAAGATTCTTGAGAACGCAAGGGTTATCGATGCCTCTGTGCTCGGAAGTGACACCGTAGGACTTCTCCGCACGGTTGAGATGACAAACTTAGGCAATAATGCAAAGATGACATATACCATTGTTAATCCCCACGAGGCAAACCTCAAAGAGGGCAAGATATCAATCAAGTCACCTATTGCCGAAGCTCTGTTAGGCAAGAAAATAGGTGAAACAGTTGAAGCCAAAGTTCCTTCTGGAGTTCTCAAACTAAGGATTGACAACATCACGTTATAAACAGCAAGAAGGCCCGCAATCGCGAGCCTTCTTGTTTTTTATACCTCCAAACCTTACATATAGTTGTACTTTAATTTGAGATGATAACACTTTGAATCATAAGTTATTGCCATATTCCCTTCTTTGATATCATCAAGAGGACTAAGCGCCAATGCCACGTGCCCCATTGTCCTACGCAAATTTATCTCTACGCAAGGATGAAGAAGGAATCCGTCAGCATCGTCCTTTGCCACAATCATCATATCAACACCGAAACGGATATCTGAGATTGCTGATTCTACAGGCAGCACAGAGAACATGTTGCTAAGCTCATTTTCAAGACGTGCCGTAATCTCATCAAGAAGCTCAAGCGACACGTATTTACTCATAATATCACGCTTAACAGCCTCCGTGGCAAGGAGATTACCCGTATATGCTCCGTTCTGCGTCTGGAAAAGCGACAATCCAAGATAATACACCCTTCCTTTTGCATCACGACGGAACTCCATACCAAAGTCCTTAACCTTATTATAAAGAGGCTCAATCATCACTCCTCCCTGAAGACGAATGACATTATTTACCCAGTTATTTGCATTCTCTGTCAGCTCTCCATTCTGGAAATATCTCACCCCTCTCCCACTCGAACTCCAAGGCGCCTTTACAACTATATTAGCATCACTTTGTAAGCGTTCCGAAAAAGAATGATAGTCAGTAATATAAATACTTTCTCCGCAAGTTTTACTTTCAAGGCCTTTTCGCACATTTTCGAGAATGTTTGTAGTGCATTTTCTATTGGAAAGAATCCTTATTTCCTGCACCGCATCCTTGCTCGGAAGAAGGTCTTCAGGCACACCTGCAGAGAGCAGTTGAAAACGTATTGCAAGGTCCCATCCCCAAGGGTCGATAGCCGAGGGGGTACAGGAACTGAGCACATGGGCTATCTGCTCCATTGTACAGAACTCCACAGCAGGCTTCCTTTCCGCCTTCAGCCTACGATAGGCAGACTCAGCAAAATCTATGTCATCGACAATCACCACATCACCCTCATTCGACCACAACGCAGGCAAATAGCACAGGTCACTTCGCAACTGTCTGCCGGCATGAGGAGCGGTAAAACGTTCCATGTTAGAAGCGAGCGCAATATCGTGTTCCGGATTGAAAATTCTTATTGTCATTCAGTTAATTTACAATTTACAAATCGATTTTGTCTAATGACAAATGACTAATGGCTGAAGACCTCAGACTTTCAACCTTCGACTTTTGACCTTAGACCTTTGACCTTTTTTCTCCGCAAAGATACGGAAAAATATCGTATATTTCAACCTGCAACTGCTAAAAAATGTAAAAAAGACATACTTTTTGCCACCTTGACTTTGCAATTTGCAAAAATATGAGTACTTTTGCATGGTTAAAAATTGAAGTAGCACTTAAATCACGAATAGACATCGCGAATGGAGGTATTTTTCAGAACACATTCATACATGGTCGAGCATACCAATACGAATCTTCGTCGTAGTCTTATGGACGAAATAGATTGGTCAGATCGCTTGATTGGCATAAAGGGCACGCGCGGTGTTGGAAAAACAACATTTCTGTTACAGTACGCTAAAGAGAACTACGGTCCATACGACAGACGTTGCCTCTACATCAACATGAACAACTTCTACTTTCAGGGACGGGGAATTGCCGATTTCGCCGGTGATTTCTATCGTCGAGGCGGGCGCGTACTTCTCATCGACCAAGTGTACAAGCAAAGCGACTGGAGCACAGAACTGAGAAGATGCTACGACCTCTACCCTGAACTTCAGATTGTGTTTGCGGGTTCAAGTGTGATGCGACTAAAGGACGAGAACCCAGAGCTGAACGGCATCGTAAAGAGCTACAACCTGCGAGGATTCTCATTTCGCGAATACCTGAACATTGAAACGGGGAACAACTTCAAATCATACACACTTGACCAGATACTCCGCAACCATGAGCACATTGTAAAGGAGATTCTGCCAAAAGTAAGCCCTTCACAGTATTTCACAAAATACATCGAGCACGGCTTCTACCCTCTCTATCGCGAGCATTCCGACTATCAGGAGAACCTGCTCAAGAGCATGAATATGACAACCGAGGTTGACATCCTCCTCATCAAGCAGATAGAGCTCAAATACCTCCCAAAGATCAAGAAACTGTTCTATCTACTTGCTGTAGACGGTCCAAAGGCACCTAATATCAGTCAGTTGGCTCATGAGGTTGAGACATCACGTGCTACTGTGATGAACTACATCAAATACCTTGCTGATGCCCGACTCATCAATATCATCTACCCTGTCGGACAGGAATTCCCTAAGAAGCCGACAAAGGTGATGCTGCATAACTCCAACCTTCTCTCTGCCATCTACCCTATCAACGTGGATTTGCAGACAAAGATGGAGACATTCTTCGTCAACACCATGTGGAAGGACCACAAGGTAAACCAAAGTCCGCGCGACACCTACTATATAATAGATGGTAACAAAAGGTTCCGCGTATGCAATGCAGAAGCCGACCGCAAGGCAAGATACAATTCTGACATAACTTACATACGCTACAACACCGAGGTCGGAAAAGACAACCTTATCCCGTTGTGGCTCCTTGGATTCCTATATTAATAAGGCAAAAGGCTAAAGGCTAAGGAACGAGGTATATGGTTGAAAACCTTTGACTTTTGACCTTTGACCTTCGACAAAGCAAAAAAACATTTTACAAAAAATAAAATTTTTATCTTATAACAAAAAAATGGCTAAAGAAAAAAAGTTTATCACTTGTGATGGTAATGAGGCTGCTGCACACGTAAGCTATATGTTTACTGAGGTAGCTGCTATCTACCCTATTACCCCATCATCTCCTATGGCAGAGCACACCGACGACTGGTCTGCTCGTGGCCGTAAGAACATGTGGGGACAGGAAGTTCTCGTACAGGAAATGCAGTCTGAGGGCGGTGCTGCTGGTGCAGTTCACGGTTCTCTGCAGGCTGGTGCTCTCACCACTACCTACACTGCTTCTCAGGGTCTTCTCCTTATGATCCCTAACATGTACAAGATCGCAGGTGAGCTTCTCCCATGTGTATTCGACGTTTCTGCCCGTACACTTGCTTCACACTCACTCTGTATCTTCGGTGACCATCAGGACGTAATGGCTTGCCGTCAGACAGGCTTCGCTATGTTCGCTTCAAGCTCTGTTCAGGAGGTTATGGACCTTACAGCCGTTCCTCACCTCGCTACTCTCGAGACAAAGGTTCCATTCATCAACTTCTTCGATGGTTTCCGCACATCTCACGAGTATCATAAGATTGAGGTTATGGATATGGAGGACATCAAGGCAATCACTCCTATGGAGTATGTTGAGGAGTTCCGTAATCGTGCCCTCTCTCCAGAGCGCCCTGTAACACGTGGTACTGCTGAGAACCCTAACGAGTTCTTCACACACCGTGAGGCAAGCAACACATATTATGAGAATATCCCTGACGTAGTTGAGAAGTACTGTCAGAAGATGAGTGAGATCACTGGTCGTGACTACCACTGCTTCAACTACTATGGTGCTAAGGACGCTGAGAACATCATCATCCTCATGGGTTCTGCTTGTGAGGCTGCTAAGGAGGCTATCGACTACCTCATCTCTCAGGGCAAGAAGGTTGGTATGGTTAACGTACACCTCTATCGTCCATTCTCTGTTAAGTACCTCCTCGCTGCTGTTCCTAAGTCAGTTAAGAAGGTTGCTGTACTCGACCGTACTAAGGAGCCAGGTGCAGAGGGTGAGCCTCTTTACCTCGACGTTAAGTCTGCATTCTACGATGTAGAGAACCGTCCAATGATCGTTGGTGGCCGTTACGGTCTCGGCTCTGCTGAGGTAACACCAGCTAAGATCATCTCTGTATTCAACAACCTCGAGCTTCCACAGCCAAAGAACCACTTCACAGTTGGTATCGTTGACGACGTTACAAACCTCTCTCTCCCAGTTGTAGAGGAGATGGCTCTCGGTGGCAAGTCAATTCAGGAGTGTAAGTTCTTCGGTCTCGGTGCTGACGGTACAGTAGGTGCTAACAAGAACTCTGTAAAGATCATCGGCGACAACACCGACAAGCACTGTCAGGCTTACTTCTCTTACGACTCTAAGAAGTCAGGCGGTTTCACATGTTCTCACCTCCGTTTCGGTGACGAGCCAATCCGCTCTACATATCAGATCACAACACCTAACTTCGTTGCATGTCACGTTCAGGCTTACCTGCACATGTACGACGTAACACGTGGTATCCGTGAGAACGGTTCATTCCTCCTCAACACAATCTTCGAGGGCGAGGAGCTCGTTAACTTCATCCCTAACAAGGTAAAGCGCGTATTCGCTGAGAAGAACATCAAGGTTTACTACATCAACGCTACAAAGATCGCTCAGGAGATTGGTCTTGGCAACCGTACCAACACTATCCTCCAGTCAGCATTCTTCCGCATCACAGAGGTTATCCCTGTTGATCTCGCTGTTGAGCAGATGAAGAAGTTCATCGTTAAGTCTTACGGCAAGAAGGGTCAGGACGTTGTTGATAAGAACTACGCTGCTGTTGACCGCGGTGGTGAGTACAAGCAGCTCGCTGTTGATCCAGCATGGGCTAACCTCCCAGACGACACAGTTAAGGAAGACGATGCACCAGCATTCGTTAAGGAGCTTGTTCGTCCTATCAACGCTCAGGCAGGCGACCTCCTCAAGGTTTCTGACTTCGTTAAGCACAACACAGTTGACGGTACATGGCAGAACGGTACTGCTGCTTACGAGAAGCGCGGTGTTGAGGCATTCGTACCTGTTTGGAACGCTGAGAACTGTATCCAGTGTAACAAGTGTTCATTCGTATGTCCTCACGCAGCTATCCGTCCATTCGTACTCGACGCTAACGAGCTCGCAGGCATCGACACTCCTACACAGGAGATCAAGGCACCTGCTGCATTCAAGGGCATGAACTTCGTAATCGCTCCATCTCCACTCGACTGTCTCGGTTGCGGCAACTGTGCCGACGTTTGCCCAGGCAAGAAGAACAAGGAGACAGGTGAGAACGAGAAGGCTCTCAAGATGGTTGCTTACAACCCAGATGCAGAGGATATGCAGAAGCTCGCTAAGGATTGGGATTACCTCGTTAAGAAGGTTCACACAAAGCAGGATCTTATCGACATCAAGGCTAATCCAAAGAACTCTCAGTTCGCTACCCCACTCTTCGAGTTCTCAGGTGCATGTTCTGGTTGCGGTGAGACACCATACGTTAAGCTCATCTCTCAGCTCTTCGGTGACCGTGAGATCATCGCTAACGCAACAGGTTGTTCTTCAATCTACTCTGCTTCTATCCCATCTACTCCTTACACAACCAACGAGAAGGGTCAGGGTCCAGCATTCGACAACTCTCTCTTCGAGGACTTCTGTGAGTTCGGTCTTGGTATGGTTATCGGTAACAAGAAGATGAAGGAGCGCGTTGCTAAGCTCTTCCAGCAGCTCATCGACTCTGACAAGACTCCAGCTGAGTTCAAGGCTGCTGCTGCTGAGTGGATCGAGAAGCGCGAGGATGCTGACGAGACAAAGCGCCTTGCTGCTATCCTCAAGCCAATGATCGCTGAGGGTGCTGCTGCAGGTTGCGACGTTTGCAAGGAACTCAAGACTCTTGACCACTACCTCATCAAGCGTTCACAGTGGATCATCGGTGGTGACGGTGCTTCTTACGATATCGGTTACGGCGGTCTCGACCACGTACTCGCATCAGGTGAGGACCTCAACATCTTCGTTATCGATACAGAGGTTTACTCTAACACAGGTGGTCAGGCTTCTAAGGCTACTCCACTCGGTGCTATCGCTCAGTTCGCTGCACAGGGTAAGCGTATCAAGAAGAAGGACCTCGGTATGATCGCTACAACTTATGGTTACGTATATGTTGCTCAGGTTGCTATGGGTGCTGACAATGCTCAGTGTCTCAAGGCATTCCGCGAGGCTGAGGCATACCACGGACCATCACTCGTTATCGCTTACGCACCATGTATCAACCACGGTCTTAAGATCAAGGGTGGTATGGGTCGCTCACAGGCTGAGGAGGCTCGCGCCGTTGAGTGCGGTTACTGGCATCTGTGGCGCTTCAACCCAGAGTTGGCAGAGAAGGGTCAGAACCCATTCTCACTCGACTCTAAGGAGCCACAGTGGGATAAGTTCCAGGACTTCCTCATGGGCGAGGTACGTTACCTCTCTGTTAAGAAGGCATTCCCAGACGAGGCTGACGAGCTCTTCGCAGAGGCACAGAAGATGGCACAGCGTCGTTATCAGACATACGTTCGCCAGACAAAGATGGATTGGTCAGAGGAGCTCTAATCGCTTCTTTTGAACAAAATATATTAAAAGAAGGTCGCGGGATTTCCTCGCGACCTTTTTTTTGTCCCATTCTCTTAATTTTCAACTTTATTCGCTAAGGCTCATCAAGCTAAAGCAAGTCAATTTTCAACTTTCAATTGACCACCACCTCCACATCCTTTCCTCTTTCCAAAGCCTTTGCAATCCTATTGTAAAGTTGCAGGAACGTTTTGTGACTATGAATCACGAGTCCCGAGACATCGCTTTCCCCAACAAGAATAGTACCATCCCTCAGTTTATACGCTCCATTGCCAAAACCTAAACAGCCCTTAATCGTTGGATTCTGCTTATTAATGAGAATCGGCACCTTACGTCTGAACACCGCGCTATGCCCCAATCTTACCGAGTATCTGCCCGATGGCAGACAATTCTGAGCATTCTCAAGCGTAGAGCAAACAACCTGCTCATCAATCATCAGTACGCCGTCACGCCAATATGCGTCCAACGCATTCTCTCTTCTTAATTCCATATCGTTTCATTTTTCATTTATTTCAGTTTGATGAGGTTCAGCGTAAAAATTTTCAATTTTCAACTTTCCACATCTCCCCAAAATCCTTGCACCCTTCCTTCAGCTCATGCCTTACAAGACACACGCCTATCTGCGTAGCCGTTTTTAGAAGATTCTGATACAGACGCTCGCCCGCTTCGTCCCTGTCGGGATAGATATGCAGACTTCCTTTCCACCCCTGCCCTATCATATCCGCAATAGGTTTCATGTCCTCCGTCTTCAATAGCGTTGCCGATGGTATTGCTATCGCCTTATGCCCTGCCGAGAGCATCGCCATACAGTCACTCACGCCCTCGGTAACATATAACGGCTCGTCCTTACCCAGCATCCGCAACACAGGCAGATTGAACACATGGCATTTACTTCCCCTCGGAAACTGAAACCTCGGTTTGTTGTCTTCCTTGCCAAGATAGCGAGCCTGAACCGACATCAGCCGTCCGTCCATGTCTCGATACGGAATAAGAAGCGAAGGAGCATTGAACCACGAACCGCTTATCGTGCCTTGCATCGGCATGGGTTGCGTTATGCTCGAAATGCCAAGCCACCTCACCACCGCCCTGTTTATCTTCCTCTCGTCGAAAAGGAAAGTCTCTGCCTCCTTGCACAACCGAGGACATTCCACCAGTCTTGCCAAATGCGCGATATCCACCGCAACAGGCATTTCAATCTTCCTCACAGGCTGATACTCAGTCATAATCACGTTATGCGCATCAGCAAGCCATTGGCAGGTTTCAAGAAAACCCTTGCCGAGAACCTTCATCGCAAGGTCGATAACTCCGCCATACGCATCACACACAAAGCATTTATACGTGTTTCTGCCCACGTAATAAGTCATTGAAGGATGCGAATCATCGTGAAACGGACACAGACTTCTATGTCGCCTAACGCTCAGTCCGAGACGCTCCGCCACTCCCTCAATGGGGAGTGACCGAAGCTGACTAATATCTCTTTTCATACACATCCGCCTCCACAGCAACAATCCATTTCTTAATCTTCAACCACCTGTGAATAAACTGACGGGCAGCGGTACCGAGTTCAAGCTGCTCAACCAACATATTCACCTGATCTCTCGTGAATCGCTTAGGCAGTTGGTCATAGAGCGTAGGCATCTTCTCTTCCTTGTCCTTACCGCTTGCCTTCAACTGAAGTTCATTGTATCGCTTACCCCATTGCCCCAGCTGTCCATCAAGAATGAACTGCGCAGCCCAATAGTAGAACCTGCGGGTATGCTTCTGTGCCTCCTGCTTCTCGCCCCATAGGTAGTAGAACATGGTGGCAAGACGGAAAGCCGTCGAACTGCTTCGCTTATAGAAGCTGTCGTGAGCCATATCACCGCCCTTCACTATGATTTCTCGCTGGGCGTCACACCATCTATCCACATCCTTGTCAAGCCATCTCATATCCACCTCACGTGTCGGCTGCAACTTGTCATCTTCGGTGTATGTCTCGTTCATCAGACGATTCACGGTACTCGCTATCAATGCCTTTTCCTCGTCAGTCATAGTCTTCATCACAGGCGCATCGTCACCCAGTTCGCCATCCAGTTTCACTATTATGTTACGGCTCGCATCGCCACCCGTAATCGAACTGTCTGTGATATACCTGCTCAACGCATATTCCTGACCGCACAGCACCGACGACCAGTTGATATCCACCATGGCATTATAGCCGTCTTGATACAGCGTTTCGCGAATATATTTCTCTCCGAGCATATAAGCCGTTCTGCCCACAGCCTCCATCTCGTCCCTCTGCCGTCCGCTGCCCTTCGTAAGCGTGGCAAGCTCATCGGCAAAGATGAAGAAACTCAGCGGTTCACCATATCTTCGTACCATGAAATCCGCCCTCTTCACCAGTTTCGGGATAGTGATGTTCTGCATGAAACGCACCACGGTAAGAGGCTCGTCGGGCAAGTTCTTTGTGTTCTTCCCCATCTTTCGGCACATATCCTTATAGTCCTGTTCCTTACGGCGTTCCGTCTGGTCGCGTTCCTGAAGCGAGGTAAGGATAAAATCCACCACCCATCGCACTATGCTCTTTCCGCAACCGCTCGGACCAATCACCAGCAAGTTAGCAACAAGCATGTGCAGACCGAAGTCGAATTTATATCTAACCCTCAGTCGGGTGGCGAGTGTGCAATAGCATATCAGCGCCACAAGCATATTAGTCACTCTTGTTTTCTCCGGAGAAATATTCCAGATGCATCTCAAGGCCGGGGGCATGTCCCCCGCCTTGATTGGATTAATGTTCAGTTTCCTCATTTTTGTTTTCTTTTTTCTTTGCGCCTTTGCGCCTCTGCGTTTAGATTTATTACTTACGGTTAACTGTCGAGTTGAGACTCACATAGAAATCCCACTTCCAAATTGTGATATGAATTGATAGGTACATAATATTTACAATTTACAATGTACAATTTTCAACTTTCAATTGTCAACTTTCAATTGTCTTACAAATTAGGATAACCAAGTCTTGCGTTAAGGTAGTGCAGACCGTCCATCGTCCACGTCATGTATGTCCGTACCTTCTTCAGACCTTTCAGCGAATAACTCACGTGTGTTCTCATCCGTACGAAGTCACGGTTAGCAAGATCATCGCTTATGTTCCAATGTCCGTGCCTGCGATACTGAATGCCAAGGTCGCGAAGCACCTCATTGAAGTGGAACACCGTCATGTTAAACGTCTTCGCTACCTGCGTTGCCGTCAGCGTGTCCTCCGCACCCTCGTTAAGCATCCTGATCCCCTCGCCGATGATGTTATCCGCCAACCGCAGAATCTCCTTCTGTTTCATCTGCTCAATCGTGCGGTTCATAATATCGATAGCCTTGCGCTGAATCGCATCCTCGTCATCATCCTTGCCTACCGGAATGTAACCGCCCGTCATCCTTATCTGTGGAAGCACCTCGCTTGTCACCCAGCGCTTGAAATCCTTTGCCTGTGGAAGTTTTGAAGAAAGGATAAGAGCATAAAGCCCGCTCTCGTTGATGATAGTCATCTGTCTTCTCTGACCTGATGCACTGATTTGGTGCATCAGCTTATCTTCCTCCTCAACATGACTGCGAATGGCATTGTCCGCACGTTCATACCCAAGCACACTTGCCACATCCTTACCCACGAACCAAGGTTCATCGTTTATCACCATTGTCCTCACTTCACCGAAGCGGTCATTTTTGAAAACCTGTATTTCCATACTCAATTATCAATTATCAATTTTCAATTATTAATTATTAATTAGCGAATGCTCTTCCGCTTGGGCCCATAAACGAAAAAAGCACCCAGAAACCATTTCTGATTTCTGAGTGCAAAGGTAATCACATAAATTCGATAACTGCCTTGTTTTCAGTCGTCTGTCAACTACTTTCTACTAACTTCTACTACTTTCTACTCATTTCTACCACACATCGTTATAATAGAATATACCCATGCAATATGTTAATAAAACAAAATTTTCAATTGGTATATTTGCCAATTCAGTAAAAAGTATTACTTTTGCAAAAGATTCCAATAATGTGGCGTCAACACAAAAAATACGGATGGAATTATTATTTTTAATAATTTAAGGTACACAATTATGGAACCAAAAACAAAAGTACAATGGGTCGATGAGAAGCGCCTCTATGTGGAAACTCCACAAGGTGACGATTTTATTGTAGGCTTCGAAGACCAACAAATCTACCTATGTCAAAAGGATGCTCCTTGGTTTCAGGTAGACAAATTTGTAGCAACCCTTTTTGATAAGTATTACCGTGGGGATGCTAACGTAATCATGGGTGAGATCAACAGGCAGATGTTGGTCAACTATTTACCTCCATTCTTCTCTTATTATGCTTTTGACAAAGAGTCAGTATCAAAAGAGCGTATCCGTATAGGACAACGCATTAGAGAACTGCGCGAGTCACAACAAATGGACGCAAAGCATTTGGCATTTTATGCGGACATTGATGCAGCAAATCTTTGTCGTATCGAAGCAGGCAAATATTCTGTCGGCTTGGATATTCTGTCAAAGATAGGCTATGCTTTAGGTATGGAGATAGATTTTGTAGAACCAAAAAAACATTAATAACCATGGTAGATATAAATAAATATACTCGTGAGACAACTTGCGAGTACAAGGGAGAGTTGTATTCTGTTCGTGACAATGGAGCTGTCATGAGACATTCACGCGAAGGCAAGAAAGCCAGAAAATTAGACAATGTTTGGACATTTGGGAAAAAGAGCGAAACAAATGGGTACATGACGGTTAGTTCACATCGTGTTCACATCATAGTGGCTAAAGCATTTATCCCCGGCAATGAAGATGGCAAGATGATAGTTGACCATATTGACACCAACCGATGTAACAATAGAGTGGAAAACCTAAGATGGCTGACAAGATTAGACAATGCTCTTTTGAATGAGGCTACATTAAAGAGAATTACTTATCTATGTGGTGGCGATATTCAAAAGTTCATTGATAATCCATCCTGCTTGCGAGATTTAACTGGTGATAACCAAGATATAATGTGGATGAGAACGGTTACACCAGAAGAAGCCAAATTGTCTTTTGAACGAATCTCTGCATGGGCAAAACGCCCAAGTTCATCGTTTAAGATGATGCAAGGAAGGGAGCAGATTAAGGATTTAAAACAATGGTTGGATGTTCATAAAGTCAAAGAAGAATATCAAGAGAAATCTTTTTTCCCCGAACCGAAAGAAGAGTATATCAAACCAGATAACACATGGGAGGAAGAAGAAGCGTTCGCTAACAAAAAGAGTGAATCCTTAACAAAAGGAGCATTACAAATTCATTTTTATGAGAAGTTGTATTTCCCACTTTGTCCTGAAGCAAGTGCTATCGTTAATCTCGATGAATATGCAAAACGACTGGAAATAGGTAAGGTCATTGCATCTTCAGAGGATGGCAAAGAGTATATTATCGAGTCAATAGGATGGAGTTTTGAATGGGATTATATACAAGTAGATATAAAAACACAAGATAGATGGGACATTCCTTTCTGTATTCACATAAGCATTGAAGGAGGAAAATATATTCATAGTAAAGGCGAATTCAAACGGAATTTCAGATTCTGTGATTCCCCCAATGTCCTTCAATGTGGAGCGGTAACGCATTGTAGTTTCCCATTGTGTCCCAAAGAAGGGAATATTTCATTAGAGGAATATGCAGAACTCTTGCAGAAGGATGCGTTATTTGAGAAAAACCAGTATTCTGATGGGTATATAATTGATAGGGAAATTATAAAATCAACAAACGGCACTCCCATCATCTATGTTGGAGTACGATTGATTGACTTAGAAATGCCTGAACCTATCGAATATGAAGAAGAAATGCCTGAACATATCGAACAATATGGTGATGTGATTGTATTTGTTGAACATGGAAAAGTTATTCATCAATTAGGTCATACATACCATGATGAGAGATATTTGAAGCGAGAATTCTGTAAAATGAGAGGTCAGGAATGGAACGATGAAGAAATAATTATCGATGATTATTGTTAAACTTGACATTATACACGAAAAATCCCCTTCACAGATGTCTTTTCTCAACATCTATGAAGGGGATAACTCTAACCTCTTAACTCTAACCTTAAAATCTACTTCCGATAATACTTCGCAAAGTTCTTGTATTTAAAGCCCTCTGCATCCTCCCCAGGCATACCCATACGCCTGAGTTCCTTTAATGCGGAAATAGGTTCGATAGGAAGGAGAATCCTTGAATCACTCGCCATCTTGCTAAGATACGAACATATATTCGGAATCGTGTTGCAACGTACAAGGTTCTCAATCTCCCTATGTATCTGCATCTTTTCCTTGTCGTCAGTAACAGAGGGGTGGATGAAATGACAAAGTTCCACATCCGCGATGTCCGTGCTGTCAGTTGAAGGCTTCGTTATCTCCTCCTCTGAATGTTCCGAATGCATCATGAAGCCAACCTGCCGACCATCCACATTCACCGTAGTATCGCCTTGCTCTTCCTTCCTCACGCCCTCGCCAGAGATCATCACGTCACCGCACCATTCCACGTGCTTCGCAATTATCCCTTTATTCATATGCACCGTCACCTGCATCCTTGCCTCCTTTCCGCTTACAAGACTTCTTCGCCTCACATTTCACATCCCTTGCCGACACATCATCGCCCACCACTCCATAGTTCTGACCGATATTCACGGTCATCCCCATGCTTGTTATCACGTTCTCCAACTCGCGCAGCTTCGTTTCAAGCTCACTAATCTTCGCGTCTTTCTTCGCGCTCTCTTCCTCAAGAGCCGTAACCCTCTCTTTGGTGTGCTCAAGCTCCACCTTATAGGTCGTGCCCTCTTTGGTGAGACGCTCCACCGTTTCCACGAGATACTGGATTGTCTCTAAGTTTTCCATTTGTTTTTTGTTTTAATAAATTTAGGTTGATTTACTCTAAAAACACTCTCTTTTTGCTAACTTCCACGCATTCAGAACCATGCCCCAAATCGTGTAGGAAAAGCATACAAAGATAGCAAAATTTCCCAATTCCACCAACATTTTCCCAATGATTTTCCAAATAATTTTTCATGCAGAAAATATGCGTTTTTATGCAATGGAAGAAGGCGTTCCATAGATAAAATAATCCCCGACTTACGCTAATGCAAATCGGGGATCAGGTATTTATTTCATTTTCTTTACAAGGACTATTGCGGCACTTTCACCTATAAAATGATTACTAAAAGCATTATTTATATATACTAAAGCCTCATTTTTATCATTTACATCGCTTTTGCACCAAATTCTATCATTTATATGGAAACCGATTCTTTTACCATCAATCGAAAGGTATGTTTTCTGATGTTGTTGGGTGTCATATTTGGTATTATCAAAAAGCTCCTTCCAATCCTCTTCCGTAGGAAGGTTTAAATCTTTTACCTGATTGTAAGGCAACTTTATTGGTATTGAAACTTCATTTCCAATCACCTCCGACCACCATGTTCCTGATGGCAGACTCATATCATGATAAGTCACACCATCAATATCTACCGGCTCATGTAGCAATTCATTTCTTGCTGCATTATATCCATCGATATACGCATTCTTCACCTTATCTATCTCACTCTCAAGAGCATTGAGAGCATACTCATTTGCTTTTTCCTCAAGTGTCATAATAATAAATTTAGATAGTTAATTGCTTTACCACATGTTTACTTGCTCTCTGCAAAGGTACAAATTTTCTCTCACACTTCCAAACATATCCTCTCATTTTTTGACCAGATACCAAGAACAAAACGTTACATAGTTTCATAGTTACGTAACGTTTTAACACAGAGGGTATGTAATGCTCTCTCCTGCTTTTTTAGTTCAATAATAATATAATATTAATAAATATTATATTATTATTGAGGGGGAACTCCCATATTTTTCGAAAGTGTTAGGGTGTGTTTGAAAAACGTTACGTAACTATGTAACGTTTTGGATAATCATCCTAAAAATCGGCGTATTGTATTGTATCTCAACAAGTTATAGCGTTCGTGCGATTTTTCAAGCGAAAAGAATGTGTAATAATTTGCAGTTCAGAGAAAGATGTAGTAACTTTGCAGTAGGAAAAGGAACAAAGAGACACGGCCTCTCCCCCCGCCCTCCCCCGTAGGGAGGGAGCCGGAAGTCAAAAGTCTCCCTACGCAGGGAGATTTAGAGGGTCTAACTCCGCTTCAATTCCGATGCAAATCCGTACCAAATCCCATTTCCGGGATGGGACTTGCGAGATAGTTCTGCAGGCTATTAAGCAAACTTTGGGAGGATAAGGCAAAAGGAGAACGGAAAGACGCACCTTACGGTGCTTGTGGGCTTGGAACAAAAATTTCAACAAGTTGCCCAGAAAATTTCCAAGGAAATAAAAACGCAAAGACACAGAGGCGTGGAGAATGATTTGAACACGGAGATTTGTCGCAG
>JAEEGG010002887.1_pt1 | contig 43803 bp, 28 predicted proteins | sample 9134161 | NCBI WGS metagenome assembly JAEEGG01 (sample SAMN16246543, study PRJNA631951) | gut metagenome | biome: gut microbiome; feature: rumen; material: CR-attached | host: Bos | place: Iran: Karaj | collected 2018-10 | reverse complement strand
GAGGGTGCACGTAAGATATTCTGGCGTCAGCTCTACGAGAAGCTCGGCACAATAGGCATGGATGCCTGGTGGATGGACGCAAGTGAGCCAAACGTAAGGGACTGTACCGATATGGAGTATCGAAAACTGCTTTGCGGTCCTACCAAATACGGCTCTTCCGACGAGTATTTCAACGCCTACTCTATCGTTAATGCAGAGGCTATCTATGATGGTCAGAGAGCATACGAGACGGCTATTGAGAAGGAAGGCGATACCCACTCTACACAATGGCTTCAGGACAATACCAACTGGGATCAGCGTGGCTTCGGCAACAAGTTCTCTCCTGAGAACAAGCGCGTGTTCTTGTTGACAAGAAACGGTTTTGCTTCTGAGCAGAGATACAGCACAGCTACTTGGAGCGGTGATATCGGCACTCGTTGGGAGGACATGAAGGCTCAGATCACAGCCGGATTGAATTTCTCTATCTCTGGCGTTCCTTACTGGAGTCAGGACATCGGCGGATTCTCTGTTGAGAAGAGATATCAGGAGGCTCAGAACGAATTTGATAAGACTGGCGTGGAGAATGCCGACCTCAAAGACTGGCGCGAGCTTAACGTAAGATGGCATCAGATGGGTATGTTCGCTCCTATGTATCGCGTTCACGGACAGTTCCCATTCCGCGAGCCTTGGAACATCGCACCAGAAGGAACAGAGACCTACAAGGCTATCACGGCTTGTATGGATATGAGATACCGCCTCATGCCTTACATCTACTCTCTTGCAGCCGACGTTCACTTCAAGGACTACACGATGATGCGCCCTATGGTGATGGATTTCGGCAAGGACAAGAATGTGCTCAACATTGCTTATCAGTTCATGTTCGGTCCTTCTATCATGGTTAATCCTATATATAAATATGGTGAGAGAAGCCGCAAGGTTTACTTCCCAAAGAACAACGTCTGGTATGATTTCTTCACAGGAAAGGTGCTCAGCAACGGTGGTGAGACAAAGGTTCTCGATGCTCCTTACAGCCATATCCCTCTCTGCGTAAGAGCTGGTAGCATCATCCCTATCGGCGAGGCTAAGGAATATGTTGCCCAGAAGAAGGACGAGACCATCCGCCTGTTCGTTTATCAGGGCAAGAACGGCGAGTTCAACCTCTATGAGGATGAGGGCGAGAACTACGGCTACGAGGCTGGTCGTTTCTCAAACATCAAGTTCACCTATAACGAGGCTAACAAGACTCTCACCATCGGCGACAGAGTTGGCGAGTTCCCGGGAATGCTCAAAGAGCGCACTTTCATTATCGTTCCTGTAAGCAAGACCAAGGCACAGGGCTACGATCCTGAGGCTCAAGGCATCACGGTGAAATATAACGGACAAAAGATAGAGCAGAAACTTTAATAAGGCCTCTCCCCCCGCCCTCCCCCGTAGGGAGGGAAGTCCAATGTTGATAACATCGGAGTATGTGTCGGCCGGAAGGCGCAAAGATAAAAATAATAACTATAATGAATATGCCAATCATGATAAAGACTATCAAAAAAAACTCCCCCTTGGGGGGATGGGGGGTCAGACTCCTAATAATAGCAGCGATGACAATAGGAATGACCGGCGCTCATGCCCAGTCTCTCCTACCCTATCAAGACGAAAGCCTTTCGCTTGACGTAAGGGTGAAGGATGCCCTCTCACGCATGACTCTCAAGGAGAAATGCCGTCTGTCATACGCACAGAGTAAGTTCACAAGTCCGGGCTGCGAGCGTCTTGGCATCCCAGAGCTATCAATGAGCGACGGCCCTCACGGCGTTCGTATGGAGATAAACTGGAACGACTGGGCACACGCAGGATGGACAAACGACTACTGCACAGCCTTCCCAGCCCTTACCTGCTTAGCTGCCACTTGGAATACCGATATGGCTGCGAAATACGGCAAGAACGTGGGTGAAGAGGCTCGTTACAGAGAGAAGGATGTTCTCCTCGGTCCTGGCGTGAATATCTATCGCACACCGCTCAACGGCCGTAACTTCGAGTATATGGGCGAAGACCCGTATCTCTCTGGCTCTATGGCTATTCCTTACATCAAGGCTTTGCAGAAAAACGGTGTGGCTGCTTGTATAAAGCACTATATCCTCAACGATCAGGAGGAGTTCAGAGGTCATGTGGATGTGAAGGTTTCCGACAGAGCTCTGCACGAGATATACCTCAAGCCTTTCGCTATGGCTATCAAGGAGGCTGATCCTTGGAGCATCATGGGCAGCTACAACCGATACAACGGTATGCACAACACCCACAACAAGTTCCTCATCAACGATATTCTGAAGAAGGAACTGGGATATAAGGGTGCTAATATCTCTGACTGGGGAGCTGCTCACGACACTAAGGAGTCAGCCCTCTACGGTCTTGACATCGAGATGGGCTCTTATACCAACGGTCTTACTTCTGAGGCTAAGGGCTTCAGCTATGACGACTACTATCTCGGTAATGCCTACTACGAAATGGCTCAGAAGGGCGAGGTGAGCGAGGAGGTGGTCAACGACAAGGCCGCTCGTGTGCTGCGACTCATCTTCCAAACGGCTATGAACACCAAGAAGCCTTTCGGTAGCAAGAACTCTCCAGAACATCTTGCTGCTGCAAGGGAAATCGCACGCGAGGGTATCGTGCTTCTGAAGAATGACAATCTCATACAGAAGAACGACGACTCTAAGCTTCTGCCTATCAAGGAGAACGACTACAAGAACGTGCTCGTTGTTGGCGAGAATGCCACACGTCCGCTTTGTGCAGGTGGCGGTTCTTCTGAACTGAAGCCAAAGGATGAGGTTAGTCCGTTGAGAGGATTGAAAGAGCGCTTCAAGAACTGGAACATCACATACGCTCAGGGATATAAGTCAGGACTTAGTTTCTACGGCGGTATAACGGAGATTCCGCAGGCGGTTGAGGATTCTCTCTATAATGACGCTGTGGATAAGGCTAAGGATGCCGACCTCATCATATATATAGGTGGACTGAACAAGAACCACTTCGAGGATTGCGAGGGTGGCGACCGTCTGGGGTATAACCTCTCCTTCAATCAGGACCGTCTCATCTCTTCTCTCGCTTCTACAAAGAAGAAGATGATAACCGTTATCACAAGCGGTAATGCTGTGGCTATGCCTTGGCTGAAGGATATCACCACACTTGTGCAGTCGTGGTATCTCGGTAGCGAGGCAGGACACGCTCTTGCCGACGTATTGAGCGGCGATGTATGCCCAAGCGGTAAGACCGTATTCTCTTACGCTGAGAAACTTGAGGACTACCCTGCACATAAGTACGGACTTGTAGGCTATCCGGGCGTTGAGCCTCAGAATCTTCCTGCCAAGTATCAGTATGGCAAGGAAGTACAGCCAAAGTCTGCCGATCTGCTCAAGGAGATAAAGATAAAGGCTGATGCCGTAGGAGTTACCAACTCTAACAAGAACCCAAGAACTCACATGGGTAAGGGTAACGAGATACAGGTTTATGCAGAGGATGTGCTCGTAGGCTACAGATATTTCGAGACTATGAAGCAGAAGGTCGTGTTCCCATTCGGCTATGGTCTCAGCTACACCACCTTCGCCTATTCCGATGCAAAGATTGCGGATAACGGCAACAAGACTTGGACCGTTACAGTAAGCGTAAAGAACACGGGCAAGTGCGCCGGCAAGGAAATCGTGCAACTCTATGTAGGCGATGACAAGGCAAGTGTCATCCGTCCTGTCAAGGAGCTCAAGGGTTTTGAGAAAATCCTTCTCCAGCCGGGCGAGCAGAAGACCGTCAGCTTCACCATCACCGAAGATGCCCTCAAGTTCTTCGACGAGGACAAGCACGAATGGGTTGCTGAACCGGGCACTTTCAAGGCTTATATCGGTAGCAGTAGCCGAGACGTCAAGGCAAAATTGCCGTTCAAGCTATAAAACTCTATGGAAATCAAGAGGGGGGTCGATAATAACGAGCCCCCTCTATTTGTTTGTATATTATTCCCGAAAGAACCGAGGAGTCCCTGTTTTAGGGAGTCTTCTTTTTTCACAGATTTACTAGAAATCAAAAACGAATGAAGATTCAATACAAGTTGACAAAACCTATAGTGTTACCCGCAAAGGCGAGGATATATTCTTTTTGGTTCGCACTATTTCTTGGGGTGGTGTCTTTAGTTATTTCTTACACTTATAGACCATACATCTATTCTCATCATATTTATGATTTACATCTGGCAGATTCCTTTTCGGATTTATTCGCTGTGCCTGCATCGTTGTTTTTGGGAATTGCATTAGATAAAGATTTTGGGAAATATACCATAGGCTTTTATGTCATACTTGTATGTATAGGCCTTATTTTATATGAATTCCTAATTAGTGCAACAACAGATGTCTATGATATGATTGCGGTCATTGTTTCGGGAGTCTTTACATGGCTTATCTTGCGACTTGCAATGAAAAAATATAAGCATAAATTGGAAAATCTTTAGCCTGCCTTAAATTTGAATAGTAGATATGCTGGTTAGTACAATAATCCCTGCTTACAATACAGAAAGTATATAGGCAGATGCTTGAATAGTGTCTCGTTGTTTCTTTATACTCCAACCGAATATCTGATGCACTGTTTTAGTGCGTCAGATATTAAAACCAGTTCCCTGAATCAGGGATCAGGTTTTGCAATACACCAAAAATGACCTACGTTCCCAAATTGGGAATGCAGCCAACACACAATACCCCTCTCCCTATTTTTCCTAACAGTTATATGTTAGGTTCGTTCCAACAGATAAAAATAATATGTAAATTGACAAAGGGAGCCCTGTTTCGGGGCATCCTTTTGGCATTTTTAAATCACGATAATACTTACGGTGTGGGTTGAAACCACAGCGTTATTCATAGAAAACCATACAAATGACCTATATTTACCCAAAAAATTTCCTCATATTCACTATCCAAAACGTGAAGTGATATCATAACATCGGAAAGCATGTAGTGTCTGGGGGTGTCTGTGAAAAGTAACTGATATTATGATACTTTCTATTTTCGTTTAATACTCATAGAACGATATAGTACTGCATATCAGCAAGTTACACACGCAAGACAATTATCGTTTGAAATTATCATTAATCTCTGACATTAGCTACGAGAACAGAAACTATCATAATATCTGATAGTTTTAACAGGGACTATATGTGTGAGTTTCTCTTCAAAAAATACTTCAAAATATAATATATAATATTAATATTATATATTATATTTTGGGGTAAAATTCACCGACATAGGGGGGTGTGTGATAAAACTATCTGATATTATGATAGTTTCTCTATGCACAAAATTGTTTCCGAAAATATTTACCTGTATATCAATCTGTTACAAGCATAACACACAGATTTTTCCAAAGCATCATATTATTTTTCATGATTCTTTTCAGTAACAGGAATATTTGTTGTAACTTTGCACTCGTCAAACCGAAGGACGTGCGCCAGCCTTTGGGTGTTGGGTGATAGGTGTTAGGTAGTAGGTCCGATGTAATACCGTTGTAAATCCGTTGTAAGTCCGTTCCCTGCATCGGAGGCATAAGGGCTCAGGCTTTGATCACACGAAGACCGAGATAGGTCAAGGCACCGTTGATCATCAGCAGTTCATAGCCAAAGTGGTAGGAGAAGTAGGTAGTGCAGAGATAGTCAAGGGCATAGCAGATGAGGGGTGAGGCTATGCAGATGACAGGGGTTAGGCGATGGGTGTTAGGTGATGGGTGTTGGGTGTTGGATGAAGTTTTCGGGGAAGTGGTCAGCGCATAGGCAAACAATCCGAGGAGCGGACCGTAGGTGTAAGAGCACATGATGTAGATGGCATCAATGAGACTCGTGGAATTGAATGCTCGGAAGGCAAGGATACAAAGCGCAAAGACAACAGCCATAGCGATGTGCACACGATGACGAAGGCGTTCATCATCAGCACGCTCACGAATATCCACGCAATAGGTGGTGGTGAGGGCGGTAAGCGCAGAATCGGCACTTGAGAACGAGGCAGCCATGATTCCGATGGTGAAGAGCACGACAACAGGCATTCCCAGCACTCCTGTTGCGGCAAACATAGGGAGCAGGTCATCACCGGAAGAGGGCAAAGCCATCCCCATCTTCGAGGTCAAGAGAACGAGAAGGACACCGAGGCACAGGAACAGCAGATTGGCAGGAACGAAAGCCACACCATAGCTGCACATATCCTTCTGCGCATCACGAAGCGAGCGACAGGTAAGGTTCTTCTGCATCATGTCCTGATCAAGTCCGGTCATCACGATAACGATGAAAACACCTGACAATATGCTGACGAAATCGAAAGATACGGTATGCAATCCCATCGGAGAATCCCAAACAGCCTTAGCAGCATCAGAAAAGCTCATTCCGAGAGAATTGACCACGTTGTAGATGATGAGCAGAAGGGCGGTGAACATACAGATTGTCTGGAGCGTATCGGTCCACACCAGCGTCTTAATGCCGCCACTCTTGGTATAGAGCCAGATAAGGGCAACCATAGCAAGGACAATGACGGAGAACAGCAAGGTGCTATTCACGGAAGGGCACATAGGACCTATGACATAGTCATTCAGAAGCATGCAGACAACATAAAAACGAGCCGCTGCGCCTGTCATTTTTGAAAGAAGAAAGAACGAAGCGCCAGTCTTGTAGCCACTCTGCCCCACCCTGTCACGAAGAAACGTATAGATTGTTGTGAGATTGAGTTTGTAATAGATTGGAAGAAGGATGAAGGCAACCGCTATATAGCCAAAGATGAAACCTATGCACGTTTGTAGATAGCTCATTCCCGACTTCATCACCATGCCCGGAACTGACACGAAGGTAATGCCAGAGATACTCGCCCCCACCATGCCGAATGCCACCATATACCAAGGCGACTTGCGATTACCACGAAAGAAAGCCTCGTTGCTTGATTTCCTTCCAGTAACAAAGCGACTGTAGAGAGTCAGTACAACGAAATATAGGAGAATGGTAAGAAGGATAGTCATAATATAAAAGTCCCTAACCCCGATCCTTCCCCCGCTCGGGGGAAGGGAGTAGTTACACTTTATCGTTATAGAATTTTCTTTTGATTATTTATTACTAACTTGCTCCCTTCCCCCGAGCGGGGAAAGGGCTGGGGTTAGGGGCTATGGCGTTTTCATTTTTCGTAGAATCTTAACGGCAGCGCCTACGGAGTCAACCATCTTGACCACAAGGCGGTTCTTTCCACCCACCACCTTCAAATCACATACACGTGGGTGATAGCCTACATAATTCAGTATCTTGCCAAAGACCTCCGACTTGTAGAACACGCTATCCTGACGAGACACGAACTGCATCTGCATGAGGTGCTGCTTGAGGATAATCTTCTCACAACCAAGAGAGCGACCAAGTCGGCGAAGCATAACCACCTGAAGCAATTCCTCGCCCTCAGCAGGTACAGGACCGAACCTGTCCTCCAACCTCTGACGATATGCGTTGAGGTCGTCATCCGTCTCAATTTTGTCAAGTTCACGATAGAGAAGCATGCGCTCTGAACTACCCGGAACGTATGTGTCTGGGAAGTACATCTCAAGATCAGATTCGATATTACAATCATCAACGAAATCCTCACCCGACAACTTCTCACCCTCTGCCATCTGGTCGGCATAGAGATCCTGGAACTCGTCGTTCTTCAGTTCGTTGACTGCCTGAGATAGAATTTTCTGATAGGTCTCATAGCCAAGATCCTCCATGAATCCCGACTGCTCTGCACCGAGAAGATTACCGGCACCGCGGATATCGAGATCCTGCATGGCGAGGTTGAATCCGGAACCGAGGTCGGAGAAGGTCTCAAGAGCCTCAAGTCTTCTGCGAGACTCTGTTGGAAGATACGAAAGAGGCGGTGCCATGAGATAGCAGAATGCCTTACGGTTGCTTCTGCCCACACGACCACGCATCTGGTGAAGGTCAGAGAGTCCGAAGCGATGCGCATCATTGATGATGATAGTATTGGCATTAGGCACGTCAATACCATTCTCCACTATTGTTGTTGATAGCAGAACGTCATAGTCGTGGTTCATGAATCCCATCACAATCTTCTCAAGACTCTCAGGAGTCATACGACCGTGACCTATAGCCACACGACAGTCAGGTATATGCTTCTCTATTATACGACCAAGCTCCTCAAGATTTGAGATACGATCATTCACGAAATACACCTGACCGTTTCTTGACATCTCGAAATTGATAGCATCAATGATTGTCTCGACAGAGAATGTTGTTACCTCTGTCTGAATAGGATAGCGGTTTGGCGGTGGCGTACGCATGATACTCATATCACGGGCACCCATAAGAGAGAACTGAAGAGTGCGAGGGATAGGCGTAGCCGACATCGTTAGAGTATCAATATTCGTCTTCAACTGACGAAGTTTCTCCTTTGTAGAGACACCGAATTTCTGTTCCTCGTCAATAATCAGCAGACCAATGTCATGCCATTTCACAGCCTTTCCAAGCAGTTTATGAGTACCCACGAGGATATCAATCTTACCATCGGCAAGATCTGCGAGAATCTGCTTTGTATGCTTTGCCGAACGAGCACGGGTGAGATAATCCACACGCACAGGAAGGTTTGCCATACGGTCGCGGAAGGTCTGGTAATGCTGGAAAGCCAAAACCGTGGTAGGCACGAGTACAGCCACCTGCTTTGAATCGCAAGCCGCCTTGAAAGCAGCACGAACAGCAACCTCCGTCTTTCCGAAGCCCACATCACCACACACAAGGCGGTCCATAGGGCGTTTGCTCTCCATATCGGCCTTTACCTCAGCCGTAGCCTTCATCTGATCAGGGGTATCTTCATACAAGAAAGAGCCTTCAAGCTCATGCTGAAGATATGAGTCAGGAGAGAATGCAAAGCCAATCTCATGACGACGCTTTGCATAGAGCTTGATAAGGTCGCGGGCGATATCCTTGATACGCTTCTTCGCCTTCTCCTTGAGACGATCCCAAGCGCCTGTGCCAAGGGTTGAGAGACGAGGCGCTTCACCTGTATCCGAGCGCTTGTACTTCGAAATCTTATAGAGCGAGTGGATAGACACATCCACCTTGTCGTTGCCCTGATAGACAATACGGATAACCTCCTTGAAGGAATCACCTACAGGCACACGGACGAGTCCGGCAAACTTACCGATTCCGTAGTCAACATGAACAACAAAGTCACCCGGTTCCATTTCCTGAAGCTCCTTCATCGTAAGTGCCATCTTACCGGCACGAGCCGACTGAGTTCGGAGGTTGTACTTATGGAAACGCTCAAAAATCTGGTGATCGGTGAAGAGGCAGAGGCTGAGGTCGTTATCCACGAATCCCTCGTGAAGAGTCTTTGAAATCTCGCCAATAGCCTCGGCATCAACCCTTACTCGCTTTGACTCGGCAACAGGAGCGGTGAGAATGCTTCTGATACGTTCTACCTGCTTGTGAGAGTCAGAAAGGATATAAATCTTGAAGTTCTGAAGGATATAGTCCTCAAAGGTCTGCGAAAGGAGGTCGAAGTTCTTATGGATAAGAGGTTGGGCAGACATGAAGAAATGGAAGGAAGCATCGAAAACATCCTTGTCATCCTTCTGTGCAGAGGTCTCCTTTATGTTGATTTGCTTGAACTTGGCAATACTCTGGTTGAAGCGTGAAGCCGGACACAGATTCGTCTGTGCGTTCATCTCACGACGTATCTCCTCCTGTTCCTGTTCGGTAGCACCTGCCATTCTGTCGTTCATTGCCTGTGAAGAGAAACCTTCATCGAATGTCTTGCCAACGACATCAACGACAAAGTTCATATCGTGGCTAACAAGCATACTACCCTCTGGCAGGAACTCGGTCAGAGGCACTTTCTTCTCAGAGAAAGCAGCAAGTTCAGGCACGATGTCAATCTCATTGCGTCTGTCGGCAGAAAGCTGATCCTCAATCTGGAATGTGCGGATTGTCTCAATCTCATCACCAAAGAAATCAAGACGGAAAGGCAAGTCGTTTGAGAATGAATATACGTCAAGGATGCTTCCACGAACGGCAAACTGCCCTGGCTCATATACGTAATCCTGCATACGGAAACCGAGGTCGCGCAACTGATGCTGAACGTCCGTAATATCTATTCTCTGCCCTACGGAAAGATGTATCGTACGGTCATCAAGGATTGTCTTATCCACAGCCATCTCTGCAAGGGCAGAAGGATAGGTGACGATGAAGAGAGAAGAGCCTGACAACTCTTCTGCCTCGTCAGAAATGCCTGTAGCATCATCCGAAGGGTTATCTACAGCATCCTTTCCGAAAGAAGACAAAGCCGAGAGTACCTCTGTACGGAGAATCTCATTTGCTGCATCTCTCTGACCGTATTTTACGGCACGTCTATAGCTTGAAGGGAAGAAAAGAGCTGGTGCATTCAACTGCATCAGATCATGATAGAAATAGCCTGCTTCGTCGGCATCTCTAAGAATAAAAACTACAGGATTTTTTAAACGATTTGCAATGGAAGCAAACACCAAAGGGCACGAAGAACCTGCAAGACCGTCGATTCCTACGGTCTTGATGCGCTGATTTTCAAGTGCCTTCGCCAATGCCTTCAACTGCGGTTGCTTGGCATAATGGGATAATAACTTCTGTATTTCCATTGTAAATCGAGTGTTTTTTCGCCCGAAGTCAATAGTACGTGAACAAAATTGTGCACGTTTTTTTATTTCGAGTGCTTTCTCGCACGAAGAAAATAGTGCGTGTCAGCCACAAGCTGGTGCACGTTTTTAATTTTCGAGTGCAAAGTTAACAAAAAAACTCTTAATAATAGAATAAAACAAGACAAAATGTCAAAAAAGTTTTGATAAATTAACGGAAATTACTAACTTTGCATTTTGAAAATGTACGTGGCACATTACCACACAGATAAGAAGTACAATAAAACAAATGAGCGATAGCATAATATTAATTCCAACTTACAACGAGAAGGAAAATATTGAGAAAATCATCCGTGCCATAAACGGTTTGGAGAAGAGTTTCCATATTCTTGTTATTGACGACGGCTCTCCTGACGGAACGGCGAAAATCGTTCACAACCTCATAGACACGGAATTCAAGGACAGGCTTTTCATTATTGAGCGCTCAGGCAAACTGGGCCTCGGAACAGCATATATCGCAGGCTTCAAATGGGCTTTGGAGCATAACTACGAATATATCTTCGAGATGGATGCTGACTTCAGCCACGACCCTAACGATGTGCCTCGCCTTTATTCTGCGTGTCACGACGAAGGCTACGACGTGGCTATCGGAAGCCGATACGTGAGTGGCGTGAATGTGGTCAACTGGCCCATAGGGCGCGTACTGATGAGCTATTTCGCCTCAAAATACGTGAGATTCATCACAGGCTTCAAAGTTCACGACACAACTGCCGGATTCAAGTGCTACAAGCGCAAGGTACTTGAGACCATAGAACTTGACAAGATACGTTTCAAGGGCTATGCCTTCCAGATAGAGATGAAGTTTACGGCATATAAGATTGGCTTCAAGATTAAGGAGGTTCCTGTCATTTTCGTCAACCGACGCGAAGGCACCTCAAAGATGAACGGCGGAATCTTCGGAGAGGCTTTCTTCGGAGTAATGCGCCTCAGACTCGACGGTTGGATAAGGAAATACCCGGCTCTGCCAAAGGAATAACAGCAAGTCCGTTATACCTCCGTTTCAGGTCCGTTTCAAGTCCGTTCCCAATAATCGGAACTGAAAAGGAATCAGGAAAGTATCATTAACATTAAAAAGACATAACAACTATGGTAAAGCATATCATTCTATGGAAACTCTCTGAGGAGCTAAGTGCCGAGGAGAAGGAAAAAGTAAAGGCTGGCATCAAGGAAGGTCTTGAAGGACTCGTTGGTAAGGTTCCTGGTCTTCTTGAGTGCAAGGTAAACATCAGCGGTCGTCTTGACTCAAGCAACTGCGACGTAATGCTCGACAGTACACTCGAAAGTCCAGAGGCTCTCAAAGGCTATGCCGTTCATCCTGCACACGTTGCCGTAGCCGACGGTAAGGTAAGACCTTATACTGTATTAAGGACTTGTTTGGATTACGAGGTGTAAAAAGCCCCCCCTTACCCCTCCCATAAAGGGAGGGGAGTAATTAGTATTGTAAGTTCAAGATTTCTTAAACATATAGAAATATAAATAATACACAAAAAAAGAAATCCCTTATTCAATCCATAGCGGAAAGAACAAGGGATTTATTGTAACCTCTCCCCTCCCTTTATGGGAGGGGCTGGGGGTGGGTCTTTTTAATCGAGCTTTCTAAACTCATCGAAGCTGATAGTCTTCTTGTTGAGTTTAACAACATCCTTGAGGGCTGTCATAAGCTTGCGATCTACAGCTGCATTAACGAGGTTGTCAACCTGATCACGATTCTTCAGCATACCCTCAGCATACTGCTCGAGATACTCCTCTGGTACGCTTGTCATACCATACTGAGCGAACTGCATGCGAGTTACGTCGATAGCAACAGCCTTAACGTCAGCATCGTCAACCTTGATCTTCAGAGCCTCAACAATCTGGTTCTTAGCAAGACTCCAAGTGAGTTCCTTGATAGAAGCCTCGTAGTTCTTCTCTACGTACTCCATGCCCTTATCCTTGTTGTTTGCGAGCATGATACGCTTCATGAGCTCGTCAGCATACTTAACCTCACCAATCTTCTCCTCAACGTACTTACGAACGTCCTGGAGGAAACGGAAGTCTGCATTCTGAACCATCTGCTCCTTGATACCCTCTGTAACCTTTGCGCGGAAATCAGCCTCGTCCTTTACCTTGCCCTCGCCATAAACCTGATCGAAGAGATCCTGGTCGATAGCGTGCTTCTGATAACGAGAAATCTCTGTAACCTGGAATGAGAAATCAGATGTAATCTTCTCTGCCTCTTCCTTAGAAACCTTGAGAAGAGAAGAAATCTCTATGTTGCTTTCTGGATATGCCTTCTTTGGGTTGAATACGATAACATCACCAACCTTACAGCCCTGGAAGAGAGCCTTCTGGTCGTCAACCTTGATATATGAAGGAAGCATAGAAGCCTGAGAAACGGTAATACCACCATCCTTAGCGCTACCATCCTCGTTAAGCTCACGGATATCACCCTTGATCATATCGTTGTCCTGATACTCGTCAACCTTCTGGTAAGAACCACTACGGCTTGCGAAAGCATCAATCTCCTTGTCAACGATAGCATCATCAGTTGTGATATCGTAGTAAACGATAGAATCCTTCTTTGTAAGTTCTGCCTTGAATTCTGGAGCGATAGCGATATCGAACTTCAGAGTGTAAGGTGCAGCTGCATCGAGGTCAACTGGCTCCTCACCAAGATGAGGCATTGGCTCGCCAAGCATATTGATCTTGTTCTCACGAACATACTCATAAAGCTTCTCGCCAACGAGACGATTGATAACGTCAACCTTTACCTGAGCACCTACCTGACGCTTGATCATTCCCATAGGTGCCTGTCCTGGACGGAAACCTGGTACATTAGCCTTCTTACGATAGTCCTTAAGCTGCTTTTCTACATCTCCTGCGAAATCAGCCTCCTCAACAACGAGTGTGAGAACGCCGCTGACTTTCTCTGGATTTTCTAATGAAATATTCATTTTTTAGTTTTGTTGTTATATGATTTATATTATTCTTTCCTTTTTATATATAGGTGCAAAAAGCACACTACACGCCAAATTGGGTGCAAAATTACTAATAATATTACACAATACCAAAAACCTAAAGCAATTTTAACAAAAACAGTTAAAAGATTTGGTCGTTTAAGCGTTTTATTGTATATTTGTGGCCGGATTTGGAAACTGGAAATCCAAAATTTGTTAATTTCGGATTTTCCCGTGCAAGGGAATCAGGTGCAAGACCTGAGCTGTTCCTGCAGCTGTGAGCCCATTGTGAAGTTGGACAATAATGTCACTAGAATGTTTCTGGGAAGACGTCCTGCTTTGTGGCAAGCCAGAATACCTGCCAGACTCCAATAAATATTAGCAACTCCCCCAGGATAGGGGACGTAATAGTTCACAGTTAAACGTGGCCACACCAACTATGAACTATGCGCTATGAACTAAACAGAAAATGAAATACAAGCATTTCATCGCCCTATCATTGGCGAGTACATCTCTATGTGCAAATGCTCAGGTGGAAAATTCAGGAGATAACAATTCCACGGCAAAGCAGCAGAATCTTCAGGAGGTTGTTGTGACCGGAACGGGTACACAGCATCATCTTAAGAATGCACCTGTACAGACGGAGGTCATCTCGCGTAAAATGATAGAAAGCTATGGTGGAAAGTCGCTTGAGGAAATCCTCGGCGGATTGACCGCTTCATTTGCTTTCAACGAAGGTGATATGGGTTCACAGGCACAGCTCAACGGATTGGGTAACAACTACATACTCATTCTCGTTGACGGCAAGCGCATTCACGGAGATGTTGGTGGAGAGAATGACCTCGGTCTTATCAACCCACACAATATTGAGAGAATAGAGATTGTGAAAGGCGCACAATCAGCCCTATACGGCTCGGACGCTATTGCTGGTGTCATCAACATCATCACGAAGAAGCACGATACCGAGGGACTTCTGCTTGAGAACACCACACGATATGGTTCGTACAACGACCTCCGACAGCACAATGGTATCGGAGTGAGATTCGGCAAGTTACAATCTTACACAGGTTTCCAGTTACAACATTCTGACGGTTGGCAAAACACGAGCGAGGAATATGCAGAGGCGAAGCTTTTGACCGACTCACGAAACAAGACCACGAACAAGTTCACTAACTGGCAAATCGGAGAGCGTATCACATATTCCCCACGCAAGGGATTGGATCTCTACGCCAACGGAACCTACTACGAGAAGCGTATCTCACGCCCAACGAATGGCCGTCACGCTTCGTGCGATGTCTATACCTACGATCTGAAATATCGTAATGCAAGTGCTGCCTTGGGTGGTAAGATGATGCTCGGCAAGAAGGATTACATCGACATGGATCTGAGTTGGAATAAGCACGCATACTATTATCTCTATACAGATACCACCCTTGAAGATGGATATTACAAAGGTCAATTTACCCACTACTATCCATACTTCCCCGGTCAGGAGAATCTTCAGAGTGACCAGCAGAGATACATGGCTACTATGAAGGGTGTGTTCTATCTGCCAAAGGCAAACACACTCAACGTGGGAGCTGAATACAGATACGACTATCTCAAGGCTCCTATGCGAGTGAGCGACGGAACAGCAAACGACTGGACGGCAGCCGTATATGCTCAGGATGAGTGGAATCCTGTAGAACGTATAAACGTAACGGCTGGTTTCCGAATCATAGATAATGCAGCCTTCGGACTTCATTTCACGCCAAAGGTTAGTGCGATGCTCTCACTTGGTGATATCCGGCTTCGTGCCGGTTGGAGTCAGGGATTCAAGTCCCCTACCCCAAAGGAACTTTCCTATCACTACACCAAGCAGATGGGTGAAAAGGTCTATTACTACATGGGCAACAAAGACCTTGAGGCTCAGAAGAGCAACTACTGGTCGGCAAGCGCAGAATACCGTACAGACGACATCGCCGTATCTGTTACGGGATACGTGAACAAACTGGAGGATATGATTACTCTTGTGAACGTATCAAAAGAGGAGATTCCTAAAGGAGCAACGACAAGCTATACCGGTGACGGAAGCGGAGAGATAATTCCGCGAATGTATAAGAACGCAGAAGATGCCAAGACATACGGCGTTGACGTAAATGCTTCTTGGAAGATTACTAAGGAGCTGTCCATTGGCGGAAACTATAGTTATCTGGATACAAAGGCTACGGTCTATAATTCCGCAAAGGGACATTTCCAGAATGCCATTATCGACGGAATGGCGCACAACAAATGGAACGGCTATGCCAACTATGGACATCGTTTCTCGCCCTGCTATAATCTTGGCGTAAATCTCAGTACCCGAGGCTCAAGCAAGCGCTACTACGAGAACGATGGCAACGGAAAGGCATTCCAGATATGGCGACTGAACACTACCCACGATCTAGGCAAGAGCAAGACTACCAGCTATCGTCTGGAGGTTGGTGTTGATAACATTTTCAATTATCGCGACAGCACCCTACGCCCATATCACCTCGGTACAACTACAGCAGGAACAACAGTTTATGCTTCGTTCACCATTAAGTTCAACAAAGGAAAGAAAATTACAACATCTAAAACATTATCTAAACAACAAAACAATGATGAAGATTAAATCACTTCTCCTTGCCATGCTAACTATCATGGCAGGACTCACATTCACCGCTTGTGGCGATGATGATGACAACAACGACAGCAACAGCGCTCCAAAGTCAAACCACGACCTCTATCAGGAGGCTGTAACCAACGCCGTAAAGTCTCAGAAGAAGCACAACAAGGCTATCCTTCTCGTTGCCTTCGGTTCTACATGGCAGCAGGCTTACGATGCATTTGATGCTACCGTTAAAAGCTGTAAGGAGCAGTTCCCTGAGTATGATGTATTCCTCAGCTTCTCTTCTGTTATCTGTATCAATCGTGCAGCAGCAGGCGAGAACGTAGCTCCACGCAACTTCTACGCTCCAAGCTTCTGGCTCAACGCTTTCGCAGCTGATGGTGTGAAGTATGACGAGATTGTAGTTCAGTCACTTCAGGTTATTCCAGGTGAGGAGTACAAGAACGTTCGCGACAGCTACATCAAGAACTTCGCAAACAACTTCTATGGCGACCTCGATGACGAGTATCTTTCAAAGGTAAAGATCTACCTCGGCACCCCACTTATGGCAGAAAGAGACGACGTTACTGAGTTGGCAAAGGTTCTTTATGAGGACACAAAGGATAAGGCAAAGGACGGCGTAGTTGCTTTCATGGGTCATGGTAATCCAGAAGGTTACGACTACTATGGAGCTAATGCCCGTTATACAGAGCTTGAGGAAGAACTTCAGAAGCTCAGCAGCTCAAAGAAGTACTATGTAGGTACTGTAGATATGCCTGAGAACTACAAGACAAACGTTCTTGACCGTATGAAGGAGAATGGCATTAAGAGCGGTAAGGTATATTGCTACCCACTCATGTCAATCGCTGGTGACCACGCTCACAACGACATGGCTGGCGATGATGACGCATGGGATGCTGACAAGAAGAGCTTCGAAGTAAACGACGAGGGTGAGGTAGAGGATACTTCTTGGAAGAACTACTTCTCTCACCTGGGCTATACCTGCGATGATGATGTCCTCAAGGGTTGCGTAACAGGTCTTCTTGAGAACACAAAGGTTCGTCAGCTCTGGCTCAACCACATCAAGCGCGCTCTGAAGAATGATGCAGGTCTTCTCGACTACTATCATTCAAAGAACCCAGAAGAATAAATGCGGCCTCTCCCCCCTCCCTCCCCCGTAGGGAGGGAGCCGATTCGTTAACAGAGGCAAATAACAAGAAATGCAAATAGAAGAATTTAAAGAGATAGGCTCATCGCCTTCCGGTTCCCTCCCTACGGGGGAGGGAACCGGAGGGAGAGGCCGTCTTAAATTCATATCCTTAGGCCCGGGTGCTGCCGAAATGGTGACACTCGGGACTTTACGGTTTTTGAGAGATGCCCAAAAGGTGTATTGCTTTGCCGTTGGCGAGTCGTCACACGCAGCTGACATAATCGCTCAATTAGATATTGACCAAAGCAAGGTCATAACCGTAAAGGTTCCGATGTCACACGACCGCGAAAAAGCGAACGCGGTATATGACGAGCTTGCCTCAACACTCAAAAAAGAGCATAAGGCAGGAATGACTATTGCCGTTGCGACAGAAGGTGATAGCGGAATCTTTGCCACCACGCATTATGTCATGGATCGGCTTGTAGAAATGGGAATAGAATGTGAGCAGACTCCAGGCATTCCTTCTTTTATTGCAGCCGCATCAATCGCAGGATTGCATCTCGTAAAGCTACAGGAACGGCTTCTTGTCATTCCGGGAAAGACAACCGCCGAAGAGATTATCCGCCTAACAAACGAGGGCTATAATCTTGTTATTATGAAGTTGTCTATGGCTCATGAAGCCGTTAGCAAGGCTTTCCTTGAAGCTAAAGATCTGCAATTCCACTACTTTGAGAATATAGGAACGCCAAATCCGAAATATGAGATTCTGAAGGAAATGCCGAATAATTTCCCGTATTTCTCGTTAATAATAATAAACAGACCCACCCCCAGCCCCTCCCATAAATGGAGGGGAGTAGATAGTAATAACACGCATAATATATCACCCAATTAAGTATGAAATATATGGACAAACATTCAGATACAAAAAGAGTAACTACTCCCCTCCATTTATGGGAGGGGCTGGGGGTGGGTCTGTTTATTGCTCTCTTATTCTCCTGCACTAATGTTGCAACCGACAATAGCGTAGCCTTTACAGGTCCTTTCCTTCAGTACGACTCACTATGGGCGCACTCTGGCTCTTATTCTGAAAAGGTGGAGATTAAGTATGCCAAGGGATTGAAAGTTGACTATCGTGGGGATGGCATTCATGTCTTCATCAGCAATCCTGATCCGAAGGCACGCAACTCAAAGACAGAAGAAGTCGTAATCCCATCGCCTTCCGGCTCCCTCTCTACGGGAGAGGGCGGGGGGAGAGGCTCCAAAAGGTTTATCTGTACCACAGCCTTGCAGTTGGGCAACTTTGAGGTACTCGGTATGGAAGAGCGTATCGTGGGTATGAACTCCCTAAAGAATGTCTTCTCACCAAAGATCAAGCAACAACTTGCTGATGGCAAGACCGTTCGAGTAGGTAAGGAGGGCAACTTCGACCTTGAGGCTGTCATAGCCTCAAAGCCCGACTATATATTCGTGTCTGCATCAAAATATGGCGGTTTTGAATCCCTCAAGGATTGTGGCATACCTCTCATTTCTCATCATGGCTACAGAGAGACTCACCCTCTCGGACAGGCAGAATGGATTAAGCTCATCGGACTCCTAACAGGCGAGACACGTCGTGCAAATGCCGTTTTCGAGGATATTGAGTCAAAGTATAATGCCATAAAGGCTAAGGTCGCTATTGTAAAGTCAAAGAAGAAAGAACTCCCAACCATTCTCAGCGGTCGACAGATTCGTGACGGCTGGTATGTAATGGGCGGAAAGAGCTATATGGCACGTATCTTTGCTGATGCGGGCGTTGACTATATCATGAAGGATATGGACGAAACCGGAGGTACATCACTCGATTTCGAGTCTGTCTATGCCAAGGGCATCAACGCCGATTTCTGGCAGATTGACGGTACCTTCGATGATGAGTTCACTCTCAACGACCTCACTACAGAGGATGCCCGATATGGTGACATCAAGGCTTATAAGAATCAGCACGTCCTGTTCTGCAACTTTGCCAAGACTCCTTATCGTGAACTTGGCGGTCTTGAGCCTCATCGTCTCCTCTCCGATTTCGTCAAAGCTTTCTATCCAGAGGTACTTCCAAACTATACTCCGAAGTACTATAAACTAATGAAATAGGGCTATTGTCTTTTCCTAATTTGGTCTTACTGTTTTTGGATATTATCAAACTGCCTTTGTTGACACCATCTGAATAATTACAACAATAATAAAAAACAAGCCCTCGTCATCATTAATGGCGAGGGCTTAACTTATTTCTTGAACAAATCGCTATGTGTTCCCGTACGAACAAGTCGGATAAGATTTATGGTATTTGAGATATCATACATAAGCAACCAATCAGGATTTATATGACATTCCCAGATTCCTTTGAATTTTCCAGACAGAACATGAGGTTTATATGTTTCAGGTACTTGCCCATCATTCGCGAGGAAATTCAATACAGTACGCATTTCCTCTATGTCAAGACCTCTCTTTACCATAAGTTTGAGGTCTTTCTTGAACTGTCCAGAATATTCTAAATCGTACATACTATTCTAAACATTGAGACAACAAATCATCTACAGATGATGCCTTGAATGTTTTACCAGCCTTAACATCATTTATTGCCTTGATAGTCGTTTTATTAGGAACCTCTGCCTTTGAAGGATTAGCTACACGAACAGAAGCAACGCCACGTATCATCTTCAAGGCTTTCTTGATATCCGAAACTACGGCATTCTCTTCAAGAGTTATCTCTATACGTGGCGGAGTTATTGTCGTTGTATTCATAACATTAACATTTTTGTTTGCAAAAGTAAACATTTTCCTTTATATCTCCAAATTTTCACCACTTTTTTGTCTAAATGCTTATTCCCAACAAAAGAAGTATAGGCAATCTATCGCTTTCCCTTCGCCCATCCTTCGAACCAAACTCGATGAACCTTCGCTATTTGTTCGCTCTAAGAACGGAGGTTCATCGAGTTTGGTTCCTTTTCATATGGGAGTTACAACGGACTTACATAGGACTTAGAACGGAATCACTTATCATTATTCTCATCCTTGAAACAGATCCATAATTTCCTTAAATCCAGTTTCCGCCCAATACCAATGGGTATAACCGGCAAGGACATTCTTATAATGATAGAGGGCGGTATCAACAGCTTGTCCCTTGGCAGACAACAGGAATTGCTCTTTTCTAATCCCTTCTGGAAGGGAATCTGGCTCTATAACAGAAGAATAATGGAACTCATGGCCCTTTGCAAGTTTAGGGTTTAGTGTTGAGAGTTTAGTGTTACATAACTGACGATAGCCAAGATGAAGCCTTGCATCCATCATAGTTGCTGAGAATGGGAAGACTCCGCACATAGGGATGCCATCAATATCATTACACAAGTACATAAATCCTCCACACTCTGCAAAGATACGTCCGCCATTCTCGGCAAATGCCTTGATACTCTCTCGCATAGAGGCATTATTTGTAAGATCAGAAGCGAATAACTCCGGGTATCCTCCGGGGAGATACAGAAGATCGCAATCGGGCATTCTCTCATCATTCATCGGAGAAAAGAAAGTGACCTCTCCAAATTCTCTGAGAGCATCAATATTAGCACGATATGTGAAGTTAAAGGCGGAGTCTTTGGCGATTGATATAGCCCCTAACCCCAACCCTTTCCCCGCTCGGGGGAAGGGAGTAGTTACCTTTTTTGCATCTGAAGAGTTATCCATAAACTTTATATCATCTATATTTCTAAGCGTTTAATTACTATATACTCCCTTCCCCCGAGCGGGGGAAGGGTTGGGGTTAGGGGCTGGTGGTCTTCAACACATGTTCCTCCACCTCCTTCGCCGCCAAGCTTATAAGCTGTTCCGTCTCTTCCTTTGCCTCTATCGTAAGACCGAGATGACGACCAGGAATGATAAGGTCACGATTGCGAAGCATATATCCAAGGCAAGGCACACCAGCATCCTCACAAGCCTGTTTCAGGAAAGTATAATGGTTTTCAGAAGCCACCATATTAAACACGACTCCTGCAATCTTCAACTTTGTATTAAAGTGCTTGAAACCATATATCAAAGGAGCTACGGAATAGGCAACAGACTTGGCATTAACCACAAGGATGACAGGAATATCAAGCAGCATGGCTATCTCCGCACTTGAGCCTTTCGACTTGTCATAGCCGTCAAACAAGCCCATAACGCCCTCTACAATACGCACGTCTGCATCCTCACCATATCTTTGAAATACCTCCTTGACATGCTCATCAGATGCCATATAGGTATCAAGATTAACAGACTCACGTCCTGAGGCTATCTCATGAAACATAGTATCAATATAGTCAGGCCCACATTTATATGGCTGCACCTTCAATCCCCTATCACGCAAGGCACGAAGCAATCCCATAGTAAATGTGGTCTTACCACTATTGGAGGTGGCTGCGCCGATCAAAAAAGACGCCCCTAACCCAGAGCCTTTCAGACCCACCCCCAGCCCCTCCCATAAAGGGAGGGGAGTAGTTACCTTTTTTGTATCTGAAGATTTATCCATATAATTATCTGTATTTTTCTGCGTTTAACTTACTATCTACTCCCCTCCCTTTACGGGAGGGGTTAGGGGGGGGGCTTTTATTTCTTCCTCTTCAACAATATCCATAAGGCTATAGGAGCGCCAATAAGAGAGGTAACGGAATTGACAGGCAAAGCTCCTTCCATTCCCGGCAATCGCGCTATGAGATTGCAGATAAGGGCAAGAGATGCGCCACACAATAATGTGCCGGGAAGGAGAATGCGATGGTCAGCCGTTCGGAAGATGCCACGACAGATATGCGGAACAGCAAGACCGAGGAACATAATCGGACCGCAATAAGCCGTAACGATAGCCGTAAGCATACCTGCCACGATAATTATCTGAGTACGAGCACGAGAGATGTTAAGTCCGAGATTAGTAGCATACTGTTCTCCAAGCAGAAGCATATTCAAGGACTTTGCCAATAACATGCCGAAAGGAAGAACAGCCAAGACAAGTCCGAGGAACACCCATACCTGTCCGCCTGTAACGCGAGCAAAACTACCCAATCCCCATACCACGTATGCACGTACATCTTCCTCGCTACTGAAATATTTCAGCACACCAATAATAGCAGATGCAATATAGCCTATCATCACACCAACTATCAAAAGCGTGACATTTCCATGAACTCGTTGCGAAAGAAAAACGATAAGTGCCATAGCCGACAAAGCTCCTACAACAGCCGAGAGAGTGAGGGCTGTATTTCCGAAGAATCCAAAGGACGAAACTATATGCCAACCTATACTTCCAGACATAAGGACGAGAAACGCCACACCAAGACTTGCAGCCGACGAGATACCGAGTACCGAAGGACCTGCAAGCGGATTATGAAAGACGGTCTGAAGCATGAGTCCGGCAACAGCAAGTCCTGAGCCACAGGCAATAGCCGTAAGCGATTGTGGCAAGCGAGTATGAAGCACAATATTCGTCCACACCTCATTATCACAATCCCCTCCCGTCAGGATGCTAAAGACTGCATCAAGAGGGATAGCGACAGAGCCGACTGCGAGGTTAAGGAGGAGGAAGAGGGGGATGGAGAAGAGAAGAACAACAGCCCCTAACCCCTTCCCTTCCCCCGCTCGGGGGAAGGGAGTAGTTACACTATTTGTCTTTATAGGATTATTCATATACTATATACCAATATTTTTCGCGTTTAACACACTATCCACTCCCTTCCCCCGAGCGGGGGAAGGGTTGGGGTTAGGGGCTTTCTACTAAGTTTATACTTAACTTCCCCTCCGGATATACCGTTCTACAAGTCTCGTAGCACAACCGTTTTATCTCTTCAAAGAAAGGTGGGGGCATAGTGTTCCATAAGTCACGAGCCATATCAACCTCCTTATATTCAAGTCCGAGGCCTTCTGCCACACTTCTGATAAACTTCTGATTCATAAGCACCTTATGCGAATGAGTATCAAGATGTCCTTCGGCAAGCTTAACGGCCTTACCTATCATTATTGCGACATGCACATCTTCAAAGCCTACCTCACGAGCAGCCTTCAAAGCCTCTCCTACGAAGTTACCATAATGCACGCAACGAATGCCTTCAAGAGCCTTCTCACTCTTCATTCCTGCCACCAAACCGATAGTACGACAACCGATAGCCCAAGCAACATCAAGTTCACGACGAATACTTTGAACGAAAGCCTCATTTGATAGCGGAGACACGATGCCTGAAGTCCCGATAATGCTTATTCCGCCAACAACACCAACCTTATGATTGAAAGTCTTTAGAGCTATTTCCGCTCCATTTTCGACAGAGATCGTGACGGCATAACTGGCATTATCATCAAGAGCACGAAGCTCATTCTCAATCATCATTCGTGGCGTAGGATTAACAGCAGGACCTCCAACAGGTATTCCTAGTCCGGGAAGAGTGACCTTCCCTACCCCTTCACCTTGCAGAAACGTCACATTAAAGCTATCACTTTTATCAAGAGCCACGGCCGATGTTATCTTACAGCCCTTCGTTACATCAGGATCATCACTACTATCCTTTATGACAGAGGCGACGCCCTTACCCTCGTACGTCACAGGAATGGTCATTATCTCGCCATCAGGCAAGGCAAAATAAACCTCCTCAGGATATTCATCAAAAAGGAGCGACAAAGCCGCCGCCTTTGTTGCAGCCGTAGCACAAGCGCCTGTCGTAAAGCCAGTCTTTAACGGAAAGAAATCGGGCAGAAGATGCTCAATCACCCTACGAAGACCATATTTTCCTGTTACGGTAATCCAATCGTCAGGCAATTTCGGATGCTCAACGACAAACACCTTCAGGCCAAGTTCGAGGGCAGCCTCTACCTTTACCTCAAAACCGCCACTCTCACCACTTTCCTTTGTTATGATAGCATCACAACCGACTTCTATCATCACCTTCTTCTCGTCCTCAACAGACGGAATTTCAAGCGATTCGTTATAGAAGATGACCTGATCGTCAGCAAGTCCGGCAGCCTTAGCAAGAGCGATGCTCTCTGGGCGATTGAGGATTCTAAAAATGGCATTGGAACGCTTTAACTTGTTGATAGTATTCGCGCCTGTAAGAGCAAGGAGTTTCTTTACCTTAGCCTCCTGCATCTTAGCGATAGCATCATCATAATCCGAGCAATACGTCACGCCCTTGATATGCTCAGGAAAGACACGTTGAAGTCTAATAACAGGAACGCCAACCTCTCGTCGAGCCTCATCTATCGTGTTATGGAGATTCTCGGCAAAAGGATGTGCAGCATCAACAATACAACCAATCTCGTGCTCCTTACAGAATGCCACGATATTATCAGCCGACATAGCCCCAGTAATATGCACCCCGTTATGCATATCCACCTTTTGCAAACTGCCCTTAGTAGAGTAATAGAAAGGCTTTCCCGCCTGCTCACATACATCCACAGCAAGCCTTCCCTCGGTTGTGCCTCCAAAGACTAGAAGACTCACCCCCAGCCCCTCCCGTAAAGGGAGGGGTGAGGGGGTGGGTCTGAATAGATGCGTGAACTTCCCATCATACAACTTACTCAAACCTTCACGATTATCAATAGCATCACCAACGACAATCATGGTGGTGAGTGAGAGGTGGTTCTCCTTCATTATCTTTGCAAGGTCCTTGAGCTGCCCACGATAGATACGTTGGTCCTTCCAAGTCAGTTTATAGCAGCAAGCAACTGGCGTTTCGGGCTTATAGCCGCCCTCAAGGAGTTCTGTCTGTACCTGTTCTGCAAGAGAAGCGGAAAGGAAGATGCACATAGTACTCTGATGCGAAGCCAACATGTGAAGTTTCTCCTTGTCTGGCATAGGAGTACGCCCTTCACCACGAGTGAGAATGATTGTCTGGCAACGCTCAGGAATAGTAAACTGACTCCTCAGTTCGGCAGCTGCGGCAAGGAATGATGAAATACCAGGAGTGATATGATAGTCCATTCCGTATTTATCAAAAAATGCCATCTGTTCCTGTATCGCTCCATAAATACAAGGGTCGCCAGTATGCAAACGCACAATCTGCTTGCCCTTGTCATAAAATTCCTTCATCAACTCAAACTGCTCTTCCAAATCCATATCGGCAGAAGAGCGAACCGTAGCACCTGCCTTGGCATAATAGGTCAGCTCCTTTGGCACAAGACTTCCGGCATAAAGTATCAAATCCGCATTCTCAAGGAACCTCTTTCCTCGCACGCTAATAAGTTCGGGATCACCAGGACCTGCACCAACGATTTCGATATGAGGGGAAGAGGGAGCCGGAACGCGAACGGAGGCTGCTACCGTCCAATTCTGGCCTTTTTGCTTTGGAAGTAAGATTTTACCTCCACCAATAAGTACAGAAGCCTCACACACGCTTGGAGTTCCTACGTGCTTGCTAACCGTAGCGCTCGGATTCGGCACATCAACCTCGGCAAGCTGGTCTGATGTATAGAAATTGAACTTATACCCTTCTTCCTGAAGGAACTTCACAACAGGCTCGTCTGCCTTGAGGTCAATAGTATTGAAATCAACGATACTCTCAGCATATATCCCAGCAAAGCCAATAGCCGTAAAGACCTCGCTAACCACCTGCTCAACTGGTTCTGCCTGATGCGCAAGTCCAAGTCCCACGTGAACACAACGCGGAACATACTGCACGCAAAGAATATCGTCATCAAGAATCTCCTCCTGAGGCGAAACGATAATAGCAAGCTTGAACTTATCCGACGTTATCTCGCTAACCTTCTCAACAACCGTCACATGCTTTGGAAGAGAAGAAAGAAGATATTCCGTACCCTCATCCCTCACCTCCATATAGAGAGCTGTTGGCTGACAGGCAACAAAGCAGGCTATCTCCTTGTTGATATTCTCATGAGGCAACACCCAACCGAACCTATCGGCAATAGTATCCAAAGCCCAAAGTCCTTCAAGATCGCTCTGAGTAGTAATGACAGGATTTGCCTTCAGGATTTCAGCAATACGGGATGTGAGTTCGTTAGCCCCACCAACATGTCCAGAAAGAACGGAAATGACATTTCTTCCCAAGGAATCAACACATACCACAGCCGGGTCTGTATGCTTATCCTTAATGAAAGGCGCAATACTTCGCACGCAGATACCCATAGCACCAATAAAGATGATATGCGCCTCCGTATTCCACCTTGACTCGATATCACTCAACTGGCAAATCTCATCACCAAGCTGCAGAGCCAACCTTGATGCTATCTCACGTCCTTTATCGTTAATTGCTACTATCATTTTGTTGCTTTTAGTATTGTTATTGGGTTAAAGTCGTCCAAAGCTATACGTACTGGTTCCTCAAGTATCATATTTAATTCCTTGGCAGTCTGGACGAAAGCATCATAACTCGACTGCACAACGGTATTCATCACAATCATGCCTCCTTCTTCCAGTTCCTGATATATCTTTTTCATCATCTCAGGAAGTCTGCCACCATGCCCTCCTATAAAGACGGCATCAGGCTTTGGATAGCCAGAAACATCTACCTGAAGGAAATCGCCTATAACGGTCTCTATGCCCGGAGCACCAAACTTACGAGAGTTCTTCTCCATAAGTTCCCTACCCTCCTCACGCACCTCAAATGCCGTTATCTTCAGATGAGGGAACTGCAGCTTCGCCTCTATACTCACGCTTCCCGTACAGAAGCCCACATCCCACATCGTCTTTCGCTCTCGCAACTGCATCATAGCCAGAGACATCAACCTTATAGGCATCTTCGTTATCATCTTCGCCCTACCGTCAAGTAGGTGGAACTCAGATTCGGGGATGCCGAAAGGACGAGGACGTGTGCTCGTCTTTTGCAGAAGAAGGCAGTTCAGAGAGTTAGGGGTTGGCAAATTGTAAATTGTACATGGTAAATGGTAAATCCTCTCGCTTTCCTCATTCCCCAGATTCTCCCCAACCGTCATCTTATAGTTGGTATAGCCATAATCCTGCATCCTTTGCCAGATAGCCTGTGGGGTGTTTTTCTTGTCGGTAAGCACGCCAACAAGCGGTTCGCCATTAATAAGAGCCTCATCAAACTTATCCCAAGGCCGTCCTGTCAAGGAAACGACGTGCATATCATGATAAGGGATGCACATCCTATGGGCAAGCATCTGAAGGGAATTGAAAGAAGGATATACCTTCATCTCGCATCCCGGGCATTCCCTTTGGATAGTGTTGGCAAAGCCGAAGAACAAAGGATCGCCAGAGGCAAAAACCACGATATCATCATACGCCTCATACTGTCTGAAGACATCGCTCAACGGTACGGTAATATCAATCCAAACGGCATCCTCAGGCAGAAAATCCCTCATTATCTCATGATGCCTCTTTCCACCCGAAAACACCTTCCCCGCCTTGATTACCTCCATCACCTCGGGAGGAAACCATTGGTGGCGGGAATCGGTTATGCCTATTACCACATATCTTGCTTGCCTTCCCATTATCAATTATTAATTCTCAATTATCAATTAGTCCCCGATCTCGGGGACTATACATCCCTCCCCGGCCTCAGCTGCTCCGCATCATCGAAGGTGAGGATGGAGTTTACCAAGGTGGCGGCAAGGTTACTACCGCCCTTGCGTCCGTCGATTATTATCTTCGGAATATCGCGCAAAGCCTTGGCGGCGTGCTTGCTCTCCTCCACATGAACAAAACCGACAGGAGCGCCTATTATTCCCGCAGGATGACACTTTCCCTTACGGGCAAGGTCGCATAACTCAAGTAAGGCGGTTGGGGCATTACCAAAGACATAAAGGGCATCGGGATGTTCCTCGGCTGCGAGTCTCATTCCTGCCTGAGCGCGAGTAATGCCAAGCGTCTTTGCCATCTCCGCCCCACGAGGGTCGTTAATATAGCAAACCACCTCTATACCGAGTCGTTGCAAAGCACCCTTACGAATACCGCTTGCAGCCATAGTCACATCTGTAACTATGCACTTCAGTTCTCCGCTCTGCACCTTCGCATATAGCTTAGCCGTAGCCTCATCATCAAGCCACAAAAGGCCTTCCATATCAAAATCGGCTGTAGTATGAATGGCGTGAAGCATCGGCCATAGCTTCCAGATAGGAATATCAGGATTCTTCAGTTCCTTACGGATAGTAGCAAAGGACTTTATCATTATCCCCTGCCCTACGTTCGTGTCTTTCGTATCTTCAGCCGCCTCCCTATAATATCCGCGAGGGGTGATGAATGTGCCATTCCACTCATACGACTGGCTATTGCCGATTATCACGATAGTGAACATATCCACCTGCTCGGGGTCGAACTCCCCAAGGGTGGTTATCGTTATCTGCTGTTCCGGACGTCCTGCCTGACGGACATAGCCAACAGGAGTATCAAGCGAGCGTTCCTTACGGAAAATCTCGACAAGACGATACAACTGCCAGTATCTTCCGTGGCTCTTAGGGTTATAGATAGCGGTCACGAAATCGCCAACGGCAGCCGCCTTGATGCGTTTCTCGATAACCGACCAAGGCGTCATAAGGTCGCTCATGGAGATGATGCAGAAGTCATGCCCGATAGGCGCACCAAGCAAGGATGCCGCCTTCTGGAAAGCACTAATGCCCGGATATGATACAATCTCAATATCCGAGTTACGTTCACGCTTCATCTCGTAGATGAGGGGCGTCATGCCATAGATACCAGCATCACCACTTGAGATGACGCACACGTTCTTGCCCTGTTCCGCAAGCTCGAATGCCTGAAGCGCCCTGTCACGCTCCTTCTTCATTCCAGTATCCACGCATTCCGTTCCCTCACGAAGATAAGGCTCAATAAACTGGAAGTAGTATTTATATCCTACCACCACGTCACACTCACCTACAGCCTTCAAAACCGCAGGTGTGATATCTTCTGGAGAACCAGGACCTATGCCGCAAATTGTAATCATAAGAAAATAATAAAAGAACAGCAACCCCTTTCCTGCCCTGCGGGCATCCTTTCCCCGTGAAGGGGCAAGGAGGGAGAAGTTACCTTTTATCGCTTAAAAGGGATTGTTGAGGGATTATTACTATCCCCTTGCCCCTCCATGGGGAAAGGGTGCCCGCAGGGCGGGAAAGGGGTCTCTCCTTGCCCCTCCACGGGGAAAGGGTGCCCGAAGGGCGGGAAAGGGGTCGCTAGTATTTGATTTTCAAACTCACCACCCCCGCTCTTCCCGGATTAACCGTTGAGAAGTTAGAGTTCCAGTAGGAGGTATCTCGTTTGTTGAAGATATTCTCAATACCGATACCCGGCTCAAGAGTGAAATTCTTCAAGGCTATTGTATGCTTCGTGTTCAAATCCCATTGTGAGTACGCAGGAGCATAGCCGTATGTGCTTGAATAACGCTCGCCCTGAATATGGCCGTTGAGGTTGATGTTCAGATGATAGCTGTTCCAAGTCTTATCCCAAGCCACATTCACGTTAGCCACATTCCTAACACACTTATCCACAGGCGTTTCTATATACTCGTAGGTCTGAGTATCTGAGTTGAACGACATTGTCTCTGCCTTTGAATCTGTGTATGTATATCCTCCACCGAGAGCAAAGCCACCAGGAAGCAGGAACTTCACATTCATGCTCAAGCCCTTGATAGTAGCCTTGTCGATATTGTCACGCTGACGAATTGTTGTCCAACCGTCCTCGTATATTGCCGTAAGCTTGCTGCTCGCATCAATCTCGCTCTGTCTCATAGTGCGATAGTTGATCATATTGCGAATCTTATTCACGTATGTGCTGATGCTCGCGCGAACCCACTCGTTTGAGTACTCGGCATTCAGATTCCAGAAATCATTCTTCTCAGGCTTCAGATCCTCGTTGTTGAGAGTATATCGCTTGTTTGTCTTTGCCTGATCCGTTGCATATAGTTGCGACAAGGTAGGAGTACGATATCCTCCTGCATAGCTTGCACGAAGCCTGAAACCTCCTGCGTGGAAGAACAAGGCGGCATTTGGCGTGAAGTGAGAGCCGAAATTACTGTTATGCGTATATCTGAAACCTGCCACAGCCTCCAGCATATTGCAAATCTGTATCTCGTCCTGAGCAAAGAGATTTGAAGTGTTCATGTTCTCAGATTCAATATTATCCGATACGCTCTTCAGATTCTCCTGAACGAGTTCCACACCTCCCGACAGCTTATTCCACGAGTTCAACCTAAAAATTCCCTTCAAAGTCTCGTTCCAGTAATGCGTACGTTTTCTCGATTCGCTATAAGCCTCTGCATCAAGCGTTTGCCAATAGTCATACTCCGAGTTGAAGTTATCATTATAGATATCAAGATACACATGAGTATTCTTGTTAGGCGTCCAGCGTGCTCCTGCTCCTACGTTATACGACTGATGATGCAGGTCGTAGGTATAGGCCTGTTTCGGAGTATAGCTGTATGTCGTCTCGCCTGTCTCCTTGTCCTTTGTAGCCTTCTGAGTATAGTAGCTTGCCAACTGCGGACGTTTTGTATTATGGTCGTAGAGATTTCCGCGGGCATACACATCAAACTTCTCAGAGAATCGCCATTCCAGTCTCTCGCTTATATTCTCCGAACGGAAGCCCTGCGACATAGGGCGACCTGTCAGCTTCGGAACGGAGACATCGCCCTCCATAAACTCCTGATAGTTATTCACTTGCCAGTTGTCTGCCTGACGATGGTTATACGATGTATAGCTTGAGAACTTCCCTTGGGTAACATCCACGTTCACATCCTGATCAAAGCGCCCTTTGCTTGAGAAACGTGTCCTGCTCGTCACGTCAACAGGTTTCTTGCTCTCGTCGGTAATGATATTGATAACTCCGGCTATGGCATCCGAGCCATACAAGGCACTTGCTGCTCCTGAGAGTATCTCTATTCGCTTTATGTTGTCAATACTGATACGATCCCAGCGGTCATCGCCACTCACGCGCTTTCCGTTCTCTAGAATCACGATATAGTCGTCACTCACGCCGTTGAAGTTCACGAATGTTCCCATACCATTAGTATGCGTCGTAATGTCAGAACTCAACTTTGTCAAAGCCTCCTGAAGACTCGTAACCTGAGCGTCCTTCAGTTCCTTTGCAGAGATAACCTTAACGGCTATCGGGGTGTTATCCGCCTTGTGATAAGTACCTGTTCCCGTCACAGTTACAGGGTTCAGTTCCACATTCTTTTCTGACTGTGCATTAGTATTTACAGCCAAAGCTGAGATTACAGTCAAGAATAATAATTTTTCTTTTTTCATAAATCACTTCCTCATTTCCCGAGGAATCTTTCATTTTGTTTTGTCTTATGTTAACGTGAGTTCGACGACTTGCTTTAGCTTGATGAGCCATAGCGAATAATTTCATGGATGCATCCCCGATGCTTGTACTTTACGGAAAATTAATGCGGTATTAATGTGATATTAATGAGAAATTATATGTTTTCGCTTTGCGAACCTACATTAATTATCACAAATGACACATTAATGTCGCATTAATTTCTTCTTGTAGCAAGTTTTTTTTCGTCGAACTCACGTTATGTTATTAAATCACTTAATGTAAGTGTACTCTTGTGAATATCAAATAAACACAGAAATTTCGTATTTTTTATCGAACACAGATATCTCGGATCTCACAGATACCAATCACGAGCGCAAGCGAGACATGCGTAGCTTGTTGAGCCTTGCGAAAAATATCCCTTTAATCTGTGTAATCTGTGGTCAAACCAAATTATATTGTGGTCAATCCTCAATTCCGACACAAAGATAATTCATTTTTCAGACACGAGCAAGAAATAACCGCATTTTTTATCAAAAGAAGCTAAATTGTTTTTGAGAAAGCAAATTATCAGTAATATTTACACGCAGAGGCACAGAGACGCAGAGTTTTTTTGACCACAGAACGCACGGAATAAACGAATATCTCGTTTCATATTGCAAAGGTACTAAATCCAGAATTAACGTATGCGGTTTAATGCTGTTTAGCGTGGTTTAGAGTGGTATTTTGTTGTATTTATTCGAACGCAGATTATTTCGAACGCTAAGACGCGAAGGCGCAAAGATAAATTTTTGACCACGGAATAAACGAAAGAAACGAAAATATTAATCTATGTTCAAAAAGATATTAATGTCAGAATTAACGTTTTAATTTGTGTCCTAATTAATGTTTCGCCGCAAGGCTTTTTTTCTTGCAACATTAATTGAACGTTAATTGAGACATTAATTGAAACATTAATTTTCTGGAATAAATTTTCTGGTCATCGTGAGTAATTTTCTTGAAAGCCCCCAAGCACCGCAAGGTGCGAATTCCGTTCCTTCCGTGGCTGCCGTGGTCATATTCTCTCGTAACACACAAAGAGTGACAGATTGTCTCAACAATCTTGTCCGACAGGTCCTTTTTCTACACTTGATGAGCCGATAAGATGGTTTATTGGGCCATGAAGCTCGAGAAAACAGTTAATTCAATTATGCCCTTCACGCCTTGTAGACGAGAGGCAAATGCCGAAAATGGCATCGGAATGATAGCTTTACGCGTCTCAGACGACAAAATTTGATAATTTTTGTGCCCTTATCTGGGCTTGATATAGCTGGAGTACTACTTCTGAAATATTGTATTTCGTTGTATTTCAGCTTTTTAGGAAAATATTACTGATTTAAAAACAATCTCAGTCTCAGTTCAAAAAACAAGCATATATATATTGCTTCCTTACATCTTCCACTTCTTCTATCTATCTTATTATTAATTAGTTATATAATATATAATAAGAGATATAAGAAAAACATGACTCCGTTTTTACAACTGAGACTGAGACTTGAGACTGCGTAGGATTACTCGATTCTCGATTTCTTCCCTATAAGGCCAGCGACCATCCCCTTGTCTATAGTATGTAAAAGATTATCCGCAATTAGGTGACATGCGGCCTGAAGGGCCAATAAGCTAACAGCCTAGGGCATCGCCCTAGGTATAGCGAGAGAGTAAGTTCGCCCTGAAAGGGCAAAAGCATTACACCATGTGTTAGGGCTTTTGCCCCTTCGGGGCGTTGAATCCCCCATTTAACCTATACCACAGGGCGTTGCCCTGGGCTATTGGCTCGTTGCCCCTTCGGGGCGCAAACCGACTAGCAATTTTTCGCTAAGCTCAACAAGCTAAAGCAATTCGTGGATAATTAATGTAGCCAAGCGCAGCGTTTATATTCATCGAATTGACGTTAATTTATTTGATGAATTCCGTTTCTTTCGTGCGTTCCGTGGTCAAAAATTAATCTCTGCATCTTCACGTCTTTGCATTTTAAGAAGCCATTCTTCCTCCCAAGTAAGTCCCATGTAAGTCCGTAGTGACTCCCATGTAAGTCCCATTTTTCTCCTATTCAGGAACGGACTTGAAGCGGACTTGAAGCGAAGGAGAAACGGACCTATAACGGAGGCAGACAGTCTTGAAATCAGAGCCAGAAAGGGCAAAAAAATTCTCCCTACCCGATAAACGAGTAGGGAGAAGTTTATAGAATATTTCAAATCTTATCTCAAAATTATACCACGAACCATTCGACCTTGGCAACGTGCGTCAATTGTCTGGGTGATAGAACCATCTGATATTATATAACATCTTGCTTGATAGCAAGTGTTAGAGGGACCAGATGTAAGGTTACGTCCCCAATATGTGCAAACATTAGCATCTTTCAGTTCTTGGTTGTCGTTTGCAGATGTCTTATGTCTATATCCACCAATTGGTAATGTTATATACCTGTGGGTAGTGGTATTCTCTATCTTATAAACATTGGCAGATTCATCCTTTGTAACTGATATAGTTTTTCCTACTTGACCTATCAATGCATTCCATTGTTCCCAACTAGGCATTCTCATCAATCCTGAAGTCTTTTGATATGCTACATCATCTATTGCATCAAGATATTGTTTGTTGTCTTGGTTACCGCCTGTCCAGTCGGTAATTGATCCTTTGTAACCATTATGACGGTTATATTTACTCAAAACGCCAGAGGTTGATGTATCAAATATCCATCTGTTGCTTGAGTTCCATGCATCCCACAGCCTACCATTACCAACACCATACTTGTAACTTCTCTTATTTACTGTACCATCGTCTGTACCTGTACCTATGCCGTAGGTGTAGTACCAAGAGTAGTTATTTGTAGCAGTTTCTTTGTATTGGTTGGATTTTATATAGGTTTCACCCCAAGCATAGTATGAGCTATTAGGAGATGTCTCTGTTGTAGTTCTATTAGTTCCAGATATTGCTTCGCCTGCTTCATCGTACATATTCTGGATACCCCATAATACTTTTTTATTGCTATCTGTAATACCCAAATCAACATAAGCGTACTTGGCACATTCCTTTGCTGTATATGAATCGAGGTTTATAATCTCTGACTTGCCTACGTTAAAGGATGTATCCTTGATGCGGTCGTAAACCTTCAAGTTATTGTCGTTAGCATCCTCGAAAGCAAGTGTGAAGCCCTGAGAAAAAGCACATGGAAGGATTGCGATATAATAAGTACCTGTAGCGAGTGCTGTTGTACCATCACCTATCACAATCTCGTTGCTACCGTTTGTAACGGTATAGTCTCCAAGTGTGCCGTCATCAGCAATTGTAGCTGTAAATGTGCCGGCGATATTCTCGTCTGGGTTGTTTGCCTTGAAGCGTATTCTGCAAATACCGAAGTTTTCGTAGTTGTTTTCAGAGATTGTCACTTTGAGGAGCGACATAGCATTCTTGAACTTGAAAGCGTTGCCTGTGGTGCAAGCTGTCATGAAATGCAGTTCTGGGTGGAATCCTGCTGTTGTTGGCTGCTCGGCAGGTATAGTAGCAGAAATCTGTGGGGTTTCTCCTGTGGTAACTAACTGTGGAGCATTTTCACCTGTTGCGTTTCCGCAGTAGAAAGCGTAGAACTTATTGTTCTCTACTTCGTTGTCAATGTTTATAGTACCTGTGAAATCGGCAGCACGAGAACCTACACCACTTGAGATGGTGAAATCGGCTGAGCTTTGAGTGGTAGCATTATATACTTTTAATCCATCGTTGGCTGACCATATTGGATATGGGTTATCTGCATCATTACTGAGAGTGGTACGAGTAATGTCGCCAATACTTGCAGAGAACGACTTGGAAACAGGAGTGATGGTTGACTGTTGGTCATCATCGTTAGAGCAGGCAACCAAAGTCATAGCTGCGAGTGCCCAAAGTGAAGTCTTGATGTAATTCATCGTTTTTCTTAGTTTTTGTTTTTACCATGCGTTACGAGAGGTAAAGCCCTGTGTTGCAGGAGCATCCTGATCGCTTTCCTGTTCTGTTGTGCTAATTGTTCGTGTCTGCTCTTGGATAGATGCAGCCATGATACTATTTGCCTTCAGCTTGTGAAGTTTCATAGTTGGTTCTTCATACTTTTTCATAAGCGTAAAATTTTTAAGTGTATTAATTTATGATTTATTAATTTCAGAGTATAGAAAACTCGTTTTGGGGAAACGGTTTTCGGGTACAAAGTTATATATTTTTGGAAATATATACAAGAAATTTTTCGAGAAATTGCTATTTTAGTGTATATTTATGACAAATATCTATGAATTATGCTGTTTTTCGTGTAAAATAGCACTAATTTTTAAGTTTTTTGTGTTTTTCTTTAAAAACTGAAAGTAGGGGAGATACGGAAGATGCTCGCTTGCGCGAGGATGAGTTTTGGAAAGCAAATTGGAAATAAATTAACGTCAGTTCGACGACTTGCTTTAGCTTGTTGAGCTTTGCGAAAAAAACGTTTTACGCAAATAAATTAATGCGGTATTAATGTGTTATTAATGCGATATTATACGTCTCACTTCGTGATGAAACATTAATGACCACAGATTTCACGTTAATTTCGCATTAATTTTATGACTTTCAACCACAGATTTTCGGGATCTTAAGGATGCAAATCACGAGCGTAAGCGACAAAATCCCATTAATCTGTAGGAAACAAAAAGTAAAGGAAAATGCCTTACGGCTAAGAAAATTATTCGCTGAAGCTCATCAAGCTAAAGCAAGTGCCAAATGGCATAAAATTGCTACTAAGTAGCATAAAATGGTTGGTTTCAATAGAAAGAAAATGGCTTGCGCCTGAAAAAATTTTCCCAATCGCTTGCGATATTTTTCTTTTATTGGTGTGGATTATATTTTATGCGTAGCAATTTTGAGTATTTTCTTTTGTCGCAAGGCATTTTCTTTTTTTATATTTCAACTCATTACAGTAAAAAATATATTTTTCTGGAATAAATTTTCTGGTCATCGTGAATAATTTTTATTCCGAAAGAAAAGTGAGCGCAAGCTCAAATATCTGTTTTATCTGTGTCATCTGTGTTCGAAAAAATATTAATGTCAGAATTAACGTTTTAATTCACGTCATAATTAGTGTTTTGCCACAAGGCTTTTTTTCTTACAACATTAATTGAACGTTAATTTAGACGTTAATTGAAACATTAAATTTCTGGAATAAATTTTCTGGTCATCGTGGAAAATTTTCTTGAAAGCCCTCAGCATCGCAAGATGCAATTCCGTTTCTTTCGTGCGTTCCGTGGTCAAAAATAAAACTTTGCATCTTTGCGTCTCTGCGTTTGAATTCTAAAATATTCAGCACAAATCGATATTTTTTTGTAAATCCTTTCGCTTTATGTAAATTTTCATTATCTTTGCACTTGGAAATCGGAGACGGGCACCACTCTACGAGTGACAAGCCCTATTTCCTGCGTGCGAGGTGCTTCGCACGTTGTCACTTGTGAAATCAAAGAACGCGCACCGGCTTGCAGCCGACGTCCGCTATCTTTCAAGTGCGAGGATGCTTCGCACGTTGCATTCTAATAAATAAAACTAAATTGAAAAAGCTACATCCCATAATGCTGGTAGGCACAGGAAGTGATGTCGGTAAGAGCGTGATAGCTACGGCATTATGCCGTATATTCTTGCAAGACGGCTACTCCCCTGCCCCATTCAAGGCTCAGAACATGGCACTAAACTCATACGCCACGCCTGACGGCCTTGAGATAGGTCGTGCGCAGGCTGTTCAGGCAGAGGCGGCACGAGTGCCTTGCCATACGGATATGAATCCGCTTCTTCTGAAGCCTAACTCCGAGCATACCACTCAGGTGGTGCTCAACGGAAAGCCTATCGGCAACCGCTCGGCATACGACTATTTCAGAAAGGAAGGTAGGGAGCAGCTTCGTGAGGCTGTTTGTGAGGCTTTCGACAGGCTTTCTGCGAGATATAACCCGATAGTAATGGAGGGTGCGGGAAGCGTTTCGGAGATAAACCTTCGCGATTCTGACCTCGTGAATATGCCTATGGCACGTCATGCAAATGCGGATGTGATCCTCGTGGCAGATATTGACCGAGGGGGCGTGTTTGCAAGCACATACGGGAGTATCATGTTGCAGACACCAGAGGACAAGGCACGCATCAAGGGCATCATAGTGAATAAGTTCCGTGGTGACTTGCGACTCTTTGAGTCGGGCAGGAAGATGCTTGAGGAGCTTTGCGGAGTACCCGTTCTTGGTGTTGTACCGATGTTCAAGGATATAGTTATTGAGGAGGAGGATAGCGTGGAACTTGAGCAGAAGCATCGCTCTCTTCAGCAAGGTAAGGTGAACATAGCCGTGGTGCTATTGAGGCATATCAGTAACTTTACGGACTTCAACGTACTTGAGCGCGACGAGCGTGTCAATCTCTTCTATACCAATAACATAAAGGACTTTGAGAAGGCTGACATCATCATCATCCCCGGCACAAAGGCGACTCTTGACGACCTCTACGAACTGCGAAGGAATGGTGTGGCTCAGGCTATCATTCGCGCTCATAGGAACGGAACTCTCGTCATAGGTATCTGCGGAGGCTATCAGATGCTCGGGCAGACGATTTCCGACCCCGACGGAATTGAGGGTAGCATCCCGCAACTCCCCGGCTTGGGACTTCTGAATATCTCTACCGTCATGACTGCGGAGAAGACCACGAAACAGGTTGAGTTCGAGTTTGAGGGTAAGAAGTGTAAGGGGTATGAGATACATCAGGGGAAAACTGAACCATGTACAATTGACCATGTACAATGTACAATTTCAGCCAACACCCAACAAGGCGAAAGGAAGTCTCCCTTTAAGGGAGATTTAGAGGGTCATATAACCCAGGCATCCAACTGCATCGGCACCTACATTCATGGCTTCCTCGATAATCCGTCAGTTATAGAATTTATTCTCAAGCCATTCGGACAAGAGTCCCCATCTAAGGGGGATTTAGAGGGTCTTGAAGATTTCAAGGATCATCAGTACGACCTTCTTGCAGAACATGTAAGGAAGTATGTGGATATGGATAAACTTTACGAGATTATGGCCTCTCCCCCCGCCCTCCCCCGTAGGGAGGGAGTTGGTGCGCGGTAGAAAGTCTCCCTTTAAGGGAGATTTAGAGGGTCTTGAATTTTTCACTTTTCACTCTTCACTTTTCACTAAAAAAAGGTGCTCACCGGCCACGGAGACGACATATACAAGTACAAGGATATTCGGATAAACTTCAGTTCGAATGTCTATAACCATTTCTGTCACGACGGACTTTATGCCTATCTTGCCAGCAGAATGGATTGTATCCGTAACTATCCGCCTCCCACGCCCTCAGACCTTGAGCAGGAGATTGCCACCATTAATGGCTTATCCCCAGACGAGGTGATTGTTACCAACGGAGCTACCGAGGCTATCTATCTCATAGCCCAGGCTTTCGCAAATGCCACATCGCAGATCCTCCAGCCCACCTTTACGGAATACGAGGATGCGTGCAGGATTTTTAGACACGAGATAAAGCCCCTAACCCCTACCCTTTCCCCGCCACGGGGGAAGGGAGTAGTTACCTTCTCTCGCGATATAGATTCGTTATCGGCAATACTATCCAACTCCCTTGCCCCGAGCGGGGAAAGGGCCGGGGTTAGGGGCTTTCTTACTTGGCTCTGCTCCCCCAACAACCCGACGGGGCAGGTGATTCCGAAGGAGGTTCTTGAATCTGCTATAGCCTCTCACCCGGATATCATATTCGTTATTGATGAGAGCTATGCGCCATTCACTATGGAGCCTTTGGTTGGCAACAGTATGTCTGGTGCAGGGAACGTCATCACCCTCCATTCCATGACAAAGGAGTTTGCCATTCCTGGACTTCGTATCGGCTACATAACAGGCTCGGCCTCTCTCCTTTCCCGAATAAGGAAATGTAGGATGCCTTGGTCGGTAAACCAACTCGCGATAGAGGCTGCACATTATCTTCTCGCCCACAAAAGCGACTATGCCCTTGACCTCCCCGCCCTAATGTCGGAGCGCGAGAGGATGGCAAAAGAGCTATCTGCTATTGACGGGATAACCGTCTATCCGAGCGATACGCACATCCTCCTTTGCAGGATTGAGGGTACTACCGCCGCCCAACTCAAAGACTATCTCGCCAACAACTACGGAATCCTTATCCGAGATGCAAGCAACTTCCAAGGTCTTGACGAGCATTATTTCAGAATTGCCGTACAAACTCCAGAGGAAGACAACCAATTACTCAACATACTAAAAGGATGGAGAAATTGATAGGATTTGGTGGAATGGCGTTAGGTTTGGGGTGGTTCCTCGACCTACTCTTTGGCGACCCGTCAAGGTTGCCACATCCTATCGTATGGTTCGGGGAATGGATAGCGATGGGCGAGAAACGGTTGAATAAGGACAGGCATCGCAAGTTGAAAGGTGCAATCTTTGTCTGCCTCAGTATAGCGTTACTCTTCGGCATCTCTTGGGCTTTGCTTAATCTTCTGTCTTTGCATCCCTATATCGCTCTGGCAATAAACGCGATACTTATCTTCTATTGCCTTGCAGGTCATACCCTTCGCAAAGAGGTCAGGATGGTGTTTGAGGCGGTTGACAGGAGTACGGAGGACGGACGACGACAGGTGGCGCGAATCGTGGGGCGTGACACAAGCGAGCTATCCCCACAAGAGATACGTACGGCCGCCCTTGAGACTCTTGCCGAGAACCTTAGCGATGGCGTTATCGCCCCTCTCTTTTGGTACGCCATATTTGGAGTTCCAGGAATGCTGACCTACAAGCTCATCAATACTTTTGACTCTATGGTAGGCTATCAGAATGAGCGCTACAAGGACTTCGGATGCTGGGCAGCACATATTGATGACGTTGCCAACTATATCCCGGCTCGCATCACAGCCCTATTGATGATTATCGTAGCCCCAATCTGGAATAAATGGCGGTTGCTCCGCTTCGTCTTCCATTTCGGACCACAACACGCATCCCCGAATAGCGGTTGGCCGGAAGCCGCTCTTGCCGGCATTCTCAACTGCCGTTTCGGAGGTCCGCACAACTACTTTGGCGAGTATTTCTACAAGCCTTATATCGGCACAAACGAGCGAGAACTCACCACCAAGGACATGAAGAAAAGCATCCTCGTATGCCTATTGGCTGAGATTCTGGCGGTTGGAATTTGCGTGATATTAACCCTAACCCCTAAACTCTAAACACTAAACTCTAAACACTAAACTAATGACAAGTAGGACTCTCTACCTCATAACTGGCGGTCAACGCTCAGGAAAGAGCACGAAGGCTGAGGAACTGGCATTATCGCTCAGTCCTAATCCTGTATATATGGCTACGGCTCATATATGGGATGATGAGTTTCGTGAGCGTGTGGCAAGACATCAGGCACGTCGTGGACCTAACTGGACGAATATAGAGGAAGAGCTCTATCCAAGTCATCATGATGTTAGCGGAAAAGTGGTGCTGATAGACTGTTGCACTCTTTGGGCTACCAATTTCTTCTTCCGCGACTCAAAAGGAGATGAACTCCCCGACGTGGATAAGACTCTTGCCGAACTAAAGGCCGAGTTTGACAGATTCACCTCGCAGGATGCCACTTTCATTTTCGTTACCAACGAGATAGGACTTGGTGGCGTGAGCGCAAATGCCGTTCAACGACGCTTTACCGACCTTATGGGCTGGTTCAATCAATATATCGCCCAGAAAGCCGACGAGGTGATTATGATGGTGTCGGGACTTCCTATTCAAATTAAATAACGGTCTCTCCCCCCCGCCCTCTCCCGTAGAGAGGGGGCCGATTCGAGAACGTGAGGAGAAATAACAACTATAAATATGAATAATGAAAAATATAAAATAAAGGTTTGTTCATCGCCTTCCGGCTCCCTCTCTACGGGAGAGGGCGGGGGGAGAGGCCGTCTGGCTCTTTCTTTACAATCCAAAATCGACAACCTCAACAAGCCGAAGGGGTCGCTCGGCAGACTTGAGTCGCTTGCCTTTCAGATTGGAATGATTCAGCAAACGCTATCGCCAAAGCTCACGCATCCTTGTCATATCCTATTCGGAGGCGACCACGGAATAGAGCGTGAGGGCGTATCATTTTCGCCTCGTGAGGTCACTTGGCAACAGATGATAAACTACGGAAAAGGTGGTGGAGGCGTGAATATGTTCTGTCGTCAGCATGGCTTCAAACTCCTTGTGGTTGATGCAGGTGTGGATTATGATTTTCCTGCGGAAAAATACCCGCATATCATACAAAGGAAAGTGGGGTACGGCACACGCAATTTCCTTCATGAGCCGGCTATGACCCAGGAAGAATTTGATAGATGTCTTGCCATAGGCGCAGAACAGGTAGAGGCATGTCATAAAGAGGGGTGTAACATTATCAGTTTTGGAGAGATGGGTATTGGCAATACCAGTCCGTCAAGCGTGATAATGCACTTATTCCTCGACATCCCGCTAATCAATTGCGTGGGGGCAGGCTCGGGACTTTCCTCAGATGGCGTTAAGCATAAATACGAGGTGCTAAATGCAAGTATCGCCAACTATTTCGCCACTATTCCAAAGAACTTTGATGCCGCCTACACCATCCGATATTTCTTCGGATATGAGATGGCTTGTGCCGTTGGCGGTATGCTTCGTGCAGCAGAACTCGGAATGATCATTCTCGTTGATGGCTTCATCATGACCGCCTGTATGTTGGCAGCCTCAAAACTCAATAAAAACGTGATGGATTATGCAATTTTCGGCCATTGTGGTGACGAGGGCGGGCATAAGCTCATGCTTGATGCCATGCACGCAGAACCGCTTCTGAATCTCGGTCTCCGACTTGGCGAGGGGACAGGCGCCCTTTGTGCCTACCCTATCGTTCAGAGTGCCGTAAACATGCTTAACGAAATGGATAATTTCTCTCATGCGGAGATAACCAAGTACTTTTAGGCCTATGTATCGACTCCTTGCATCTCTTATCTTCTTCACACGCCTCCCTTTCTGGCGCTTAGCTTACGTTCCAAAGAAGTATTACGAACAGGTCGTACCTCTCTGGCCGGTAGTTGGTTGGCTGACAGGTGGCATCATGGCACTCGTTTTCTGGCTTGCCCAGATGATCATGCCTATGTCGCTTGCCGTTATTGCCGCCCTCATCTCGCGCATCCTCATAACAGGAGCCTTGCACGAGGATGGCTTTGCTGATTTCTTCGACGGCTTTGGAGGGGGAACGACACGCGAGCGCACCCTTGAGATAATGAAAGACTCGCACATAGGCACCTACGGCGTTCTTGCCTTGATAATATATTATCTGGTGATGTATAACGCCATACTTGCCTTTCAGACCACCAGTCAGAATCCTCTCATTTTCATTATGGTTGATAGTTTCTGCAAGTACCTCGCTTCTACAATCATCTATTTCCTGCCATACGCCCGGAAGTCGGAGGAGGCAAAGAACAAACTTATCTACTCCAAGGTACCGCTCTACGAGAAACTTGCAAGCTTTGCAGCCGGCATTCTCCCGATAATCTTGTTCTGTCCGAATGATTTATTTCTCCCTCTCCTTGCAGGAATAGCAGGAGCCGTCATTACTTGCGCTCTACTCTTCATAAAGATGAAAACCCAGATAAACGGCTATACAGGCGACTGTTGCGGAGCAACCTTTATACTTGCGGAAGTGGTTTGCTATTTGGTAATACTTGCTTGCCTGCCACTCTCATAACTAATCCTTCGCTCTCCCTTCGCTATTTGTTCGTTCTAATAGCGAAGGAATAGTCTATAAACAACAACGACACAATAAAGGTTTAACGACTTGGAGTCTATACAGGACCTTGACTCGCCTCTGCCGCTATGGGAAAAAGACATCACCTCCAAGTCTGGGAATCTACGGACAACACAACAACGAGTAACATTTCTATTCGAATTTGCAATTTTTTCTGCAAATTGTTTGCAAATTTCAACTTTTTTTCCGAACTTTGCAACAAAGTTATACATAGAAGAAGGTAATAGCACTTTTGATGTTTGCACTACTAAACCTCTAAACAATCAGCAATATGTGCATTTTCATTCGTATATTTTAATTCCAAAAGGTAAAACAATAACAAATAACAAAACCAGACAAACATTATGAAACAACCTATAGAAATGCACAGTCTATATGAGCATGAGGCTAATGCATACACTTTGGAAGGCTTTAAGCCTCAGAT